>Ga0180432_10003778_pt1 | contig 21337 bp, 16 predicted proteins | sample SS_ome_10_FD_132414 | JGI IMG/M metagenome (GOLD analysis project Ga0180432, IMG submission 132414) | Hypersaline lake sediment archaeal communities from the Salton Sea, California, USA - SS_1_MS_2 metaG | ecosystem: Environmental > Aquatic > Non-marine Saline and Alkaline > Hypersaline >...
TATATTGCCCATCCTTTTGTAAAATGGGCAGGTGGTAAAAGACAGTTAATATCACAAATAGAAGAACATCTCCCTCAAGATTATGATAAATATATTGAACCTTTTGTTGGCGGGGGTGCGTTGTTCTTTCACTTAAAACCAAGAAATGCCGTGTTAATTGACATTAACGAGGAATTGATTAATTGTTATAAAATCATAAAAAGGGACGTTTCAGAATTGATTCAATCTTTAAAGAAACACAAGAACGATAAGGATTACTATTACCAGGTACGCTCGGCAGACCGAGAGATCGAGTCGTTTCAAAAGTGGTCTGACGTCGAAAAAGCATCCAGGACGATTTTTATGAATAGATGTTGCTACAATGGACTTTATAGAGTAAATAGCAAGGGTTTTTTTAACGTGCCTTTTGGTAGATATAAAAATCCAAAATTTTGTGACGAAATGAACTTGAACGCTGTCCATGTAACTTTGAAGAACGCGCTGATAATTCAGGGCTCGTTTGAGGTTTGTTTAGACCACGCAAAAAGAAATGATTTGGTGTATTTCGATCCTCCTTACCACCCGTTATCTGAAACCGCCAACTTTACTAGTTATACAAAAGATAATTTTGGTAAAGATTCTCAAGTAAAATTGCGGGAAGTGTTTAAGAAGTTAGACGATCGAGGTTGTAAGGTCATGCTAAGTAATTCGTACAACGATTTTGTTTTAGATTTATACCAAGATTTTAAGATCGTCACTTTAAGTGCTAAGAGAGCAATTAATAGCAATGCGAGCAGGAGAGGAGAGATTAAAGAAATTCTTGTTTTGAATAATTTCGATTAGATATAATATCGTGTTAAAATGAAATCAAAAAACGATTCTTTTATCAAGTATTTGATAATTTGGTTTGAGTCAAATAAAAGAGATTTTTCGTGGCGTCAACCAGGTTTAACTCCATTTCAATTATTAATCGCAGAAATCATGCTTCAAAAAACGGGTGCTAATCAGGTTGAAAACCTTTTTCCTGAGTTCATCAAGAAATATCCTGATGCAAAGAGCATTATAAGCATTCAAGACGAGGAATTAGAAGAAATACTCCATCCTTTGGGATTATTTAAAAGACGCGCTCGTGATATCAAGAAGACCGCGCAAATTATTGTTGAAAACAACAATAAAGTCCCAAAAACAAGAAAGGGATTAATGGAACTTCCAGGCGTGGGAGAATACATAGCTAATGCCGTGTTGTGCTTTGCTTTTAAGAAACCCGTGCCAATTGTTGACGCAAATATAGGTAGGGTAATGAAAAGGTTTTTTTCGTTTCCAGTAAAAAGTGCTCCATCAAGAGATAAAAAATTATTGGAGAAAATGAAAGGAATACTTCCCGAGGATAACGCTAGAAATTTCAATTTGGCGTTATTAGATTTTGCTGCACTTGTTTGCCTTCCAAGAACTCCGCGATGTGAAGAATGTCCGATGTTTCAGTCGTGCGATTTTTTTTCGAAGTGAAATTACACTTCTGCGAACTGAAGACAGCATACCCAAAAAAGCAATCCTACGAGTAACCAAGGTAGAATCACGAAAATAAAGAAAATTACGTTGAAAACGATGGAAATAATCCCAATCACTAACCCAGCTATAGATAATTTTCTACTTTCGTCTCTATTTATTCCTGCTACTCCTTTAACGATAGAAAGTATTCCAAAAACGATTCCAAACATTGGAATGAAGCCAACAAGTCCAAACGCTAATGCATATGCGCCATTTGAGTTATCTGAATCCATGACAGGCAATCTTAATTTATTAATTTGATTGATATAATATTAATTTAGCAATAAAATTTACTAAAGTTAAGCGTGCAATTTTAATAACAACATTAGATTAACTAAACTTAGACATCGTGTTTTATTTGAATTATTATAATACGCGACAATTAATTACACGAGCTTGTTGAATTAATTGAACAATAAATATACTGCTATTGACCTTTTCTCTGGTTGTGGAGGATTTAGTCAGGGTTTTATTAAAGCAGGATTTGAGATCTTGGCAGCAAGCGAAATCTGGGGGCCAGCAGTATCGTCGTATAAGTTTAATCATGGAGATGTAAGAGTTATCGAAGGAGATATAACATTTTCGGAAACAAAAGATGAGTTATATCAAGCCATTGATGGAACGAGAGTAAACGTGATCATTGGAGGTCCCCCGTGCCAGGGTTACTCAATAGCGGGTAATAGAAATCCCGACGACCCCCGTGGTCAACTATATTTAGATTTTGTTGAGATAATCAAACATTTTAAACCTGACTTCTTCGTGATGGAGAACGTAAAGGGTTTATTACACATGAAACACGTCAAACCTGATTTGGAAAAAAAAGAACTCAAAGAATTCAAAGCAAATTGCGAAAAATTGCAGCGATACAAAGACCTCAAGCGATTTGGAGCTCAAAGAGAATTGGAAGAAGAAGAGCAAGAGGAGTTTAACACCTTGAGAAGTAATCGCTCCCAGATTCAAAATGATATCGACAACAAGTTAATACCCTTAATCGACAAAATCTTGGCAAAATTTAAGGAAATTGATTACAAGGTGTCGTGGCACGTTTTAAATTCTGCGGACTACGGCGTATCTCAAACGCGAGAGAGAATCATATTCATTGGCACAAAGCACGAGAATTTAGAAATAAAATTTCCGAGAATAACTCACACAAAAGACCTGCAACAAACCTTAATTGAAGATTTCACAGAAAGTAAGGGAAATAATAAATTAAAGCAATGGACGACTGCGGGTGCGGTGTTAAAAAAGTACGAAAGTTGGAAAGAAGATGCCGAAACCAATCACTTGTTTACTAAACATAAAAAAGAATTCGTGAAGAAACTAAAGGACACTCAAATAGGAGAAAATGTATATAAAAACTATAGCGATGCGTGGTGGAGATTAGATCCTGATAAGCCAGCGAGGACTGTAAAAGAAAACCACGGAGGAGTATTTGTTCACTACAAGTTTGATCGCGTCTGTACACCTCGCGAACTCGCTGCGCTCCAATCCTTTGACGACAACTTTATCTTTCAAGGGACAAAAAGTTCTATTTTAAAACAAATAGGAAACGCAGTACCACCGCTAATGGCAAAGGCTTTAGCAGAACAAATTAAGAGTTCGTTAAATAATATAAGGTAAATTAGTACTTTATAAAATTTTTGGCAAAATACGCCCAGTATTTTTCATGTAATTAATATACATTTCACCAAATTCATCAATTAAGGATTTTTCCTCTTCGATTGCTTGATAGTATAATCCTATAACGCCGATAATTGAAACAAATAATGTTAACCAATCCAAGATCAAAAAATTAACACCTATTACAATAATATACATTGCATCATATATAGGATGTCGAATGAATTTATAAATTCCAGTTTGTACTAATAGGTGTTCTTTCTCTAAATGTAGCTTATAATCTGTTTGAACGGGAGCGGTCCAGTTTTCACCTAATTCCCGATAAGATATGAATAAAACAAGTCCACCTAATAAAAGAAAAAAAAATCCCATTATTTGAACGCTTTCAGTTAAAAAGAAAACCTTGATCCTGGGAATACTATCTACGATGATGTTAAAGAAAAAAATGTTGAAAACAGTAATTAAAATAAAAATATCCAGTGCAAGAATTCCTATTATGGCAATTTTGTTGACTTTTCTATGTTTCTCGGATTCTTTATGAACTGTTGTTTTTATGGTTTTTCTTTTTAGTTTTAATTGCTTTGAAATAAACACATAAAGAATATTAAGGGGATAGAAAATAAATCCTATTCCAAGTAATATTTGTACGATAATAGGATCCAACATTTTTTTACCAAATTATTCTTTAAAACCTCTTAAAATTTCGCTGGTGTCAATCGTGGTAACCATCGTGGCACTTTCTCCTTGTATTCTAAATATTCCTGGCCAAATACTTTTTCCAAGTCCTTTTCTTCAAACTTTACCATTGGAGTATACATTATGAAGCTTATAATTATTGGGACTATTGAAATTAACGACATAGTGAGCAATACGAAAGCAATAAAATACAATGGCATGATAAGGTACACTGGATTACGGACGTGAGCAAAGATTCCCGATTTTTTTAAAGAATTTACATCTTCTTCGTTAAATACTGCTTGATGTGATAAACGTTGGAAGACAAGGGCTATAAGAAGCATTATTGCAAATGGAATTATCCTTACGATGAGCGGGATAATGAAAGCTAGTTGCGTTGAAAAATTAAGTAAAAAAGTATCTAAAATACATGTGGTTATAAACATTATTACCGAACTGATCAAGATTAAGTGCGTTTTAGGGTGCTCTTTTCCGGCTCCCTTTTTATGTTCATGGGGCATTCTTTTCCATCTCTTATATTATTTTTTTAGTTTATGATGTTATAATTTTCTTAAATAAGATTATTAATTTATTATAAGATATACTTATTAATAAATGTTAGGCATGCCTAATTTTTCACTTTTTAGCTTTTTAATTTTACTGGTTTTGAAAGATTCTAGTTAAATAGGAATGCTAGATTTGGTATTTTTGATATAAATTCTAAAGATAATGAAATTTACATTCTTATAGAACCAAAGAACAGTTAGATTACATGTATGAAAAAAAAGGAAATAAAAAAAATCCTATTTCTTGATAATGGGAAGTTCGATATACGATGCGTGTACTTTATTTCGTTGTATCGTGAATGTAGGATTGATATTTTCATCTTTAGGATATCGAGCGAATGTTTCTTTGTCTGCACCAGCAATAACTAGTCTCAAGCGATATCCTTTTTTAATAAGTAACGAGGTTGGTTGCATTCCAAAGGAGATTTCTGCCACTTCACCGGGAACTAAGGGCAAATTGTCTTTCTTTAAATAGGAATGATAAGGAGTGAAGATCTTATAAGGAGGTTCTTCTTCCGAAATTTTGCGATGTATGAACCTAAGTTGACCGTCAGTTATCCAATGAATCTCTCCTTTCTCGTCAAGGAATTCGAAATGAGCGTGAACCATGCCGTCTTCGTGAGAAGAACTCATCATTAATGTTACAATAGGATGACCAGTGATTTCAATGTCTTCTTGTAACGGAGCGCTAGTATATGTTAAACACCGTGCTTCTTCTTCTTTCCGATTTTTATAAATAACACGCAGGCTTAAAAGCGTATACCATCGATTTCTAATCCCCGTAGTTGTTTCGTAATCCACCTCGTATTCGTCGGTTCCAGAATCCGCTTGAGGTTTCTCTTGAGAAAGAGCATTATTTGCATTAAAGTACCATTTCTCTTTGGTTTGCCCCTTAGGAGGCCAAGTCGTTGTCTTCTTCCATTTTTCTTCTCCCATTGTGAAGTAATAAAGCGTTTTCTCCGGAATATTGCCATTTAAGCATTCTTCGTAATAATTTATCCAATCTCTTATTTGATCTTCTTTACCGGGTATCACTTTTACCTTGTGAGAATAATATGGATTAGCTTTCTTGATCCCGTTATGGTCCCAATCACCAATAACGGCCTTTATTGGATTTTTATACAATAAAAAACGACTAATAACTAAAGTTGCCGTGCTGGAATCTTGCCAGGAACCAAAAGTGTAGAGAGGTACATTATTTTTCTCAATTTTTTCCTTTTTCGTGAAAATGCTGATGTCATCAATAGTAGTTCCATCTTCAATCTGATCGTCTCTAAAAACGACTCGCTCGCCATAATCATATGGATATTTATTTTGCTTGTGTATTTCTGCGATTGCTTTTAGAATTTCTCTCTCTCCCGTCACGGATTTAACGCCATAAGCCGCTTTAGGACCTAATTTCGCCATTAAAGGTTCAACTGGTTTAAAAGCTAGCAATGCACTTCCATCGGTTTGATCTAGGCCTTGTCCTAGAGTGGACCAATATTTTATGAAATATTCGTTGAAACACCCCCCAGGAAACATTACTTGGGGATACGCGTCCCAAGCTGGTGGGTGTTTTACGAGATGACACTTGAGTGCGGGATGATTTAGCGTCGCTGTTAATTCCGACGTGATTCCCGTGTAAGAATTCCCCCATGTGACCACATTTCCATCCGACCAAGATTGCTTTATGATCCAATCAACAACATCGGCACCGTCTTTAATTTCTTCTTCGGAAAACGGGTAAGGCCTCGTTCCATACGATGCTCCCGTCCCTCTCACATCGGTCTCTATCAATGCAAAACCATATTTTGGGATGTTTTTTATGAGCATTGGATTCGTTGTAAATTTAATCAGCCATTTGAAAGGTTTTTTCAGACTAGCTGATCTCCAATATCGCGTTTGCACTAAAATCGCGGGTATTTTTTTTCCTTCTGGCAAGCCTTTAGGAAGTAAAACCTCAGCGGCAATTTTTACACCATCTCTCACTGGAATGTAGACGGATTTTATGGTGTGACCCTTATATAAGGGCTTTTTTTCCGTGTTAAAAGGATTATCGTCGTTCATGTATTTTTTTCACTCATATGATTTTTCTAGTATTTAATAATAACCATAAGAATCGTTTATCTATATAAATTTTTAAAAAAAATACTTAGAGAACATGACAAGATCAATAACATAAGCTTTTTTACGAATAATTCATTTTTTTTAAATAATTGTCCCAAAAAGTAACATAGGGACAGTTTTAACAATCAACATAGGTTTTTAGTTTGACGAAAGGAACAGTAAAGTGGTTCAACCCAAGAAAGGGGTACGGATTCATAACTATTGACGGTGAAGAAACAGATATTTTTGTTCACTATTCTGCCATCAAAGGTGGCGACGACGAATTCAAAACGATGTACGAAGGAGACGTCGTGGAATTTGAAATTGTAGAGGGTGAAAAAGGTCAACAAGCCAGCGACGTCGTAGTTATTGAAAAAGCACCAAGAAATAGAAGGTAATTTGTATTATCTTTTCGAAAAGTAATAATTAAGCACAAGCACGGAAATATTTGCAAGAAAAAGAAGTATATAAAAAAAGAATTAATTGAGTAATTTGTTTTTTGTATGTTCGGGTCTTACAGATTTCCTTTTTTTTTATTTATTTTTTATCATTAACAAATGTCAATAGGATTTGTTGAGAACATTGATTTAAATAATAGGTTGAAATATTTTCTTACGGATTAGTTGTAGAATGATTTCTGCAGTTCTCGTGGTAAATTCTTTTTTGTTCGCCAAGAGATATGATACATAAAAGTATTTATTATTTTTTTCTTTCATTATCGTGTGTGCTTTACTAATAATGCTTTTTTCAGCGGGTTTGAGCCTTACGTGTTCTGATTGCACTATTTTTAGAGGATACATTAAGGAAATGTTCAAATCTCTCTCGAGGAGCTCTCTTATTCCCGTGAAATGTTGCCTATCACCTTTGAATTCTTCAATAAAATCTCCATAGATATCGTCTATATCTTGAGACAAGAGCCTAATCGAGTCTATAAAGTCCTGAGAAGGATTTTCCTTCATGATAAAAATCAATCGAAATTGCCTGAACTCAGCCATTAAGATTTTTGAATTTTGAAATTCGAGTTTAATTGTTTGAGATTGATCTTGTGCGTCAGTGAGTTCAATTCCGAACGTTCTAATGGCTTGTAAAAACCCAGAAACTAACGTAGGATCTATCTCTTTCCCGGCCAGAGCTAGTTCGTACACATTCAAACCGGATGCTCTATTCAATACCATGAAGTAATTCAAATTGAAAACGTCCATATACATGTTGAGTATTTTTTGTCGATATCTTTCTCTTTTCGTTCTATGCCTTTTTACTAATTGGTATGATGTAAATCCTGCAATTGCGGAGATAGATACAACCGTAAATATTGCAATAATGATGATATATGCGGCATTTGGATCTGGTATAAATGGGACATAAATTGTAAATGCTTGATGTTGCCATCCCGCGTGAGTCCTGTTAAAAAAGAAAATATACGCATTGTAAATCCCTTGATGCGAATTTGAAGGGAGCAAATAAGAAAATTGGTTCAGATCATCAGGAATTATAATTGTTTTACTATAAATATTATCTCCAAATAGATCGAATAATCTAAAAGTGTAGTTACCAGGAATGGGATTAGTAATAGAAAATTTTAATTCTTGAGATGGTTGGAATGTCGTAATAGGAACATTCAAGAAGAAAAATGAATGAGGAGAATACGCGTTTATTGTCCATTCTGTATAGTCATCTGAAAAGCTTCCATTTTGGATAGTTATTCTTTTAGTAGTTGTGTTAATAAAATCAGGTGAAGTAACATTTATCATCCCTTTAAATATACTTACATCAATCCAATCAAAAGAGGCATAATCAATTTCAGTTGTGTAATAAGAAAAACCACTTCGATTAATTTGCAGGTCAAATATCCATCTATTGGGTAAATTTTCGCTAATTTCGACTGAACCCTTGGTGGAAATGATATGTTGAAGAGACACTGAATAATTTACATCAAAGGAGATAATCGTAGATATATTATTATTAAAAACTATTTCGATTTGATTCGATTGGGGAGAAACATCAATTACTGGCACCGATAACACCCCTTCCCCGGGACTTGTACCATTCAACACTTGATATTGGTCTCCATTAATTCGAGCAGTTAAATTTATATCTTCGGGATTGTAAGACGAAATAATCTTTTGATCGAGTTTGTAGAGAAAAGTAGAATTAACATCAGCTTCACTCCAATCGTCTGTAACATCTGTGTATTCAGATCTATAAAGATTAGGTGTTATAGGGTTATAGGGAACGTGGTACCAATAGTAAAAATTTGTTTGACCTGTAAGACTGGTACCATTAATGAGTATTGAATAGTTTCCAGAAGGAAGAGTTAGTGGTGATAAGGAAAAATTCTGATAATACCAACCTTCATCATAGGACATGTTTAAAGTCGTAGTTCTCCAAAAAGTGCCATTTGGAATATTATTTTGCTCGTCATATCCACCTATTTGAAATGTAACATCTATTACTGTGAGACTTCCTTTTGCGCCATAGATATATACGCCGTAAATCGTTGTTCGTTTTTGTAATGTTAATTGCGAAGCTAAACCAATACAATAATCCTGTGAATTTTTATAATACAGTTTTTTTTGAGTTAGTTCGCTTAATTGATCTTCAATGGCTTTTACTTCCCGCTCTCCTTGTATGTCAGAAATGTTTAGATCAATACTTGTAACATTCCATGTGGACGACGCTAAGGGGATTTGAATTGAAGTTACATTTTCTAATGAACCGATTTTTTTTGAGTGTTCAACCAATTCGATACTGGCTGATTTTGTAAGACTACTACTACCATTTTGTGCTATAGTGAAATTTACATTTTGGATCATTCCTAAAAGAAATACACTTAGAAAAACGAGAATTACAATCTTTTTCGATTTCTTTTGAAATTGAATGCCCATAAAAATCCCATTAACCTTTACAAGTTATGACATAAAAGTTTGTACTTAAAAATATTTAGAATATTCACATGTGGTATATATATTATACTTTAACCTAATAAAATATAAGGAAGAAATGAAGAAAATTTATTGCATTCTAATTTTTTCTTCTGCAATTTTTATTAATTCACCAAGATATTTCATATAATGACAAGTTATAATTTCTTGGTATCGAGATGAAAACTCCGTGATTTCATGCATTAATGAGACAATTTTTTGAGGATCTGAGGTAGCCTGAAGTTCTTCGCGGAAATTTATCAATTTTTGGCGGACTCCGTGAATGATTTTTTGCTCCATTGATACGGGGAAATATTTCATGACTATTGGTTCTGCGTCCTTAAACATGCTTATTTCACCAGACCAATTTACTAATCGTTTTCCATACTTTGCTTCAAATTCTTCAGAAAGCCTTTTTACTCGCTTATGAATAATAGGTAAATCCTTATCGCACACGAGAGCAACCCTTGAGTGAGTGCCCGTGTATATTATTACTTTTTTATCTTCTTGGTCAATTGTACGTAATTCTTGTTGACTTCCCGTAGCTTCTTTCATAAAAGTTGTTAACGCCGATATCATGCCAGAAATCAGTTCCGGCTTTTGGATTTCTATTCCAAAAGTATAGTTATACATGTTCACGCCCTCTTTGGAGAGAACGAATAAATTTCGCAAGGATTTTTCCCAGTTCCTTTGCCTAATATATTTTCTTGCGCTAGGGATGACTATAACGGACAATCCAGTTATAATACTTATGAGGAGGATGATTTCTATTGGAAAAGCACTATATAAGCTTGTTACTTCTATTTGAATGGAATAAACGGCGATTTCCTTGCCATCTGTCCAAAAAATTTCAACATCATAATTTCCTATAACAAAATCCCCTTCAATTACTATTTCTGAACTATTAATGATCCCATTGAATGATGTTATATTTTCTTGCTGATATATTATCGCTCCTGATGGATTTTTAAAGGTTATTCTTCCTAAACCACCAGATATAGTCTCATCAAGCGAGTTACGTATTTTTGCTTCGAGTTTAATCGTTTGTCCTAATTGAAATATGCCCTTTTCTTGAAATTCATCCCCACTCTTAACTTTAGTGTTAATTTCATCACAATAATTTGGAGATTGATACTTTCCTACACAAGTTCCTGGTTCTAAAGGGGTACCCCATATATCGAACAAACCATAATAGGATATATTGTACAGTTTTACTGGTCCAAAATACACTTCGAGCATTTCAGAACCAAGAGTGTTAAAAAAATGCTGTAATTCCCAATCAGTTTCGTATAAAAACCACAATTCTATACCGTACGCGCCTATGTCGTAATAATCATAACTCATAGTCCATTCAATAGTGCTTCCACTTACATTATAATATCCCGAAGTGTCTATAGTAAATACATAATATCGCCTTATATGAATTTCAAGATTTGGAATGGTCTGATTAGTGATGATAGTAACATTTACATCATAGATTGAGTGATTTCCAAGATTATATATTAGATACCCTTCATATCCTAAAGCACCCGTCCATAATGATTTTTGATATATTGGAGTTATCGTTTGATTATCAATTACAAATTTCATATTGACTTTCTCAGGATTAATAATTTCCTTATAGGTCATTTTACATAACATATCGCGATAACTGTCATTATGAATTGGGACATAATCAATTCCATTGAATTTCATTGTTAAGCCTATATCGGGAACAGTCTTATTTTCAGCAAACCATGTATTTACTTGATATTCTTTTAAATCAGAAACTTCTGACTTTTCAAGCATATAATATAAAATAGTATAATTTTTATTTTGCTCTAATATATTTGAACTAATATTAAATGCCACCCAGTCAGAGAAAAAACCCCTTTTAGCCTCCTGAACGGCGCCTCCGAGTATATCTTCCATGTGTTCATCAAGAAGCCAAACAAGATAAAAGTAGGTATTAATTGAGAATAAAATGTGAGTAATATAAAGTTCAATGACATCTATTGATAATAATTCTGATGTTGAAGGAGTGGTGAAGGTTTGTGCAATCTTATAACCATTAGGAATTGTTGAAAATTTTGATGTATCATTAGCTACATTGATAGTTCCTTCTCCTTTATAAATATTATATGCCCTTATATCTAATCTATTTAATGAATATTCAAATCCACCATAAGAAGCATTATGAGAATTTAAAATTGTTGTATTATTGGTATCAGACCAACTATCAGTATAATTCTCCTCCCACTTCATACCCATAGTATTAGCACCCCCCTCATAAAGTCCGGAATATTCTTCTCCGGCTGAAATTATGGGTTTTTTATCTAAAGACTCGCTATAAAATCCATAAAAGGATTTAAATAAATTATTTGATGTAGATATAATTAAAGTGGATATTACTATTAAAATTAAGACTATAATTCCATTTTTTTTTCGCTTGCTTACCCTTCTTACTATTGAACAAGCTTTTTTTTTCATATACTCACCATGCGCTATGTTTATTAAAATTCTATACTTCTGAGCATATTGAATGATAGTTATTTTTAAAAACATTTCCAATCGTTAATAAAAAAAATATTGATATCTTCTAATACATATCTTTCTGAAATTCTATTATCTAATGGGAAAAAGAATTGAAATTAAAAATAAAAAAATTCTTAAAAGAAATATTTAGGGATTTAATTTCTTTAATAAATAAGCCATATTCCTTCCTAAATTTCTAAATGTATTAATCCCTTCTTCGTCTTTTATGTAGTCTTCTGGCTCCGGCACGTTTGGATTTACTCCTAAATTCCAATAACTAGAACCAACAACAAACATTTGATTTATCAAGAAGAAATAATTAATACTTGAAAAGACATGAGTAGCTCCCGCACGCCTCACGGAAACTACTGCAGCACCTACTTTATGTTTTAAGAGATCTCCATTCACCTTACTCACGAGACCTGTCCTTTCTATAAGGGCTTTCATCCTAGTGGAGGTGTCAGCAAAATATGTTGGAGACCCAAGTATGATTCCATCAGCTTCAAGCATTTTTTCTAAATAATCGTTTAATTTATCCGACTTAACCGAGCATTGCTTGTCTTGGTTTTGATTACACTTGTAGCACCCTATACATCCTTGAATCTTGTCCATGCCCATCCAAACGTATTCACATTCAATACCTTCTGCCTTGAGCTCATCCATCACAACATTTAAAAATCGGGCGGTATTTCCTTCTTTACGAGGCGAACTATTAAATAAAACAACTTTCATTTTTTTCTACCAATTTAGTCTTATGAATATTGTATAGGTATTATTAGATTCTTAATATTTCTTATTATTATTATTTTTAGAAATAACGCATTAGAATAAATAAGATTAAAGAGTGTAAAAAAATTTTCATAAATAGAGTTAAAAATAACACAAGATAATTGAAGTCTCATGTTTTACATATCCGTCTGGTCAATGGGAGTTATCATCGCTGTAATCGTAACTATCTTGTATAAAGTGAAAAGAATAAACAAGTTAGTGTGGTACATTTATTGGATTGGCTTCGGTTTGGGATGCGTTTGGGAATTCTGGTTATCCGTAGCTAACGAATTGTATATATTTACGGCGTATCCTTGGCCAGCTTCTGTTTTTCACGCACAAAGACCAGTAGAAGGCGTGTTAGCGATCTTTGTCATCGCAATTACCCATAGCCTATGGGATGGCGGACTCTTCTTGCTTTGCGTGTTGTTTGTAAACTTGATATGCAAGGAGCCCTATTTTGAAAAGTTTAATTGGAAGGAGTTGATCGTACTGCTTGTTATCGGTCAAATACAAGAATTTATCGTTGAGCTTACGAGCATTTCTAATAACGCATGGGAATTTTATTTGGGACCAGATGGGACAGGAACGTGGTATAATGTTCCCTTATTCTTTATTGGGGGTAAAGCCATAACGCTATTGCCGCAATTGATATGGGTTACTGCACCAATTGCGTTTTATTTCATCGTGCTCAAGTTAAAACCAAGATTTCAAGAGGAAAAGCTATTTTTTGAAAGAGCCTTCAGTTTAGTGTAAAAACTAAATGCTAATTCTTATTTTCTTCTGAAAATTTTATTCATTTTCATTAAAATAGTCATGTCGCCCTCAACCTTGTAAAGGCCTTTCATTAACGATTGCGCGCCATCGAGCTTTCCCATCGAAACGTCCATCCAGACATTTGCAGGTGATATTATAGTGGTTGTTGGCTCCTCGTGTGCTCCTTCATAGGCTTGACATTCAGTTTCGTTTATTATTAGGTGAAAACTATCGTCGTCTAAATTGAATTGAACCACTGCTTTTAATCCCAGTATGGCGTTCGGATTGTACATCGTTGCCATCCCTGCAAAAAAGGCACCCATCCCTTTATCCGACATTTTTAAAGGCACTGCGTCCACTTCGCTTAATTGAACTTGACTATATTCTTTAGGTTGTAAGCTTTTCCAGTATTTATTTGCCACATGTCTAAATTTACTGACTTGTTCTTCAGTATAAGTAGTCTTTTCAACAATTGCTTTTTTTGTTTCTTCCGATATAGCTCCATTCTTGGCGACTTCAAAACCAGCTTGTTCAATATCTTTATATAATTCCGTATATTCTCTTTGAAATCCGTCTTTACTCATCATCTCTGACGCGGGAATTAAAATGTCTCCGACATATCCTTTAGGACCAGCAAATCTTTTAAACGAAAGGACCAATCCGTCGAAGTGAGAACGTTCAGGAAATCCCGCCACGCTAATTAGAAAGATCTTGCGTCTTTTTGTTGTACCGCGCATCGGGTGAGTAGTAGTACCATCTAACTCTACTAAATAAGGTTCCGCCATAGGGATGATGCGATCTAGAAAATCTTTAACTAAACCAGTCGCTTGAAAGATGTAAAGAGGCGTGGCTATTACTATGAGATCGGCTTCCATGACTTTAGGCAAGATCACATCCATGTCATCTCGCTGAATGCACTTTCCTGGAGTTTTTGTCCAGCACGTATAACATCCCAGGCAGTGCTTGATCTTGTGCTTAATTAACATGATTTCTTCTACTTGAACACCTGCTCGTTTCAAACCCCGTGCAAAATTATCGCCCACGTGATAGGACGCCGATTTTTTCTGTCGTGGACTGCCGTAAATTACTACCGCTTTCATATATTATACCTTCTTTTATAATTAAAAAAGATTCTGATAATTCTTATCAGTATTTATAGCATATTTAATATATATTTCTTCATATTGAATGAAGGATTAGTAATTGCCGAATTATTATTATAAATTCATAATTATTATTAGTTATAAACATGCTTGATGATTTCATGAATCGACTTCCAGAACTCCTTGCTCCGGTTCAAAATTGGCATTCCTTGAAAATGGTAAAGGGGATTGCTGATGCAATTTATTTTGGCGTTGAAGATTACAACATGCGTGCAAAAGCTGATAATTTTAAGCGAGATAATTTGATTAAAGTTACTGAGTTCTGCCACGAACAAGAACCAAGAATGAACGCATATTTGTGTACTAATATCTTGATTTATAACAATGAGTTGGATGACTTAGAAGATTTAATATCCGTAGCTAAGGACGCGGGAATTGATGCAATTATTGCTCACGATATAGCAGCGATACAAATTGCAAAAAAAATGAAAGTCAATTTTCACATATCAACGCAAGCAAACGTGTCGAATATTGAATCTGCTAAATTTTACGAAGGTTTAGGAGCGCAGAGAATTATTTTAGCGCGCGAGTTGTCTTTAAAGCAGATTGGTGAAATAAGGAAAAACTTGAAAAGTACCGAAATCGAATGTTTTGTACACGGGGCAATGTGTACCTCTATTAGCGGTAGGTGCTATTTATCAACTACAATATGTGATTCTGAGGAATTTTCAGCAAATCGTGGAAAATGCGTGCAACCCTGTAGGCGACGATGGACGGTGATTGACGACGACAACAACGAGCTAATTTACGACGGCCTTCGATTCTTAAACTCTAAAGATTTATGCATGATTGAGTATATTCCTGAATTAATGGAAGCTAATATTGACTCCTTTAAAATCGAGGGGCGCATGAAAGACCCATTATATGCGAAAACCGTGGTAAAATGTTATCGAGAGGCGATAAATAGTTATCGGGAAGGTACTTATTCAAGTGCGAAAGTAATGGATTGGTTAAATAGACTCAAAACCGTGTTTAACCGGGGATTTCATACGGGATTTTACTTTCACAAACCTACAATAGAAGAAGTGGAGTTAGAGGAAATGGGGAATATTTCACCTTATAAAAAGGTTTATATTGGCGAAATAGAATCGTTTCACGAGACGACCATGACGGCAAATGTGTTAATTGAAAATAAGGGAGTTCCACTAAAAAGTGGAAGCGAAGTTTTATTAAAAGGAATGGATACATATCATTTTGAGACAGTAAAAAAAATCTTTGTGAGTGGAAAAGAAGTAAAAGAAGTCGTGCGAAACGACAAAGATGATCCCCTAAAGGTAAATATTCGCCTAACTGATAAAGTATTACCTCAAGAAAAAATATTTATCCTAACAAAGAATAGAAATTTGAAGATTTAGAATGAGTTATGAAGAAAAAAGGAAGAATTTGGTAAATAATCTCGTTAAACGAGGTATCTTGAGCAAGAAAAAAGTTATAAACGCCATGCTTAAAGTACCGAGGCACGAGTTCGTCCCCGCAAACGCCGTTTCTTCGGCATATTCCGATTCACCCTTGTCAATCGGGTTGAGCCAGACGATCAGTGCACCGCATATGAACGCCATGATGTGTGAATATTTAGAACTCAAGGAGGGGGACAAAGTTTTAGAGATTGGAACGGGCTCTGGATACCACGCAGCGTTATGTGCGGAATTAATTGCTCCTGAAAACGCAAGCAATCCAGGACACGTGTATACTATAGAACGTCACGAAGAGCTCGCAGAACGCGCAAAGATAAATATTTCAAGGGCGGGATACGAGGATATAATAACCGTGATCCACGGCGATGGCACGTTAGGGTATGAAAAAGAGGCACCGTATAACAAGATCTTAGTAACTGCCGCATCACCGGAGAAAGTCCCTCCTGCGTTCAAGAACCAACTGAAGGATAAAGGTATTCTTTGCATTCCTGCTGGTTCTAAGGGCTATGGGCAAACACTATATGTTGTCCGTAAAGAAGGTAACGTTTTTGAGACTGAAAGAAAAACTGGAGTAAGATTTGTTCCCTTAATTGGAAAGCATGGATTCAGCACCTAAAAGACATGAGCTTCTAAAAATATTAGGCTTTTAACCGTTTCTCGAGCTTTTTTTTCATCAGTTCTTTTCGTACTCGTTTTACATGCTTGTTCTTTTTTATATCATCTCGCAAAACATCATCGCAACCGTTCCAAGTATTACATTTTCCGTGAGCCATCACTTGCTAAACACCTCAATTTATTGTTCAAATCGCTTCATCCATAATATACGGAGAAAACTACCTATAATAAGACAATGGGCATGGAATATAAATCATTATTGATATACTAAAATTTAAATAAGGAAATTTTACTAGTTTGATTTTAAAACTTAGTCAATTTACTTAAAAACTGAAAAAAAAGCTATTTTTTATACTTAGCTAGGGATTTTTCTATTTTGTTTTTCATTAATTGTTTCCGAATATTTTTAACATGTTCGTTTTTCTCAAAGATTTCACTTAACGATTTGTTATTATACGAGTAGCCATTTCTTCTCTGAGAAGCGCCGTGATCTTTTATCGGGTATCCCTTTTTTTCTTTCGATGTACTTTATTTAATTTAGCGTTTTTACATATTTAAAGATGATGATTTCCGACAAAATTTGGGAGACTATTTACTTTTGTGTAAAATAAAATCATGAAATTTTTAATTTCAATTTTATTTCGAAATTTTTATCGAGTTTAAAGCAAGGAGTCAAGTTCAATCCCTGATAAATCTTTTTATACCCTACATCAGTGTATGCATAAGCGATGATGGGGAAATGATTGATTTGTTGCCATTCCGTGTTCGATTCGATATTAATATCTAATGTGAGGTCGTATGTTTCGTCGTAGGCTTTAAAATGAGAACCCTTGTATTGAAACGGCTCCATTAGAGTTTTCTTTGCCATGGTTTCTGAAAGAAAATCTTCAGTTTCCCATTGGAATGTACTTAAATCACCGTTAAAGAAAAACGGCAGATCGACGGCAACATAAAGGTTTGCGAGTATTCTTTTCAATACAGCTTCGTTTCCTGAGCCTTCTTCAAGAGTTCCACTAACAACGATTTCGATTTCATCATCGACAACTACAATTTGTTTTGATATGGTAAATTGAACTTTCTCGTCGGAATCCGTGTCTTTAATACCTCCTATCATGCCCATTTCTAAAGTTGCTTTTTTTCCATCTATTTCGCTCTTAGATACCTTAAAATTGCCATTAATAAAATCTCCAAACTCGTAATATTCGTCTGATTGAAGCTGTTCGAAAGTCACATCGTTGTGTAAGAATCTTATCCTCAACATGCTCCTCCTATATCGGTCTACCATCAATTCACTTTGCTCTATTTTATCGCTTTCGTGATAGGCCTCGGGCCATCTTGTAAGCGTGTTCAAGAGATTATACGATTTCGGCTTGTAATCCAATTCGAAAATGGTACCACCTTCTGATGGATTCAAATACACGTTCAAGACTTCCGACTCGATGAGAACGTCCATTTTACTGTCCTTGTTGAAATCTGACGGTTCAATAGAGATATAAGAGCTCCTACGAGATAAATCAATTCCGTTCATCTCATCAATCAATTTTTCAGCGTTAATCAAATGCGTATAGACAGAAAATCGCAAAAATTGTAAGTAGACGCCTCCAAACATGCCGTGCCAATAACAATCGTTACACTGCGCCTTGTATATCTCGTCCCAGGTTTTTAAAACCTTAGGCTTTATTTTCGATATGAGTGACGAGTCCTTCAGCTGCCTTATCTTTTCCTCGATTTTGAGCAATTTTCCTCGGACATGGAGCATTTTTTTATGCATATTGTTAGATTCGGGATATTTCACGAGGAAATAACGCCAAAAACCACCTTTCAAGAATTGGTAAATCTCTTTTTGCTCTGGATCGTCTTTTAGTTCTTTTCTAATCCTTTTAAAGTTCTTCCGAATTTCCGTGGGCAACACCCATTCTTCCATCTTGTCGTAACTCGCAGTAGGTAAATACACGAGGTCTTTTGCGGGATATCTTTCCATGTATTCAGAAAGGGTTAACGATTTTATCCAAGAGTTATTTTCTATTTGCTCAAAAAAAGCAGTTACAAAAGGCTTTCCGTTATCGCCATCTTCGTGACCCTTTCCTTCAACATAACAGAATAGGTGTGTTGATCCCCAAACGCCCATTTTTTCCGCATCTGATATCAATAACGCAATGCGATCCCCTTTTTCGTCAGCTATGCTTTTTAGATAATCGATCGTCAAGTAAGTTGGCTTCCAAGGTGTGAGATATCTAATGGGCTCATTTATTGGAAATATTCTTAGAGTTTTTCCCTCGTCCTCAGTGATGTAAGAATAGAGCGTTCCCTCTTGAGTGATCCCACAAGATCTAAAGTGATTATCATCGACAATCACGTATTCCAATCCCACTTCGCTAAGAAATGAGGGATAATTAGGTTCCCATACTCTCTCAGATAACCACGCTCCCTTTACTTCTAAACCAAACTCTGTCTTTATAAGGTTTGAAAGCTTACGCATTTGTGCAATTTTATCGCGGTTCGGGATGATAGCAAATATTGGTTCGTAATATCCTCCTCCGATAATCTCGATTTGCCCTCGCTGAGCCATTATATTTACCTTATCAATGAGTTCTGGTTTGTGCTCGATAAACCACTCCAGTAAATTTCCAGAGAAATGCAACGTCACCTTGACTTCAGGGTGCTTAAAAATAGTATCTATTAATGGCCCGTAAGATTTTTGAAAGCAATCTTCAAAGACGTGACCGAAATTGTCAACGGGCTGATGGAAATGAAACACGATTGGAAAATTAATTGTTTTTTCTGTTATACGCATGACACCTTTTTCTTTAATATAAAAAATAAAGTTTAGATGGTTTTTAATTGTAATGATTACTATATGTTTTAATTGCTCCAAAAGCTAAAATTATACAGCAAAAAAAACCTGCAAATATAGTTATTTTTTGACCTGTAGCTAAAACAATTAAATACACATCGGAACTCCAATTAAAATCAATTAAGATTAAAGATAGATAAATCCCTAACATTATTGAATAGATAATTAGAACATAACTATATCTATTTTCATATTGATGATTATAAAGAATTAAAACAATATAAGGCAATAGGGAGATCAAGAAAGAGTTTGAAAATATCATAGTTACAAATAAATGGGCTTCCGGAAATAAGTTGATAGGTAAGAATGTTATTCCAATGCCGAATATCCCTGAAAAAGTGCCACATATTCTTGATAAATTACTTAATAATCTATCTCTTCTCTTTTCTTTAAAAAAAAAAGTCATTGCTGAGCAAAAAAATATATATGTTGAATTTATAATAATTAATGCCATAGTAAAAAGAATTTGTGAAATTATATTTATTTTTCCCGTAGGAGATTCAGTTCGCCCTAAATCACTAAAGAAATTCGTAAAGAAGGAATATCCTGAAGTGTTTGGATTGATCTCTGTACCTCCTGAATAAAAAAACATTGCAATTACACATAAACTGATGAATAGAACCGAGCTAATCATTGTGAGAATAAAAATTTTTAGTCTCCAATCTTCAAGAGTTTTCATTTTATTTCAATTGACATTTCTCGTTGGAATCAATAGTTCTTCACTAACTAACTCTAAAAAAACATACTAAAATGATTAGGAGTCCAATTTTTTGAAGATTGAAAATTATCTTAATTTATAAAACAGACGGTAGAGAGAAATTTTTAAAGCAATAATCAAGATATTCTTCTTATAGTTTTAAATATTAAGAGAATAAATAATGATTCATGGACAAAATTAAATACTACTTTTACGAAATCCTCACCGTTTCCTTTGGTCTTGCCTTGATTGCGTTTTTTGGAACGCTCTCTTTTTTTCCGATGGAAATCATGCTGTTAGGAGAGGAATTATCGTGGTTGTGGGTATATATTCTCCTCATTTTTAGTGCTTTCATCGCGTTTATTTTACTATCTTTTTATAGGAAAAATTACTCATATATTATTATTAGAGTCGTTGATATCTCAACGCTCGTCTGTGCGATTCTCGTAGTCGTGTCATTTCTCATTTATACTCAAGATGTGATTGAAAGTTGGTTCGTTCAAGGTGCTTGGTTCCTAAGAGATAACGGATTCGTTGTCGGAATTCTTTTAAGCTTGATATTGATAAAGTCAGTGACTGGTTTAAGCTTTTTAATTTCAAAGTTTAATGAAGTCGGTAAGCAAGACTCTAATGACAAGGAGAAAGAAGTTTTATCCTTATTCATTATAGTGTTCAGTTTTGGATTTTACATCATGGAATTCTTACTATATCGATATTTTACGTTTTATGGTTGTTTATTCTCAATATTTCTCGTTCAAGCATGTATATCAACGATGAGCGTTTTTTTAATCGGTAATTCCAAGCATGATGATCTTTTAATTTTAAAAATATCCGAAAAAGCAAGCGAGCCTAGGATAAATGTTCGATTTAAGAATTTTTTGCCTAATATTAATTCAAAATTGGCAATGTCAGGAATGGATCGGACAAGTTTTTGGTGGTTGTTGTATTCTCTACTAGTAATTATTGTCATAAATATCATTACGCTCGCAACAATGGTGTCTGATTTATTTATTTCAGTTAACATTGGACGCCCCCTACTCATGCCACTAGCGCAAATCCTTTCAATCGCGTTGATTGCCATCTTATTATTCGTTTTAACTTTTAATGTATTTGGAGGGCGAATTCGTAAGAGATTTGGAGATTACTATGCTGGAAAAA
>Ga0180432_10003779_pt1 | contig 21337 bp, 14 predicted proteins | sample SS_ome_10_FD_132414 | JGI IMG/M metagenome (GOLD analysis project Ga0180432, IMG submission 132414) | Hypersaline lake sediment archaeal communities from the Salton Sea, California, USA - SS_1_MS_2 metaG | ecosystem: Environmental > Aquatic > Non-marine Saline and Alkaline > Hypersaline >...
CCTTCGACTTACCTCGCATATTGATGAAGATTTCGGCCAGGTGGAGATACTCCCTGTTCTTCGTCGTGCGGTACAGCTCCACTAAGCCCATGATCTGGGTCTGATTGAATCCAAAGCGGGCCAGTTCTTTCGGCCGGGGCTTGAAGGTTCTGTACAGATAGTCTGCATGTTTAATGGCAATATCGAGGAAATTGCTTTTGCCGGTGATCCGATGGTGGATACAGGCGCTGGTCAGCAAGTGGCCGCTATTGTAGAGTTCGTGGAACTGTCGATACGACCAACGTGCTTTGTTTTCGTCGAGGGTGATCTGCGTCGAGAGGTAGCCGTCGTCCTCCTGGGCTTTGCCGATCACCTCGATCATCTCGTCCAATTCCGCAAGTATCTTGGAATCCTTGTTGATCGCATAAACATACACGGCGGCTTCCATCCACTTGTAAAAATCGCCGTCATGCCAATGCATGCCCTTGTGTTTGCCTTCTTTGAGGCCGGCCGCGATTTTGAAGTTGTTGTAGGCATGGCCCGTGTCGCCTTTGAGCAGCGTGCCCATATGCGGCACCATCACCTCTTCACACAGTTTGAACTTGTCGGCCCAAAAACCCGACGTCCACCTACAATCGCCGAGGTTAATGCTCTTGAGTTTGACATGGGGACTTTCCGCATTATTGATAATTCCCTGCTTTTGAGCGTAAGAAAGATTAACCACAACAATGCTGCAGAAAAAAACGATCCGTTTTTTCATGAGAATTCACCTTCATTGACGGGAATCGGGCCCGGTCCTCCGGGGTCCCGGCCTCCAAGGCCAGCAACTCATTACGACGGTGCGCAGTAAGGACATGATCGCCTCTCATCGTCACGGCATAATCTTCAGCATCACCACACCATGGGAGGGAACGTCGGCGGCAAAGGCCCCGGTGGAGGTTCCAAGATCTTTCTTTTGCCAAAGATCCCGAATCCCGGCCGTCAGGTGCTCCGGATACCCGATTTCCGTCCAGAGGACGCCCATATTTGTTTTGATGTCACTACGATTGAACAACACCACGGCCCGCGACCCATCGTGAAGCGGTTTACTCCAGACTTCCAGGTCGCCATAATCGCGGACTTTGGCCCCCTGCCTGCCCAGGGGATCCTGATTGACGGCAATGGCTTCTTTGTTCAGCAGGATGTCCATGATTTCAGGCGTGGCCTTACGGATATCATTGCCCATCATGAGAGGCGCCGCCAGGATGCACCACAGACTGAAATGGGCCTTGTTCTCATCCAGAGTCAGTTCGCCATTGCCCACTTCCAGCATATCCGGATCATTCCAGTGCCCCGGGCCGGCGTAGCTCTCCAGGCCCACCTGCAAATCGAGGATCTTGGTAAAGCCGATGAAGTTCTCGACCTGCACGCCCTTGGACAAAACCATTCGGCCGCCGTCCCAGGTGGGACGAATGTCAAATGTGGTGCGCCATAAATGCCCGACGCCGTTGCCCCACAGCCAGGGTTTATTCGTGCCCCACTCGCAGATGCTGAAGACAATGGGCCGGCCCGCTTTTTCCAGGGCGTTGCGCATGAGTCTATAGGAATCCGGGGCGCTCTGGGTGCCGCTAGCGCACCAGTCGTATTTCAGATAGTCCACACCCCAGGCCGCATATTGACGGGCATCCTGATACTCATAACCCCGGCTGCCCGGATACCCGCCGCAGGTCTTATAGCCCGCATCCGAGTAGAGCCCGAACTTGAGGCCCCTGGAGTGGATATAATCCGCCAGGGCCTTGATGCCGGACGGGAACTTTTTCTTATTGACGACAATATTCCCCTCAGCATCGCGGTCGATCTGCCAGCCATCGTCAATCACGATATATTCATAGCCGGCATCCTTAAATCCTCGCTCCACAAACATATCGGCAATGCCCCGCACGAGTTCTTCATTGATCTCCAGGCGGAAGGTATTCCAGCTATTCCATCCCATCGGCGGTGTCAGGGCAAGCTGTTCCCACCCCTCCGGGGCGGCCATACCCACCGATCCACTCAAACACACGATGACGGTCAGCATAAGGAGATGTCTGCATTCTCTCATGGTCCCATTTCCTTTTCATTGTCCACTTAAGTTAATGATTGTACCTGGACTGATTCGTTCACATTCCATTATTGTAACGGCCAAACAATCATTCTTCCACTTCGGTTCGGATTCAATGCTTCCAACCACATCGACCTTCTTTCCCTTAGAGCGTGTATGAGAAGTAGGACGAGCATCCTGCCCGTGAGTTCCACGGGCGCCTCGTCCGTGGAAAACGATAAATTGCAGGACCAAGATGGCCCTGTGACTCATGGGCAAGATGCCCATGCTACGATAAATCGACTTCTCACACGCGCTTAGAAATTCTTGAACGGTCCGCGCGGCTCGGCGTCGGCCATTTCCTTCAGCCACGCGTCAAACCGCGATTTGACCGATTCGAGCACGTCCGGCTTTTCTTTTGAGAGATCATGCTCTTCTCCGATGTCGCTCGAAAGGTCAAAGAGCCCCGAACCGCGCCCCGATTCGACCCATTTGAAACGACCGACACGGGCGGCCTTGTCGCCTTTTCGCTTCCAGAACATCTCCTTCCGACGCGATTTCTCCTTGCCCGTCAGAACGCCGGTCATATCGAAGCCGTCCAGCGTCACACCGCGCGGCGGTTTGACGCCGACGGCGTTGCAGAGCATGGGATAGATTTCCATCGAGGTTAAGAATTCGCCGCAAACCGATCCTTTGGGAACGACGCCGGGCCAGCGTACGATGCACGGCACGCGCAGTCCCCCCTCGAACATGCGGCTCTTGCCCCCGCGCAGCGGGCTATTGTCCGCCCCGCCGCCTCCACCATTGTCGGAAAAGAAGATCACGATCGTATTATCGTCCAGGTCATGCCGTTTCAACGTGTCGAGAATCTCGCCGATGGCTTCGTCCATATACGTCACCGCCGCCATATAACGCAGCCGTTTGGCCTGGCGGGTATCGGCGTTGCTCGGATCATAATCGCCATAGTGCTTGCGAATGTAGTCCAGCGGCGCCTGGACGCCGGGACGCGGGCGGTTGAGGTTGGATGCGCCGTGCGGGGCGTTGAAGGGAACGTAGCAGAAGAAGGGACGATCCTTGTTCTTTTCGATAAATTGTAATGCTTCCCGCCGGAACAACTCCGTCGCATACGTGCCCTTGTCCTCTGTGGTCGGTTCGTTATTGCGGCACATCGAGGGGACGCCGTAGCGCTCGTGCGTCCAGTAGTCGATGCCGGTATTGGTGTATCCGTAGAACTCGTCGAAACCTCGCTGGAGAGGCAAAAAGCGGTGCAACATCCCCAGGTCCCATTTGCCGAAAATTCCGCTGATATAGCCAGCCGACTTCAGGGCGCGCGGGATAAGCACTTCGCGGGTATCCATCCCGCCGATCCTCTCCCAGGAGACCGCATATTCTTCCGGCGTATATAGATGGTCCTGATCCACCTTGTCGTTGCGGAACATATCGTAGGTGCCGTTCCGTTGCGGATAACGGCCCGTGAGCAAGCTGCCCCGCGACGGCGTGCAGGCCGGCCACGTTACGTAGAAACTCGTCAACCGAGCGCCGCCGCCGGCAAGCTGATCAAGATAAGGCGTTTTAACTTCGGTACTGCCGTAGCAACCCAAATCGTTATAACCCTGGTCGTCGGAGACGATTAGCACTATATTGGGTGGGCGTTTTCCGGCACGCCGCCCTGAAGCTCCCACATATCCCGGCATCGCCAGTGCCGCCGCTCCCAACCCCATCGCTTTTAGATACTCACGTCGATTCATCATAGTAATATTCCTTTGAAAATAGATTCTGCTGTAAGAAGCCAGGCCTTACGCTGTCATCCCTGCGAAAGCAGGGGTCCAGACACTATGCGCTGGATTCCCGCCTTCGCAGAATGGGTGGCATATTATTTTGTTTTCAATCGGTACTCATACATCTTGTATCCGACCTCGCGGCACGCCCGGACGATCTCGGGATAGGGCTTGTCGCAGATATCGATAAAGCCAATCTGGTAGTTCTCCCCGTCGCCTCGTCCCGTCGTCGCCTGGTCCTTGTACTGGAACCAATGCGTGCCGACGATAGACGGATTTCGCAGCGCCCCCTGAACGTAACTTCGATACTTCTCGGCGCGGTCTTCCTGGTCGGCCGTTTTTCGCAGCCCGGTGTGGAACATCCCGCGATCCAGCGCGCCGAAGTGAAACTCGCCGATGATAATCGGCATGTCGATCCCATCGGGCCGGCGAAGCCCTTCAACGCTATAATTGTACTGGTTATAGCAAACGACGTCGCAGAACTTCGCCGCCGCCCGCGCTGCGCGGTTGTTCACCCAGGCGAAGCGGCACCCCATATAAAGCTGGTTCGGAGCCACTTTTTTGAATTCCTCACGGATGGTTTTGAAGTAGGTCTCCGCCGTCTTCGTATAGAACGCCGTCAGGTCATTCCACGCTTTCTTTTTATCCGGCTCGTCCGTGCTCGTGCGAAGAGCGTCCCAAGACGCATACGTCGTGCCCCACACTTTGTTGAGGCGGTCGATGTCGCCGTACTTCTTCTTTAAATCTGCAACGAAAACCTTTTTAGCCGGTTGGTCGGCCGGACTTTTCAGGGCCGCCAACGCCAGCGAAACTTCGTCGCCCCAGGCTAATTCGTTATGAACGAAGAAGCCGAGACACCACGGATCGTTGGCGCCTCTATCCACAAATCCCACCGTCGTCTTTCGCATATTCTCCCGAAAGCTCGGATCGAACACGTCGTAAAATTTTCCCCAGTAGCCGGTGCTGCCTTCGAGCCGGCGTGCCGAAAATGAGATGGTCCCGACATAAGGTGTCTTCCGCATCAGGTAGATACTCTGTTGCGACCAGTTGGCGATGGTATTCATCCCCCAGCTTCGCAGGCGGCGATGCGTACTATCGGCGAATTGATCGCGCCAATTCTCGCCGTACTTCCGCAGAAAATTGGCCCGGCTGAAATCGTACGTGCGATACGGTGAATGGTCCTTGTAATAGCCGTGCGGCGCCCAACCGCCCCGGCCATAGAACGCCGCGAAGTCCGACCCTTCCTTCGGCAGCCATTTCCAATAATGCTCGCGATCGCTGATGGGCGTATCGTTGTTCTCGCGAACGCAGTCGATGCCGTGCGACCAGAACAATCGCCCTTCCGGATCGACAAGCCACCACTTACCCTGGTATTTCCGGACCCGGAAAAAACCGGTGGCTTCGAGTTTCGGCCCGGCGGTCCAGCCGCCGTATTGATTCCGATCCGGCGGACCGGGACGTGCGGCAAGCTCTTTCCGCTCAACATCAATTTGTAAGACAAACTCCTTCCGGGAATGCGTCTTTCCCGGCCAGTCTCTATGGATATATTGACCGAACTCGTCGATGAAGGGAAGAAACGTTTTCGCATCGACGCGCTCGATCTGCCCCCCTGCACAAATGTTCCCGATCTCGAACGCATAGCCGACACGGGGCTTATTCATAAACAGAAGGATTTGCGTAATATTCGACGGATCGACTTCACTCGAATGGACCGGGTATCCCCGCATACCGATCAACTCCAACGATTCGGAGAGTTTCCACCGGCTGGGAAGCATCCGTACCGTCAGCGTCCCCGCCTTTCCGGCATCTAATGTGATACGGTCCGTCACACAGTTTTTCACTCCGTCCGCGCCGGGATTATCCACGCGGCAGTTAACCGTGACCGACTTATCGCCGACGTTCTTGACCGGGATCGAAACATATTCGTACTTCGACAGGTCCCATTTTCCTTTCGGCGCCTTGATCGTAATGCCCGGCCACGACTTCTCATGTCCCGTCTCGATCCGCAACGTCTCTCCGGATCGCCTCACCTTCGCATCGCTGGTTATCACGGAGCCGACGTCAAAGCGTTCGCCGAATCGAACGAGCGTCTTTCCCGGCTCGGCTCCATAGACATGGGTCGTCGCCGCCGGAAAACTGAACATCACCACTGTCGCTAATATTAAGACGCACTTTTTGCTCATGAGTTTACCTTTCTGTTAACTGCACATGGTATGCGAATTCCCCTCGATATGTCCTGAATTTTACGAGATGTCCACTGTTCTCGTACTCCACTTTCCGGGCTTTTCCGCCATCGATATTGACCGCCGTGACGGATTTCACTTTTCCGCTTCCAACGGACATTTGGATAGTGAACGCGTCCGCGTCCGGCAGCGGTGTTACAATGATCCGGTCTTTCTTTCGTTCGTAACGAAAAGCGCCGTCGGTTATCACCGGGCCGAAATCAATCGATTTATCCCGGCTTACGTCACGGGCATTGACATAACCGCCGGACAAATTTCGCGATTGTTCGACGAGAACGCCCTCAATCTTTTCGATGCTGGATTCGATGGGGCCGTTCTTTGCGAAGTATCCATATTGAGGCAGCCTTTTGCCCGCGATCATCCAATCCTCGTCGCCTCGATTGACGATCACACGAGCGCCGGACTTCCACGTGATGATCTGCCGGTGGATATCGCCGGCGACACATTCCACCTTTTCAATCCGGTCGAGGGCGATGCTCCGAACGAAATCCTGCGCCAGCCAATACTTCCGCACGGCGCCGCGTCCGAACGCCCCGCGGTCGATCATGAGCGCGTGCCCTTCTAAAATCTCGGCGCTGATATAATCGTCGCTTTCGATACCGTGCTCGCGCCGGTCGCGTCCGCCCTGATAGCGGCCGGAATAGCCGACGCCGTGCAGACTGAATTTATCATGCAACACGGCATCGAACCACGGTACGCGCTCCCAGTCCTTACAGTTAATCTTTATGCAAAAGCGATTACTTTCAGGCGTAATCTGCAAGTGCTGGCAATCCGATCCATCCAGGTACCCGATCAACTGATCGTGCCCCGCTTCCGACGTCATCGGGGCGTTGTCGCCGAGATAATCCCGTATCCACGCGAAGGCCTCGCCCCAGCATTTGCGGGTTTCGAGCATCGGATGATATTGGCCGGTCTTGTCGTAAAAATCGAAACACGTCAGCGATGTAAAAACGTCGATGAAATAGTGCGTCGGCTTGAGATTCGGCTCGATGAGCCTGAGGTTCCGCTGTACGAACGGCATAATCTTGTCCGGTCGCCAGCGATAGCTCTGGGCGTCCCGGCCGCGATTGATCCAGGCCTTGATCGGCTCGCCCTGCTCGGTGAAACAGATACAATCGTAGCTGTAATCCGCCGCATCCGGATAAAAATCAATGTAGTTATCATGCAAACCCCAGGGGATATCGTGCCCGCGGCAGACCTCGGCAATCTTTTGCATATCCTCAACCGTACCCAACTGGGGCTGAGGCGGATAGATATCCGGCAAACGATAGTCATAGCCCCAACGTTGCCAGACGTGCACGGTCAACAGCGAATCCGTCAGGCCGTAGGCGATCATGCGTTTCATCGTCTCGGCGATGTCGGCATAGCGCCCGCCCCAGATATCGAAGACAAACCGCCCCGCCTTGTTCTTCAAACCCTCCGAAGGTTTTTTGTCGTAGAGCGGTCGATACTTCCGGGCACAATCGAACGCTCCATCGACACTCGGAACCAATGCCAACGTCGCATCCAGATGCGTATGAAGCGTATAAAGCTTCTGTTCGGGATTGACTTCCAGATGGTCCGGCGGATGATCGCAGGCCATCAGCAGCGATAGTCCGCCATCGAAATCGAATCCGACGTGACTGGTCGATAGATTATGCCCGCCGAAATTCGCCCTGAACGCCTCCGGCTCCACAATGCAGTACCCGTGTCCATAATAAACGCGCGGGGCTCTTTGGTCCGCCGGACCGATCGCGAAATCCGTGATTCGCTTCGGACACTCGAGTTTTATACGCAAGCCGCTTTTGTCTTGCCATAATACTGCGGTTAAGTCGAATTCTTCACCATCCAGCGCAAGATGATGTTTTACGATGAGTCTTCCCGACGACTCATTCTTCTCTGCGCTTACATCCCGAACGACAATCCGCGACGGTCCCGAGCCGATTTTGTGCTTGAGCACGGAAATCTGCACGCCATCAAAAGCCACACATCGATCCCCATGACCGAAGGCAATAGCTGAATCGACTAATCCGCTTCGCCCCAGGATAACACCGACCGTGAAATCATCCTCAAGCTCGAAAACACATTCACCTTCGCCGGATAGCTTTTTTAACGCGGCCGCGTCTATGGCGCGTCTGCGGAGCGCCCGGCGCTCGGCATCTGTCGGCTCCGAAGGCACGGTTCCCGCGACAATAACCGGCTCACCCCAATAGGACGAATCGCACACGGTATTGCGCTTCGGCCCCGGATGGCTTTCCAATCGCAACAGGATTCTCTGACCGGCGAACGCGCTCAGGTTAACCTCGCCGGCCACCCATTTCTTGCTGTCTGTATGGCGTTCGAAAAGTTTGATATTCCCGGTCCATACGCGAAACGTCACACCGTCGCTGGCCGGCTCGGTGGCGCTATGGTCGCGGATGGCATTGGCGAAGCTTAACTTTATCGGTTTAACCTTCGGAAGCTGGAGAAGGTACTCAGTGAAAATCGTCCCCCCGCCCGGCTTCCACGGCGGGTGCATCGTTATCGCATCTTTTGTGGCGCCTCGCGAAACTCGACCATAGGTCATATGCGCTGAGGATTGAACCGACGAACCTTGCCAGCCAACGGGCATATAGATTAAGGGCTTATCGTAGTAGCCCCATGCGACGCGTTGTGTCCGCAAATGCCAGAGCGGCAACGCCCCGTTAAACGGCACGATATTAACCGGCATCTCAGACGGAACGCCGGATGATTGAGCCGCCCTTTCGAAATTCGAGGTGACTATCTGAACAGCGTGCGCCGTTACGTTACGACCTTGCTCTCGAAAATGAGCATATATATGAACCGGATACAACGCCGAACACGCTCCTTCTCGCGCCGCAATGTGGAACGTCGCCGTGACTTCCTTACCTGGCGCAATAGTGACGCTTGTTTCCGCCGGACCCACGGCAACCCATTCGTCCACAAGATCGGCCATTCGCAAGCGGACGTTGAGCGGTGACTCGCCTTGGTTGCGCAAGGTGACGTCCACCTCCCGCGGCGTGTCGATCTGCGCCACCTCCGCAATGTCACCAATTCTCAGCTCCAGCGGACCTTCCGTGACGAGATGCCCGTTGAAGGCAAACGCCGTACCGACCGCCGACACTAAGAAAAAGATGAAACCGACATAACGAGCCTTAGACATAATCCTCTCTCCTATCGCGTCAAAAGATACCACATCGTTCCGTACTCCGGCGAGAGCTTAATAGCGCCGCTGCTGACCGGCACCTCGTGTTTCGGCAGCCCGTCCGAGCCGAGGGCCCGGCACGTCCATCGCCCTTCCGGCAGGGTCACGGTGCCCGTCACGGCCTCGATCCGTACCGGCGGACCGCCCCAGTTTCGCCCAACCGTCCGTCGGTCCTCGGAAAATTGCATGCCGGTATTCTCACACCGCCCGCACGCGGTAATCAGTATTTTTGCAGCGCTCCAAACAGGCATGCCATCAAGAGATGTCATCGTCATAACGGCAAAAGAAGGCTTGTCGATACGGATATCATCCGTGACTTGCCTAAATCGACTCGTGTGTCCCGCTAAAACACCCGCGCCCCCTTGAGCAACAAATAATCCCCTACCCTCTTCAACGGACCATTCCAGCTTTGTCGAACCCACGGAGGACTGCATAGGCTTGTTTTTCTTCTGACTGTCGAATGTGAGACTCACGGTCCTTTCAAGCATGTCCCGCCAGCTTGTCTTCGCTTCGCCCGCCAGCATCTCCGCCATATTGCGATCATATTTCCGATAGAGCCGTTCCAGCGACGCCAAAAGACCTTCGGACCGCTCGTGCATTTGAAACAATTCAACGCGATCCACGGGCCCGATGCCGGCATCGCGAAAGATAGCCGCCCCGGCCCGCATGAAGCCCCATTTGGCGGGATTCGTATCAATGTCAAAATAGCTATTCATGTGCTCACGATACCAATCGTCCGTGCCGTGACTGTAGGTATAGAACCAGATGCCGTCCCAGTCCTGGGCGGCGGCGAAGGACGCCATCATGGGAACGCACGCGGCTTGCGAGTCGAGCGGTGCGGGATGGTTGTATTCGCTGACGGTAAAGGGCTTTCCGGCCAGGCGCTCGGCCGCTAAACGAAACAGCGTCGCTTCGGCGGGATAATCGGTCATGGGCTTTTGATTGATGAGCCAATTACCCTGGTCCCAGGGCCGGCCCGGGAAACGCGGATGCTGCCAGTAGGCGTGGGCGTCGATGAAGTCCATATCGCTTTGCGCGTACAATCCCAGCGGCCCGAAAACGATCGTACCGGTGACCAGCGCCTTACAGCCCAAATCGTTTTTGACAAAGTTGCGCATCCCATCGAAAAACTGCTTTTCCGTCTCGGCCAGAAAACACATGCGGTCCGTTACACGTTGCGGGCTTTCGTTATCGGCATACAGTTTCACGCTGCCGGACCCGACGGATTCGTCCGCGGTCAATCCCAGCCTGCCGCCCGGTCGAAATTCGACATTCGTCAAATAGATCGGGACATCACTTTCGCCGAAAGCAAAACTGACCCGGGCGTTGTCATCATCGGCACGGGCCACAAAACCGAAACGAAACGATTGCCATTTCGTTGTTAACTCAGCCTGCCGGGATAAACCCAGATTGCCCCACGGATCGTGCGCCTGAGATACGCTGCAACTGATACTCCTCGACCGTTCCGCGGCTGCGTCAAACATCACGGTATAGTACTTTCCCTCCCTGACAGGAAATCCGCCCTGGGTCAACTGGAGATGCCACCCGGTGCCATCCGATTTGCTAATCTTGATTTGCAATGAATCTTTGGACTGATAGCGCCGGCGAGACGTTGACGCCTTGCATCCGGCATGTTGTTCCAGGTTCCATTGGCTCGGAATATTCGCACGCTGCGAGATCTTGCGGAAGTTGCCGTTGGCCAGGAGATTACGTCCAAGCGGTCCAGCCCCTTCGGCCCAGGCGGTAAGTAACTTATCATTCGAGCCGTACTTCTTTTGAAGCCACGCATTATACTGCGTCTGAAGGATTTTCGCGTAGTACGGTGGAAGCGTCCGGAGCGTGTCCTCGTTGCTCCACATGAAGAAGCTGTTCTCGTTGGTGATCTCGACAATCGCCACGGCCGGATCGTCCGCGTAACGAACCTGGCGATAACGATTCACGTGCGTCAACAATTCACGGGCGAACTGTTTCTGTGCATCAATCAGAGCGGGTGTAAAAATATTGAAAATCTTATCGTACTGGCGATTCGCCTCGGGCAAGCCCAGGTATTCACTATGCGCCCGGCCGACGTGGAGGTTAATATTGACACAAATCCCCCGGCGAGCTAATTGTTCGATGAAAAAGTCCAGCCGGTCGAGCGCTTCCGGCTCGACGGTCTTTCCGTCTTCGGCGTTCCACAACCCCCGGGGCCATCGCGCCGTATCCATATGGTGACACCGAACGGTATTCACCCCGGCGGCGGCCAACCGGGCGGCCACATGCGGCGCATCTTCTTTTTTGGGAAAATTCGCTCCAAACGAGAGATTCACGCCCCACAGGCGCACCCGCTGATCGCCCCGCGCAAAGTGGCCGGAACGCACGGTAAGGCGCTTGGACGCGGGACAGATCGGCTCGCCGGGAGCCGACGCGATGAGCGAATCGGGATTCGGTTTGCCGGGAATGACGAACGGAACAAAATCGTCCGCCATCGCGCCGGTGCAGATCATAACACTCCAGATAATGAAGCTTTTGTAGAATTTAAGACGGTTCATAACGACCTCCCGTTTATGTCAACCTGTTGTTTCATGCATAGGACTTTCATTGGAAATGATATAACCTGCGCCCGTGACAATCAATGGAAAAACAAGGCCTCATCCGGTCGTCATCGGTAAAAGCCTATCATCTTGGCAGATAGCGCTTGCATAACATCCGGGCTCAGCTTATGATGGCCCGACGAAATGTAAATAATACACATAGAAACGGAGACCCTCATGGCACATAGATTTGTCAATCAGATCGAACCGGGAATCACCATCGACGATATTTATATCGTCCAGAACCCCATCCTGCGAAGCACGACCCGCGGCGATCTCTATATCGCAATGTACCTTGTGGATCGCACCGGGCAATTGAACGGGCGGATGTGGCAAGCCTCGGAAACGGTCTATCGGGCGCTGCCGAAGCCCGGCTTCGTGCATATTAAGGGTCGAAGCGAACTCTATCAGAACAACCTTCAAATCATCATTAACGATATCCACGTGATCGACCCGGCCAAGGTCAACATCGATGATTTTCTCGCGCGCACCAAGAAAGACCAGAAGAAAATGTTCGAGGAGGTCTGGAAAACCATCGCCCAAATACAACATCCTCAATTGAAAGCCCTGACCCAGGCTTTCCTCGACGACACCCCATTGATGAAAAAATTCTGCAACGCCCCGGCGGCGATGAAACTCCACCACGACTGCATCGGCGGCCTGCTCGAGCACACGCACAATATGCTGCGCGTGGCCGTGGCGATCCTGCCGCTCTATCCCGACGTGCAGGATGACCTGGTCTTAGCGGGCATTCTCCTCCACGATATCGGCAAGACCGAGGAGCTGGCCTACGACATGGCCTTTTCCTATACGGATTCGGGCCAGTTGATCGGGCATATTAACAAGACGCTTGTGATGCTCAACCAGAAAGCCGATGCCTTGCGAGCCGAAGGGATATCCATTGATCCGGAAGTTGTCGATGCTCTCGGGCATATTATCCTCTCGCATCATGGATCTTACGAGTTCGGCTCGCCCAAGCTCCCGGCGACAGCGGAAGCCTTTATGGTCTATTACATCGACGACCTGGACGCCAAGATCAATCAGGTCACCTCGGCCATCGACAAGGAGCAAAGCGATTCGAACTGGACCGCCTGGCAAAATGCCCTCCAAACCCGAATCTATAGGAAGCGTCTTGAAGAGTAAGTTACTGGCGCCTTAAGGCACGTCAGTTTCGAAGCCGGGCCGTAAAACCACTGAAGCTTAGAAAATCCTAAGCACTAAATCCTAAACCCGAAACAATATAAAATATCCAAAAATACAAATTCTCAAAACAAGTGCAGCAACATCCAAGGGATAATACAGCTTGCCTCGCTCATATCCCTGAGAGAATGTTGGTTTGTTTTAAATTTTTGTCATTAGGATTTTGGATTTGTTTAGGATTTCGTGTTTAGGATTTAGAATTTGCAATTCTGAAGTATTCGCCGAAAGACGGGAAATGTTATCCCAGGCCTTGGAGCATCTCAAGCGCTTTCTTATCGTCGTGACGCTCTGCGTGTTCTTTGAGATAAGCGCGATGTTGAATGAGAACCGATTTGAAACCAGGGTTGCCCGCCTGGTTCACCATTTCACCGGGATCCCTCTCCATATCGATTAGCGATTCCCGGCGTTGGCCTTCGCTGTAGAGGCAGTATTTGTATCGATCGCTGCGCACCATGCGGCCGTGCGGCTTGAGATCCCTGCCATTCACGGGTTCGCACTGAACCATATGGTTCTGACAAACCACGTAGTCCCGTTTCCACGCGGGCGCTCTGCCCAGAGCCGGGGCCTTCAAGCTCCTGCCCGGCAAACCGGCGGGTACGCGGATGCCCGCAAAATCGCAGAGCGTCGGAATAACGTCTATGCCTGTCGTGAGTAAGATGTCCGATGTTCCTTTGGGAATCGTACCCGTCCAACGGAGAATAAAGGGTACCCGGGCGGCTTCATCGTAGAAGACGGTCTTCTGATTCCAGCGATGCGCCCCGTGACAATCACCGTGATCGCTCAGGAAGACCACCAGCGTGTTGTCTTCCTGGCCGGACTCGCGCAGCGCCGTTAAGACCGCGCCGACATAACCGTCCACCCTCTCGATCAGTCGGTAATAGCCCCAGATCAGCCGGCGCCAATCGGCCTGCGTATAATCCCCTACCGGGAACAGCCGGTGGGCCTGGTAGGACCGGCGCATGTGCGCCATGATATCGGTTTCATTTTCCGGCGGCTCCGCGTTTGGTCTGAGCGGTGGCCGCTGCTGCAATGGGGGCGGATCGGGAAGCTGCGCGCCGGGGATCTTTTGCTTACGCGCCCACTCACAAATCTCGTGAGGCCCAAGAAAGGACGCCACGGCAAGGAAGGGCCTCTTGTGTGTCTTCTTGAGAAATGCAGCGGCGGGCGCCGGATTAAGACGCGAATTCTTCTCGTCGAACGTTTCAAAACCGTGCACATCCTTTTTCTTTCTATCGAAAGCAATATGCCATTTGCCGAAGTAGGCGGTTTCGTAGCCGGCCTCTTTGAAAAGCTTACCCAGAAAGACAGACTCATTCGCATTGACTTTGGGATCGCTGTTCGTCTGGACGCCGGTCTGATGAGGGTATCGGCCGGTAATGACAGAGGTGCGCATGGGCATGCAAAGGGGATTGGGCGTATAGGCCCGCGTGAAGCGCATACCGCTTTCCGCCAGGGCATCCATGTGAGGCGTATGAAGATACCGGGTCCCCGCGATGCAGCTCATCGCATCGGCGAACTGCTGATCCGTGATGATGATCAAGATATTCGGTTTCCGGGAGATGTCCATGTTCTCAGGGCGGGCTTGCGTTGCTATCGCAAGAAGACTCGCACCCGAAAGTCTCAAGAAGGTTCTGCGTTCCATTGATTTATCCTCTAACAAGAGTTTTGCAAAATTGAAGTTAGGCATATATTATTTCAGAAAATCGATTTCATGATTTTCTGACAATAATCAGCGGTCAGATCATAACATGTTGCCCCGTGCGACATTACACATCGGTTTTTTAGAAAGAAAAAATCAAGAGACAAGATTTTTTCTTTCCAAAAGTATGCCTAACTTCAATTTTGCAAAAGTTCAGCACTAATTGGCTTTTTGTCCAAAGCAGAACAGATGTTTGAAGCCGCGCAGGAAGACCTGGCCGTCGCTGATCGCCGGGGAGGCATAGCACTTCTCACCCAGCTCGTGCTTTGCGATGCGCTCGAACGCGGGGCCCGGCTTAATCACGTTCACCCGGCCGTCGTCGTTAATCAGGAAAACAAGCCCCTCGATCAGGACGGGGGAGGCATGGTGCCGCCCGAGTTTCTCCTCCCAGTGGACCTTGCCGGTGGCGGCGTCATAGCAGAACGCCACGCCGGACCGGTTGATACTGAGAAGATAGTCGCCCGTGACAATCATGGAGGGGACATACGGCGCCCCTTTGGTGTCTTTCCAGGCGACGTGGCTGTTCGTGACATTCCCTCTGCCGTCCGGCCGGATCGCCAGCAGGACCCGTTTGGGCCAACTGCTGCTGATGAAAACCAGTCCGGCCTTTTCGCTGTAAACCGGCGTGGCGACGAATTCCTGCGAGGGACCGTCCACCGTCCAGAGTTGCTCGCCGGTATCGGGATCGAAGCTGGTCACGCACCGGTCGCCGCACTGGATCATTTGCATCCGGCCGGCCATCTCGCGAATCAGCGGCGCACTGTAGCTGATGCCCTTATTCGTCCGGTCGAGCCGCCAGTGGGTCTTGCCGTCCTCGCGTCCGAGGGCAATCAGGAACGATTTGCCCTTGCTGTCGCCGTCGAGAATGACCTTGTCTTTGTAGAGTACGGGTTCATTGCTGAATCCCCACCCGCCCTCATGCGTGCCCGGACGGACCAGCCAGAGTTGCTTTCCGCTACGAAAGTCATGGGCGGCCACAACGATATCGTCGCCGACGCGAAAAGTCACATAAATCCGCTCCCCATCGGTAGCCGGCGTACCCGAGGCATAACTATTTTCCTTGTGAAGTTTCTCGAGCGGCCCCTTCACGACGGTCCGTTGCCAGAGGATTTTTCCGCTACGGCGGTCCAGACCAAGCAGCACGCGCTCCTTCGTCTCGGGGAAAGCCGTGACGGTAAAAATACGGTCGCCCCAGACGATGGGAGAGGCGTGTCCCCGGCCCGGAAGTTCCGTCTTCCAGAGCGCGACCGCCGGATCCCATCGACCGGGTACATTCGTCTCGATACACGTGCCGTCGCCCCGCGGACCGCGCCAGCAAGGCCAGTTCTCAGCATGGGTTGCCTTCATGGAACAAACCAAGAGGCCGGCGACCAGGACGATCAAAGCATGGTCTCGTTTCATGATATCAGAAATCCCCCCAAGGTAGCCCTCCCCCTATCGGCTGTAGATGAAACAACAGCAGATCAGGTAGTGCACACCTGTTTTTTAAAGAAGCTATCGTGGTCTTTTTCGGGATCAGACCATATCTTTGAGGTTCTTCAGCGGCCGAATCTTCACCACGTTCCTCGCCGGCTTGGCTTTGAACATTGTTTCTTCGCCGGTGAAGGGATTGATCCCCTTGCGGGCCTTGGTGGCCGGCTTGCGCACAACGACAAGCTTCATCAGGCCCGGAACCGTATAAGCGCCGGGACCGCTTCGCCCCAGACTCTTTTTAATCTGAGCGGCCATGGCCTCAAACACACCGTTGACATCCTTCTTCCCTAATCCTGTGGCATCCGCGATTCCCGATACGATCTCACTTTTGGTCATCGGCTTTGCAGATGCTTTGGCTGCCTTCTTCTTTGCCATAATACGCAGTCTCCTTACATTGACACAATCAATTAAACAATCATTGACAACTTATTATCTACCGAACAAACGGTAAAAGTCTGAGTATCTATAGGCTCTTTCACTCCGCTTGTCAAGAAAGAAAACAAGAGAATAAACAAGAATCCCGCCCGTCGTCAGACGGGCCTGCCCGGAAGCGATAGCCCGCCAAATCATGGCGGATCGAAAGAAAACGCCGCCTCTTGCCATAACAATGATGTCTGTGCGATTCACTGTGAGAGAACAAGATATCTGAGAACCATTTCGACGCCTGGCGCCGTAAGCGGCGTTTTACATTCAACATTTCCTTGCATCATTATCGAAAATCTCGTACGATTCCACAATTATTTTAAATGACCTCTGCGTCAAGCAAGTCGAGTTTCCAGACAGTACACAATGGGAGGTGCTTATATGCCGAATCTGGTTTTGAATGGAGATTATCACCCGATCCTGGGGCTGAGGGATACCGAGAGAGGGATCAAGTACATCAAGGATTTCTTCCAGGACCATCTGGCCGAGGCGCTGAACCTGCAGCGGGTCTCCGCGCCCCTGTTCCTGCGCAAGGGATCGGGGATCAACGACGACCTGAACGGCGTCGAGGCCAAGGCGGCGTTCAAAATCAAGGACGACAATTATAGTGACGCCGAGTGTCTTTTTTCGCTGGCCAAATGGAAACGCATGGTCCTGGCGGACTACGGCTTCTCGCACGGCGAGGGGCTCTATACGGATATGAACGCGATCCGGCCGGACGAGGAGTGCCTGGATAATTTGCACTCGATTTATGTGGATCAATGGGACTGGGAGAGGATCATCAACGCCGACGAGAGGAACCTCGATTTCCTGAAGGCCATCGTGCGCAAGATCTACAATGTGCTCAAGAAAACCGAAGCCGTGGTGGATGCGGAATACCTGCACGTCGAGCCGATGCTGCCGGATGAGATCGCGTTTATCCATTCGGAGGAACTTCTGGAGAGGTATCCCGGCCTCGATGCGAGAGAGCGCGAGAACAGGATCACGCAGGAACGCGGCGCGGTCTTCGTCATCGGCATCGGCGGAGAACTGGCGGACGGAACCTTGCACGACGGCCGGGCGCCCGATTACGACGACTGGACGACGCCGACGGGCGAGGGCACCAGGGGCCTCAACGGCGATATCCTTCTGTGGTACCCCTTGCTGAACCGGGCGATGGAAATGTCGTCAATGGGAATCCGGGTCGATCGCGAGGCGATGCTCCGACAGTTGGAGATACGGCGGATGCCCGAACGAAAAGAGCTGCCATGGCACTCCAGGCTGTTGGACGGCGAGCTGCCGCTGACCGTCGGCGGGGGCATCGGCCAATCGAGGCTGTGCATGTACTTCCTGCGAAAGCTGCACGTCGGCGAGGTCCATGCGAGCGTCTGGCCCGAAGACATGGCGAAACGTTGCAGGGACGCGGGGGTGATGTTACTGTAACCTATTTGTCTGTCATATATGAATGTGTAGATTGCTAATTTCCAATTGGGCGGCAGCCTCAAGCGTAGCTTGTCGTACTCCGGCTGGCTCCGCCCTGACAAGGGGATAGCTTCGAAAAGTAAAAAATCAAATATCAAAAATTAAAATTGTGGAATCCGCCTTCGGCGGATGACTTCCTTAATTTTACATTTTACATTTTGATTTTTGCATTTTGCTTTGAGGGCGCTACCCACCGCAGGGACGATAACAAGAAAGGTCAATATGAGTTCATCAGTAAGGAGAGATCATGACGTCCATTAAGCAGTTATTGCTACTGACGGGAGTTTGGTTCTGTGTGGCCGGTTGTGCAATACAAGGAACGGGTAAAGACGGCTCTCACAATCTTAGTGACAACCTTAAGGCCTGGGATTATTTTCTGGAAAATGCCGACGCCAATATGCAGGATGTGTGGTCTATAGACAATGATATCCTTATCTGCAAAGGCAAGCCGCTGGGGTATTTGTCCACGAGAACAGACTATGACGACTTCATCCTTACCCTTGAGTGGCGATGGCCTCCCGGAAAGAAAGCGGGCAATGGCGGCGTGTTGCTCCGAATGACCGGCAAGCATAAAATCTGGCCCAAGAGCCTCGAAGCTCAACTTAATGCCGACAACGCGGGCGATTTCTGGGGATTGGACGGATTTCCACTCTCCGGCCCGGCCGAGAGAATGCGAACTCTCGATCACGAAAAATTCGGACAACTAACCCATCTGAAGAAACTCAAAGCCCTTGAGAAACCGCCCGGCGAGTGGAACACATACCAAATCATCGCCAAAGGCGCGACAGTAACACTGATCATCAATGGTGAAGAAGTTAACAAAGCCACTCAATGCGATCTCACTCCCGGCAAGATCTGTCTAACCTCCGAAGGCGATGAGATTCACTTCCGAAACATCATCGTAACTTCGGCGCATTGAGCGCATTGTGTATGATGTTTTGCGCCGTCTATATCTATATGATTCACCACGAAGATAACAATATCTTGAGCACTCTAGCAAAACTAAGGTCTCGAAGGTTTGTCATTCTGAGTGAAGCGAAGAATCTCAGTCTTTGCTCCTGAACAGGAAAAAGGAAGGAAAAAGGGGTCGGGTTTATCTTTTTGCGGGTTGTGACTTCGCTCCCAGAATTTAAGAGGCGTATCCGCTCATGGAATTCGTTCAAAAGCACCCATGTCTTGTCTGCCGGAGTCAATGTCGGTTTTGATGATGTCTTTGCCACCATTGTTCCGGATGCTGATCCCCGCATCGATGCACGGCGAATTCCGTCGAAGCTGATATCCGCGCAGCGCGTTCATGGTCCCCAGGTCAATATCCGTTCCGGCCACACCGGGATTGACAAATCCGGGATGAGCGACCTTCGGATCGGTATCCGATGCATGAGGCGGGATGTTGAAGTACAGATTATTGCGAAATGCCGTGTTGATCCCCTCGGCGTTCTTTCCCCATCGGCCGCGCCCCGCAAAGAAGAATATGTTGTTCTCAAATCGTGAATTCAGCGGGGTCCGCCCCTCGGGAAAGACGCTGACATTAAGGCCCTCGCGCACATAATGCGTGTTGTTGTAGATGTGAATGTTCTCCGCATCAAGGGCGTTTTCGAAGCCATAGAAGTAAATGCCCTCTCGGTCGTTCTGGCTTACGTTGTAACGGATAACCGCGTTGCGGTTCCGTCGCTTCATAATCCCGCAGAACCAGAGGTTGTCGTGACTGTAGTTATATTGGATAAAGGTATTCACGCAGTTATAATCGGCATCGAATCCGCCTCGATCCCTTCCTCCCTCGCCCACGTTCCCATAGGCCTCGTTGTACTGGATCTTGATGCCGTCGGTATGAAAGCAGAAGATGCTGTGCCCCGTATCGTACCGACTGCTGTTGGCCAGGACGTTGCGCTCATAAACGGCGTTCTGACTCACCCGCGCGATGATACTGTTGCGTCCGGTGTGGTCTAAATAATTATCTGCCACGTATACCTTCGTCCACAGGTTGTGGGCGATCGTGTCGTTCTCTCGAAATTCGACGCGCCCACAGTCCGAAGCGTTGCCGATCCCCACGCCCCCGACCCGGACAATTCGGTTATTCGTAATACGAAGATCGTGAACGATCGTCGATGTTAATCCCCTGACATGAACGTGGATGCCTCCGCGTTTCTTGCCGGCCACTTTCCCGTTAATATCGTGTATAGTGCAATCGTTGATGTAAATATGTTCGTACGTCCCCTCCACGTCTTCTATGAGAACGTAAATCCCGAATAGCTGCCCCTGGTCTTCGTCGGTCCCCGAGGTATTCGTGATTTCCAGGCCGTTGACTTCCCAAAAAGAAGGATTGTGTAACAACACGCCGGCCTGATGCTTGCCTTGAGCGTCAATGCGCGGCCGGGCCCCGTTTCCATAGACATCAATTTTGATCGGAGCCTTCTGAGTTCCCTTACCCGAAGGTGCGAACATTCCATTGAATTGCGTCCCTCTTCTGAACAAAATGATATCTCCCGGATGAAAAGTCGCCTTACTTAGGAATTCAAATTGCTCTTGTGAATCTATATAGTATTCCTTAGCCAGGCAAGAGATACTATGCATAGCAAACAATATCATAAGGGCGATACGATAATGTCTAAAAGATATCATGTCTTTGTTCCTCACTCATATTGATCTTTTTGGTTGGAATAATGCAACAAGTCATTCAATGATAATAACATAACACCCTTTGTCATTCCCGCGAAAGCGGGAATCCATTAACCATTACGTTCCTGGATCCCTGCTTTCGCAGGGATGACGACAAGAATCGGTTTGTTTAAGCTCCTTAATCATTAGGCTTTGCCAGGAAATTCTCCCTCGCCAACTACATGTAAGTGGATATTTTCATCCTTTTCCAATTCGTCAAAAACCTGAGCAGTGTGCCCGGCTATGCCCTCCTTATCATCGGATATAAGCACAAGCCTGAAACGATTATACCCGTCTGCTTTTTTGGCCTTCTGTCCATGGAGGATAAGATTTGTCATATCCTCGACGATATCTGTCGGCCGTTCCACGTTATAAACATAGATGAGCAGTCTCCCTCCAACATCGATTCTGTGAGCAATCCACAGGTTTTCCTGAATCCGGATATTCTCAGCGCACTCGATTTGCTGAAATACTTCTTCCGGGCAAGTGCAACCCAGTATGTCTCTTACAAACGATTTGATATTCTCATTCGTCATGAACGGCCAAACTCCTTGTGACTGTGACATCGCGTAGGGTGCGATATTTCGCATCGTTCTATTCTATTAGATTA
>Ga0180432_10003780_pt1 | contig 21336 bp, 18 predicted proteins | sample SS_ome_10_FD_132414 | JGI IMG/M metagenome (GOLD analysis project Ga0180432, IMG submission 132414) | Hypersaline lake sediment archaeal communities from the Salton Sea, California, USA - SS_1_MS_2 metaG | ecosystem: Environmental > Aquatic > Non-marine Saline and Alkaline > Hypersaline >...
AAGCCGTTCAAGCTCGAAGAGGTCAAGGAGGCCCTGGGGGCCGTGCAGATCCACGGGATGACGGTGAGCGACGTCAAGGGCTTCGGGCGGCAGAAGGGCCACACGGAGGTGTACCGGGGCAGCGAGTACAAGGTGGACTTTCTGCCGAAGACCAAGATCGAGATTGTGCTTGAGGACGAGCTGGTGGATACGGCGGTCGAGGTGATCCTGGAGGCGGCCAAGACGGGTAAGATCGGCGACGGGAAAGTCTTCGTGCTCCCGGTCGAGGAGACGATCCGTATCCGGACCGGCGAGCGCGGGGGGCGCGCGGTGTAAGCCATGGTTGATGTCGTGCTCCGGGCCGAGCGGCTGCGTGCCGGCTACCACGACCGCGAGGTGCTTCACGAGGTCACGTTCGAGCTTGGCCGGGGGGAGTTCTCTGGGCTGCTGGGGCCGAACGGCTCGGGCAAGAGCACGCTGCTCAAGACGCTCGCCGGGGTGCTTCCCCCGTGGTCGGGCCGGGCCGAGTTGTTCGGCGCCGACGTGCGCACGCTCTCGCCGCGCGCGATCGCCCGGCGCGTGGCGGTCATTCCCCAGGGCGTGAGCATCCTGTTTCCGTTCAGCGTCGAGGAGGTCGTGGCGATGGGGCGGCACCCGCACCTGGGGCGCTTCGAGCGCGAGGGGCGGCGCGACCGCGAGGCGATCGAGCGCGCGCTCGAGGAGACCGAGACGGCGGCGCTGGCGCGCCGGCCGTTGGACGAGCTCTCGGGCGGGGAGCAGCAGCGGGTCGTGATCGCGCGCGCGCTGGCGCAGGAGCCGGAGCTGTTGCTGCTCGACGAGCCGACAACACATCTCGACATCAACCACCAGGTGGAGGTGTTCGAGCTTCTGGCGCGGCTCAACCGGGAGCGGGCGCTGACGGTGCTGGCGGTCTCGCACGATGTGAACGTATGCGCCGAGTACTGTCGGCGGCTTATGGTGCTGAGGGCCGGGCGGCTCGTGGCGACGGGCACGCCGCGTGAGCTGGTCACGCCGGCGCTGCTTCGGGAGGTGTACGGCGCGGCGGTGAGTGTGGTTGCGAACCCTTCGAGTGGCGCGCCGCTGATTGCGGTGCGCTCCGGCCAGAGGCGGCAATGAGGCGTGCGGATCGGCCACGGGTGGCCGCGTTTGCGCTCTGCCAGTTCCTCTTCATTTTCGCGAACTGGCTGTTCGTGGTCTACCTGCCGATCTACCTGCGCAACGAGCTGGAGCCGCCGATGTCACCGGAGCGGATCGGCGTACTCATCAGCGTCTATATGTTCACCACGCTGCTGCTGATCCTGCCGTTGGGCTATCTCTCGGACCGGGTGTCGGAAAGGCGGATCTTACAGGTCGGCGCGGGGCTGTTCGTAGCGTACGCGGCGCTGCTGACGGTCGTCCGCTCGTTCTGGGGCCTGCTCGCCGTGCAGTTGACGGGCGGGACGGGCGAGGCCATCCTGCTCATCGTGCTGCCGGCGCTCCTGTACAAGAAGCTCGGCGCCGCGCGGCGCGGCCGGAGGGTCTCGGGGTTCATCGCGGCCGGGCTGCTCGGGTGGGCGATAGCGCCGTACCCGTGCGCCCTGCTTGTCGCGAAGGCACACCTTCCTTACACGACGCTCTTCGGCATCTCGTGCGGTGTTGCTGTGCTGTTGTTTGTGGCGGTCAGTTGCCTCGAGGAGACCCCGCCGTTCGCGATTCGCATTGCCGACTACCTCCCTGACATTCGGCGGCGCGAGGTGCTGCTGGTGGTGATCGCGATCTGCGGCCTCGGCATCCACTTCGGCCAGGAGCGAACAGATTTCTCGCTGTACTTGCACAACGTCGCCCAGCTCTCGCTCCTCGAGCTGGGCTTGCTCTTCAGCCTGTTCGGGCTGTGGACGGCGGCGCTGACAACGCTGATGGGACGACTCTTCGACCGGAACACGCACCTGCTGCTGCTGGTCGGCGTGGGGCTGGCGCTCTCGGGCGGCATGCACATCGTCACGGCACATGTGAGAACGTTCGGCCTCGTTCTTGGCGTGCGGCTGCTGCATACGGTCGGCGACGTGATCGTGATCTTCTGCTACAGCATGATGGTCGCCTCGATTTTCCCGCAGCAGCGGCTCGGCGGCAACTCGGGCTTCACCTATCTTTTCCGTGCGACCGGGGCGGTGGTGGGGGCGGCCGTCGCAGGGCAGCTCGACAAAGTCTTTCCGTCGCTCCAGGTGTCGTTCGCCGTGGCGGGGGGCGCGATGATCGCGTGCGGCGCGGTGCTGCTGTTCAACTGGCGGACGCTCGCGCGGGTGTCGCGCGGGATGCGGGTGGTGGAAGGGAATTAACAGCAGGTCTTCACAGATGAGCACGGGTGGAGCGGCGAGGCCGGCGGGCCTCGCCGAGTTTTATGGCTCGGCGCTCTTGTTCCGGGGTGGCTTGGTTTCGGCGTCGGCGGATTCGGCGAGCTCGCTGAGGAGATCGATCGTGCGGCGGGCGTCGACCTCGTCGAGTCGGTCGAGGGCGAAGCCGGCATGCACGATGACGTACTCGCCGGGGGCGACGTCGGGCGTGAAGCTGAGGTTGACGGGCTGCTCGACGCCGCCGAGCTCAACGGTGCCCGTCATGCCCTCGACAGAGACGACGCGCATTGGGACGGCGAGGCACATCGCCTACTCCTTCGGCGCGAGCCGGCGCTCGAGCCATGCGTACCAGTCGTCGAGCCCCTCGCCGGTGCGGCACGAGGTGCGCACCACGTCGAGGGTGGGGTTGATGGCGCGGGCGTCGCGGACGATCGCGTTGGGGTCCACGTCGCAGTGCGGCAGCAGGTCGAGCTTGTTGAGGACCATGACGGCGGCGCGGCGAAAGAGCGCAGGGTATTTCACCGGCTTGTCCTCGCCTTCCGCGATCGAGAGGACGGCGACCACGGCATCCTCGCCGAGCTTGTAGCCCACCGGGCAGACAAGGTTCCCGACGTTCTCGATAAAGACGGCGTCGAGCTCGGCGAGCGGCAGCTCATCGAGGGCGCGGGCGACCATGTTGGCGTCGAGATGGCAGCCGCCGCGCGTGTTGATCTGCACGACGGGCGCGCCAAGGGCCTGGATGCGCTCGGCGTCGCGCGAGGTGGCGACGTCGCCCTCGATCACGCCGATGCGGGGTGCGTCGGCGAAGTGCTCGAGTGTACGCTCGAGGAGCGTGGTCTTGCCGGCGCCGGGCGAGCTGATGAAGTTGAGGACGCGCACGTTCTCTTGGGCGAAGCGCCGCGCGTTCGCCTCGGCGATTGCGTCATTGGCTTTGAGGATGTCGGCGACGATCTTGATTTCAGTCATCCGTGGGCCCTGTGCCGTTGTTTTCTTCACCCTCGATCGAGTCGAGATAGAGTTCGTTGCCCTTGAGGACGGTCACGTCGAGCGAGCCGCACGCGGGGCAGAGAAACGCGAAGTCCTCGAGGCGGCTTTCGGCGCCGCAGGCGTTGCACCGCACGGTGACGGGCACCTCCACGATCTCCAACTCGGCGCCCGCCGCGACGGTTCCCTCGCCCGCGACGTCGAAGGCGAACTCGAGCGCCTCGGGCACGACGTTGCCCAGGGCGCCGACAACCACACGGAGGCGGCGGACGCGCTTGAGCTCATGTTGCGTGGCTGCCTCGGCGACGATGTCGAGGAGCTGTCTCGCGATCGAGAGTTCGTGCATGCGCCTCCCCGAGTGCGTTGGGGCCTGCTCAAGTTGCCCTTGACCGGCCCCCGGCGTGCTGCCAGAATCACGTGCACCAGTCCGGCGTCAGCCTAGCACATTCCCCCACGCAGCGCACGAAGGGAGGTTGGTGGGCGTGAAAATCCGTCCGATTGAGGAGCGCGACATCAAGGATGTGATCGCACTGTACCACACCGTGTACGGGGACGACTTCCCGTTCAAAGAGTTCTACGAGCCGGCGTGGGTCCGCAAGGGGATCTACGACGACGGGATCGCCTGGAGCGTGGCGGAGCAGAACGGCCGGGTGGTGGGCTCGGCGGCGGTGATGGTCAACGTCGGTGATTACGACGACATGCTGGGCGAGTTCGGCCGGCTGGTCGTTGACCCGTCGTGCCGGGGCCAGGGCATCGGCGAGGCGCTGGGCCGGGCGCGGGTCGAGCGAATCGGCGAGCGAGTCGAGTTCGCCTTCGGCGAGGCGCGCGCGGTGCACACGGGCGCGCAGAAGATCATGCTGCGGCTCGGGTTCGCGCCGATCGGCTTCGAGCCGATGAAGTACAAGATGAAGCACCGAGAGAGCGCGGTGTTTTTCGGCCGGCTTTTCGGCAACGCCACGAAGCTTCGGAAGAACAATCCGCCGGTGATCAAGGCGGTCCACGCGCTTGGCGCGCGAGCGCTGGAGAACATGGGGCTCGAGCCGGACCTGATCGTCAAGGCCGAGGTGGAGCCGTACCCGTGTGACCTCGAGTACGAGATCGTCGAGATGCAGAACGACTGGTCGCACCGGCTGCTGCGGATCGAGCAGGGGCGCGTGGCCAAGACCGAGGTGTTCGGGGGGATGCACCTCGACTACGGGTTTCTCAAGATTAAGTCGGCCAACGCGACGTACCTGGTCGCGCGCGAGGGCGGTACCCCGGTGGGCGCGATCGGGTTTGCCATAGACGACATTGACCGTAAGTGCCGGATCTTCGAGCTGATCGAGTACGACGACGCGGTCAAGGGCTTCCTGCTGCGGACGGTGACCGAGCGTGCCGCGACGCAGTACGGCTGCGATTATATCGAGGTGGACGTGAGCGCGCATTCGCCGCGCCTGCAATACACGCTCGACCTGCTCGGCTACGTGCCGGTGGCGTATTGCCCCGCGATGGTGTTTTACTCGGTCGAGCGGCTCGACGTGGTGAAGATGGCGAAGCTGGTGTGCGACTACGAGCCGGGCGAGGTGAAGTTCCTCGACGAGACGAAGCCGGTGTTCGAGATCGTCAACAACAGCATGCTCCAGAAGAAGAAGGGCGTGGAGATTGGCGGCATCATGGCGCGGATCGGCATCTTCGAGGGGCTGGGCGAGGCAGCCATTGAGCGCATCGGACGGATCTGCACGGAGAAGCGCTACAGTGCGGGCGAGGTTGTGTTCGCCGAGGGCAGCACGGGGGCCGAGATGTACGTGGTGACCACAGGCTGCATCGAGGTGCGCGACTCGGCGCCGCAGGGGGGCGCGACGGCATCGGACGAGCCGGTGGCCACGGTGTGCGCCGGGGAGATTTTTGGGGAGTTTGCGCTCATTGACTCGCTGCCGCGCTCGCTTTCGGCCGTGTGCGTCGAGGACGCGCGGGTGCTGGTGATCGCCAAGCGTGATTTCGAGCACCTCATGGCGCACAATCCCCAGACCGCGTCGCAGATCTATCGCAACATTGCCGAGACGCTGGTGGGGCGGCTGCGCCGGACGAACGTGAAGCTGGCCGACCTGAAGATGAAATACAAAGAAGGATAATTCACGACCGATCTGCACAGATGTCACAGATAGGACAGGTCAGGATCTGTGTGGATCTGCGGTTCATCCCAATGCGGTACGAGGACGCGATCAATATTCTCTGCCGGATCCGGCTGTTCGGGACGAAGCTGGGGCTGGCGAACACGCGGTACCTGCTGGAGGCGCTGGGGCATCCGGAGCGCCGCTACGCTGTCGTGCACGTTGCCGGGACCAACGGCAAGGGGACGGTCGCGTCGCTCGTGGCCGGGGCGCTTGGGGCGGCCGGGCACACGGTGGGACTGTTTACGTCGCCGCACATCTCGTCGTTTCGCGAGCGGATGCAGGTGAACGGCGAGTTGGTGACCGAGGCGGCGGTCGTCGAGCGCCTCGAGCGGCTGCTGCCGATCATCGAGGAGATGGGTGAACGTGACGATGTCACGTTGCCCACGTTCTTCGAGGTGGTTACCGCGATGGCGGCGGACGTGTTCGCGGCGCGCGGGTGCGACGTGGCGGTGTTCGAGGTCGGCCTGGGCGGCCGGCTCGACGCGACGAACGCGCTCGGGGCGACGGTCTCGGCGATCACGAGCATTGGGGTGGACCATACGGCGTGGCTGGGCGAGAGTCTTTGGGAAATCGCCGCCGAGAAGGCGGGGATTATCAAGCCGGGCGTACCGGTGGTCACGGACACGCTGGCGCCGGAGGCGCGCGAGGTGGTGCGCCGCACGGCGGCCGAGCGCGAGGCCCCGCTCGTTGAGGTGGGGCGCGATATCGTTGTCGAGGAGCGCATGCCGGACCGCGAAGGGCAGACGCTGACGGTCCGGACGGCCCAGGGCACGTATGACACGGTGCGCGTGGCGCTGCACGGGGCCCACCAGGCGGGGAACTGTGCCGTAGCGCTAGGCGTTATCGAGGCGCTTGCCTACGCGGGCGTCGACGTGTCCAGGGAGGCGATCTTCACCGGCTTTTGCGAGGCGCGGTGGCCGGGACGGTTCGAGGTCGTGCCGGGCGACCCGGCGTTCATTCTCGATGCGGCGGCCAACGCGTCGGCGGCCGAGGCGCTGCGGGCGACGCTGGATGAGTTTCTCGCCGATGATGAGCGCCTGCTGCTGGTCATCGGCGTGCTCAAGGACAAGGCGTACGGCCGGATGTGCCGCGCGCTCGTGCAGCGAGCGGACGAGGTGATCGTGACCGAGCCGCAGAGCAAACGGGCGCTGTGGGCCGAGGAGTTCTTCTACACGGCGGAACGGTACGCCTTGGGCCGGCCGGTGCGGGTCGTCGCGCGGCTCGACGAGGCGCTCGCGGCCGGGCAGGCGCGGATGCGGGAGCGGAAAGGCTTCGTGCTGGTGACCGGCTCGATCTTCATGCTGGCCCAGGCGCGCGAGCTGCTCGGAGTCGCGGAAGCGGCGCAGGATTTCCGGCTCACGGAGGTGCTCGCCGCGCCAACGGGGAAGAGGTAGGCAACGCAACCATAACTGCAAGGCAAATGGGTACAACAGGGAGAACGCGAACTGCATGTGTGGGATTGTTGGATACATTGGGGCGCAGGAAGCGCAGGAGATCATCGTTGAGGGGTTGAAGCGGCTCGAGTACCGCGGCTACGACTCGTGCGGCGTCGCGGTGCTGAATCCGCAAGGGGAGCTTCTCCTCTCAAAGAAAGAAGGCAGGATCTCGAACCTGGAGGCGGAACTCAAGGGCGAGCACCTGCCGGGCACGATCGGCATCGGGCATACGCGCTGGGCGACGCACGGCGCGCCGAGCGACGTGAACGCCCACCCGCACAGCGACGGCTCGGGCGAGCTGGTGCTCGTGCACAACGGCATCATCGAGAACTATGGCGAGCTGCGCGAGGCGCTCAAAGAAAAGGGGCATACGTTCGTTTCGGAGACCGACACCGAGGTGGTGGCGCACCTGATCGAGAATGAGCTCGATCAGGGCGCCGCCTCGCTGGCCGACGCGACGCGGGCGGCGCTCAAGCGCGTGCGCGGGGCGTATGCGCTGTGCATCATGCACAAGCGCGAGCCCGACCGGCTGGTGGCCGCCCGGTGGGGGGCGCCTCTGCTGCTGGGCGTCGGGGACGGCGCCTACTTCGTGTCGAGCGACGCGGCGCCGATCATCTCGCACACACGCCGGGTGTTGTACCTGAACGACCAGGAGGTGCTCGAGATTACCCGCGAGGGGTTTGTGAAGACGGACCTCGACGGCGAGGCGCTCGAGAGCACGATCTCGGAGATCACCTGGACCGCGGAGGAAGCCGAAAAGGGCGGCTACGAGAGATTCATGCTCAAGGAGATCAACGAGCAGCCGGAGACGCTGCGCCGGACGCTCTCGGCACTCGTGGACCGCACGACGGGCGAACTGACCGTGGAGGGCGAGCCGCTGTCCGCCCGGCGGCTGCGGGCGCTCACGGACATCTCGGTCGTCTCGTGCGGCACGGCGCTGCACGCGGGCATGGTGGGCGCGTACCTGTGCAACGAGCTGTGCGGGCTCGACGTGCACACGGACTGGGCGAGCGAGTTCCGCTACCGGCGCCTGAAGCTCGACGAGCGGCACATGGTGCTCGTGGTGTCGCAGTCGGGCGAGACGGCCGACACACTCGCGAGCCTGCGCAGCGCGAAGGCGCTCGGGAGCCCGATTCTCGGGGTGGTCAACGTGCGCGAGAGCACGATCGCGCGCGAGAGCGACCACGTGCTCTACACGCAGGTGGGTCCGGAGATCGGGGTGGCCTCGACGAAGGCGTACACGGCGCAGATCGTCACCATGTATCTGTTCACGCTGTACCTGGCGCGGCTGCGCGGCGAGATGGATGACGAGGCGTACATGGCGTTTGTCAACGACCTCGAGGCGGTGCCCGACATCGTGGCGTCGGTGCTCGAGGACGTGAGCGAGATCAAGCGCGTCGCCGACGTGGTGACCGACGCGCCGAGCGCCCTGTACCTTGGGCGGGGCTACAACTTCCCGTCGGCGCTCGAGGGCGCGCTCAAGAACAAGGAGATCTCGTACATGCACGCCGAGGGGTACGCGGCAGGCGAGATGAAACACGGGCCGATCGCGCTCATCAAGGAGGCGTTTCCGATCTTCTGCGTCTGCACGAAGGGCAACACGTACGAGAAGATGGTGTCGAACATCAAGGAGGTCGGCGCGCGCAGGGGGCGGGTTGTGACGATCGCCACGGAAGGCGACGAGTACATCAAGACGATCAGCGACGAAGTGATTTACGTGCCGGAGGTGCGCGAGGAGCTCTCGCCGATCATCAACGCGGTGCCGCTGCAGTTGCTCGCCTACTACATTGCGGCCAACCGGGGGTGCGACATCGACAAGCCGCGCAACCTCGCCAAGAGCGTCACGGTGGAATAGAGGGGACCGTCACCGATTCTCATGGGTGGGCCAGAGAGGAAATGGCGAAGAAGTTTCTGATCGTGGGCGCGGGCAAGTTCGGCCAGGGCGTGGCGCGAGCGCTCAGCAAGCGCGGGTGCGAGGTGATCGCGCTGGACCGGGACGCCGGGAAGCTCGCGGAGCTGGCTGGTGCGGTTTCGAGCACGGTGCACCTCGACGCGACGGACGAGGCGGCGCTTGCCGCCGCGCTTGCCGACGTGGGCGGCGCGGTGGACGTGGCGATCGTGAGCATCGGCGACGACGTGCAGGCGAGCCTGCTTATCGTGATGGCGCTCAAGGAGGCGGGCGTGCCGACGGTGGTGGCCAAGGCGCTGACGGAATCGCACGGCAAGGTGCTTGCGCGCGTCGGGGCGGACCGGATCGTCTATCCCGAGCGCGACATGGGGATGAAGCTGGCAAGCGTGCTGGTGTCGCCGACGATTTTCGATCACGTGGAGGTCGGGCCGGGGTACGCGATCCTGGAGATCGCGGCGGCGCAGGCCTTCTGGGGCAAGAGTCTCGCGGAGTCGCAGATTCGGGCCGCCTACGGGGTGAGCGTGATCGCGATCAAGCCGCCGGAGGGCCGGGAAGGCGAGACGGTGGTGGCGCCGCCCGCCGAGACCGTGATCAACGAAGGCGACATTCTTGTCGTTGTCGGCACGGATCGCGCCGTTGAGAGGTTCAGAGCGATCGGCTAGATCAACCTCCGCCGAGGTCCCGGCAGGGAATTCCAGCTTCTTTGAGGTTACGGTGGCAGGGGGCCTGGAATGGCGTGGGTCTTGCTACGAACAGGCTGCGACGATTGCATAGGGAGAAAAGTGTCATGGATAAGCGGATCGCCATTTGCATCATCGCTGCGCTCCTGGTGCTGGTGGTCACGGCGGCCTACGCCCCGAACACCGGTTCCGAGACGAAGGAGACCGACAAGGCGGAGGTCAAGGAGAAGGCCGTCGCCAAGACATTGGACAAGGTCATCGAGAACCAGGAGGCGATCCTCGCGGAGCTGAAGGTCCTGAAGGAGAATCAGGACCTGATGCGCAAGGACCTCAAGTACATCCGCTCAAAGACGCACTAGGCCCCGGTCCGACAGGGGCTTCCCTCGCCGGCCACCGGTCATCGCCGATGGCGTCGAGCGTCCCTTTCTCCTTTCCCCGAAGGCGGACACGGGCAGGCCGTCTCCGAAGAGCTTCGATTGCCCGACTCAGGCCCCTTCCTCCCCGTGGAACTTTTTACGTCCGCGTGCTATTATGAGGTGTGCAGCAATCGGGAAAGAAGGCCTTCTAAGTCAGGATTTATGTGTGGGTAACGACACCCTTGAGGCAAAGTACGACAGGCTGCGGGATTCTCTGGCCGGCTACGGGTCGCTGCTGGTGGCGTACTCGGGCGGGCTGGACAGCTCGCTGCTGCTGAAAGTGTCGCACGACGTGCTCGGCGACCGGGTGCTGGCGGTGACGGCGCTCTCGCCGACGTACCCGGGTCAAGAGCGGGCGGCGGCCGAGGCGTTGGCGAAGGACCTCGGCGTGCGGCTGGTGACGGTCGAGACCGACGAGCTGGATATCGCTGGGTTTGCGGACAACCCACCGGAGCGCTGTTACTTCTGCAAGAGCGAGCTGTTCGGCGAGCTGCAGGCGATCGCGCGCGACGAAGGCATTGCCTACGTGGCGGACGGGTCGAACGCCGATGACGTGGACGACTACCGCCCCGGGATGCAGGCGGCGTGCGAGCTCGGTGTGGTGAGCCCGCTCAATGAGGCGGGGCTGACGAAGGAAGACATTCGCACGCTCTCGAAGCGGCTCGGGCTTCCGACCTGGGACAAGCCGGCGTCGGCGTGCCTGGCTTCGCGCTTTCCATACGGTGAGGCGATCACGCGAGAGAAGCTGGCGATGGTCGAGGCGGCGGAGAGTTTTCTGAGGGAGCTCGGGTTCCGGCAGGTGCGGGTGCGGCACCACGGGACGATCGCGCGGATCGAAGTAGCACCCGAGGCGATCGAGCGGCTGGCGTCCCCGGCCGTGCGCGCGCAGGTGGTTCACAGGTTGACCGAGATCGGCTATGATTACGTCACGCTGGATTGCCGGGGATACCGCACGGGGAGCATGAATGAGGTGCTCCCGGAGGCGACCGGCACTCGGCGCGACGTTGCCCAGCGGCCGGCACGAGGCCGAGGCTTGTCTGAGGGTCCTTGAGGAGGTCGTCGGCGCGCTCGCCGGTGCGAGCAGCCGTGATCTGACTCCCAGCCAGTTGAGGGGGCCGGCGTGACCCTGCGTGCATGTCCCTCTCGCCGGCGTAGGGGAGAGCGATGGTCGAGCAGATGGAAACGCTTCAAGCGCAGGACAGCGGAGAACGTGCGCCGCAGCGCCTCGATGAGGACGGGCGCCCTGTGACGGCGGTCGTGCTGATGAGCGGGGGGCTGGACAGCCGGCTTGCGGCACGAATCATGCTAGAGCAGGGGGTGCGGGTGGTGGCGCTCAACTACCGGACGTGCTTCTGTACGTGCACGCCGAAGCATGGGTGCGGTTCGGAAGCGGCGAAGGCGAGCCGGGAGCTGGGCGTGCCGCTGAAGGTGGTCAACCACACCCGCGCGTTCATTGAGATCGTCAAGAACCCGCCGCACGGCTACGGGCGGCACATGAACCCGTGCATTGATTGCCGGATCCAGATGTTCCGCGCGGCCCGCGAGTACATGGACAAGGTGGGCGCGCACTTTCTGGTGACGGGCGAGGTGCTCGGCCAACGGCCGATGAGCCAGCGGCGCGACGCGATGCGGCTGATCGACCGCGAGGCGGGCACCGGGGGAATTATCCTGCGCCCGCTCTGCGCCAGGCACCTGCCCCCGACGCGGCCGGAAGAGAAAGGCTGGGTTGACCGCGACACGCTGCTTGATATCAGCGGCCGCTCGCGCAAGCCGCAGATGGCGCTCGCGGAGCAGTTCGGCATGACGGACTACCCCTGCGCGGCCGGGGGGTGCCTGCTCACGTACGAGGGGTTCGCGAGGAAGGTGCGCGACCTGATCGAGCACATGCCGGAGGCGCAGGCGCGCGATTTCCAGTTGCTCAAGCTGGGCCGGCACTTCCGGCTGCCCGGCGGGGGCAAGGCGATCGTCGGGCGGGACGCGGGCGAGAACGAGCGCTTGCGGAAGTGCGCGCGCGAGGGTGACGTGGTGTATGAACGCAGCGAAACGGTGGGGCCGGTCGTGCTGCTGTGCGACGCGCGCGACACCAACGACGGGGCGCTGGCGGCGGCGTTGTGCGTCACGTACTCGAAGCTTGGCGACGCCCCGTTCGGCTGCGTGCGGTACTACACGAAGGGCGACGAGACGCGGGTGCGACCGATGCAGGTGGCGCCGCTCGATAGACCGACCGTGGAGGCGCTGCACGTCTGACGGAAAGGTTTGACGGAAAGGTCTGACGAAGACGTTTGGCAGAGAGGACCGAGAGGACATGGCGGAACGTTCTGAGCTTCGCATGCGGCTGGAGCTTTCGGATGCGCATTTGATGCGAGTGGGCCCACGGCCGGCGGCGCCGGCGGGCGGCGGCCGGCGCTGGCGGAGCCTTGTGCTGCGCGCAAGGCGACGCAAGTGGTGGGCGGTTGGCGCGCTGAGTGCGGTGATCGCCGTGGAGCTTGTCGCGTTGTTGGTTGCCGCGGGCGGCGTGCCTGTTGTTGCGCCCGGCTCGCGCATGGGGCCGCTGGATGCCTCGGCGGAGGAGCTTGGCGCTCCGCTCGTGATCGAGCCCAATGCCGGGCGGCTGCGGCTGTTCGGCGAGCCGGTCCCGACGGTCGCGCGGTGGGTGCACGAACTCCCCTCGGTCGTGGTCTCGGGCGTGCCGGAGCTGCTCGACTGGCATGAGCGCATCCCGTGGGGGCTGCCGGTGTCGCTCGAGCGCGGGTGGGTCTCGTCGGAGTTCTCGATGCGGCGGGTGCATCCGGTGACGGGTGAGCCCCGGCCGCACTACGGGATCGACCTTGCCGTGGACGAGGGGACCCCGATCCGGGCCACCGCCAGGGGGGTGGTCACCTTTGCCGGCAGGAAGGGCGGCTACGGGCTCATCGTCTTCGTGGACCACGAGAACGGCGTGGTGACGCGCTACGCACACTGCTCGAAGCTCCTCGTGCGGGTGGGCGAGCAGGTCGTGCGCGGCGAGAAGATCGCGCTCGCGGGCAAGACGGGCGTCGTGACCGGCGAGCACCTGCACTACGAGGTGCGCGTCAACGGCACGCCGGTGAACCCGCGCGCGTACCTGCCTGACGGCCTTCCCGACAAGCGCCCACCGGGGATGTAGCCGGCCCTTGTCCTGCAACCGCCTTCCTTCGTGCGCTGGCTCAGCTTGGTGACCGGGGGCGGGACCCGCCTCCGCTGAAGCTTCGGTGGGCGAGCTGCCCCGAGACAGCCGGCAACCTTCGGCCTGGCTCAGGTCAGGCGATGCCGGCGCTCCAGACCTTGCTGCGGCAGCGCTTCATTGCGCCGGTGCGTTCGCGCCGGTATAGTGCCCCCGGAATCTCGACGAGGACGTGTGTGATGGCGGGCAAGGTAGCGATCGTGGGACGGCCCAACGTGGGCAAGTCGGCACTGTTCAACCGGCTTGTGGGGCGGCGGCTGGCGATCGTGGACTCGGCGGCGGGGATCACGCGCGACCGCCTCGGCGCGGAGGCCGAGTGGCAGGGGGTGAGGTTCACGCTGACCGACACGGGGGGCATCGTCGTGGACCCCGACGAGCCGCTCGTCGAGCAGGTGCGCCTGCAGGCGGAGGTGGCGATCGCGGAGTCGGACGTGCTCGTGTTCGTGCTCGACGTCATGGACGGCCTGACGCCGCTTGACCACGAGGTGGCCGGGCTGCTGCGCCCGGCGTCGGCCCGGGTCGTGTGCGTGGCCAACAAGTGCGACAACGCGCAGCTCGATGAGCAGCGGCACGAGTTCGCGGCGCTCGGGCTCGGGGACGTCTTCGGGGTGAGCGCGCTCCACGGGCTGCGCATCGGGGCGCTGCTCGACGAGGTCGTGCGGCGGCTGCCGGACGCGGGCGAGGCGGCCGAGGACGCGGCCGCGGCGGTGCGGGTGGCCATCGTCGGCAAGCCCAACGTGGGCAAGTCGAGCTTCGTCAATGCGCTCGTGCGCGAGAAGCGGCTCGTGGTGGACGCGGCGCCGGGCACGACGCGCGACGCGGTGGACGTGGCGTACCGCGGCCCGCACGGCGAGCGGTTCGTGCTGATTGACACGGCGGGGATCAAGCGGAAGCGGAGTACGAGGGTCGCCGTCGAGAAGTACAGCGCGATGCGCAGCGAGGGGGCGATCGCCCGCTCGGACGTGGCGATCGTGACGATTGACGCCTCGGCGGGAGTGACGACGACGGACGCGAAGATCGCGCACATGGTCGAGGCGCACCGACGGGGGTGCGTGATCGCGGTCAACAAGTGGGACCTGGCCGGCGGCGTCAAGCAGAAGGAGTACACGCCGCGGGTCTACGAGCGGCTCCCGTTCCTGGCTCACTGCCCCGTGCTCTACACGGTGGCGACGAGGGGGACGAATGTGGGCCGAGCGCTGGGGCGGGCGCGCAAGGTGTTCGAGGGGGGCGGGGTGCGCATCGGCACCGGCCGGCTGAACGAGCTGATCGAGAAGGCACTCGCCGGGCACCAACCGCCCGTGGTGCGCAACAAGCGGCTCAAGGTCTTCTACACGACCCAGACGGGGACGAACCCGCCGACGTTCCTGCTGTTCGTCAACGACCCGGGACTGGCGAAGCCCGATTACCTCGCGTACCTCCGGAAGCGGATTCGCGCGGTCGAGCCGTACGAGGGCAGCCCGATCGTCCTGCGCCTGCGGCCGCGGTGAGAGCGGGCGTACTCCTGCTGCGGGCAAAAGGGCGTCCGGGTAGAGCCCGGCGGCCCCAGGGTTGTCGAGTTGCGTGCGGGCCGGCGTGGTCCGGCCCGGCGGCCCCTGGTTGGGCTAGAGGGGTCAGCTCTCGAGCTGGGCCACGCGCATCTTCATGATCCGGCCCGGCTTGAAATCGGCGACCCACTTGGCGGGGATGCGGACCTCGACGCTGGGGTTGTTGGGGTTGCGGCCGATGCGTGCCTTGCGTTTGACCGGTTTGAAGATGCCGAAGTTGCGCAGCTCGACGGTGTGTCCGGCGGCGAGCGACTCGATAACCATATCGAGCACGCGCTGCACGACTTCCTTGACCTCGAGCTGGGTCATCCGCGGCCCGAGGTCCTTCTGGACCCTGATCACGATGTCGCGTTTGGTGACCGTATCAGTCATGGCCCACCATCCTTGCTCATGGCGATGAGCGTGCCTTGGTCTTGTCGTTGCCTCATTTGAGCGCCAGCACCAGCAGCACCAGCGCGCCAATGATTATCAGCAGCACGAACGGGTTGAGGAAGAAGCGCTTGAGCGCCAAGCCCGCCGGGTTGAGCGCGTCGAGCCCCTCTTTGCGCTGTTTGAGCCGGCCCTGCACCTCGTAGAGGCCCATGTAGTAGCGGTGCCACCGGCCATACAGCTTGGACTTCTCGAGGTCGGTGAAGCGTATCACCGACGGGAGGTCCTTGACGTGCTCGAAGAGCCGCCCGGCGGCATCGTCTTCCGGCAACCCGACTTCCTGTTGGAACCGCTTGGAGAGTTCGGGCAGGCTTTCCCGCAGCGACTCGAAGCGGCTCTCGTGCTCTGGAACAATAACCTCCGTGCTCAGCGTGGCCTGCACGATGTCGCGGAACGCCTTGGCCTCGCCCATGAGGGCCTCGAGAAGGGCGAGTTCCTGCTCAAGCTTCAGGTCCCTCATGGTGTTGGGTCCGTTGTGCGTAGGTGCGCGGCGAGACACCGCTGCCGCGCGCAGTGTCGTTAAGTCCCGAAATCTGTGAGGCCTATCCTAGGCCGCACAGTGGTGAGCGTCAAGGGGAAATGTTCAGAAGATTTAGACCGGTCTCGGGGCACGCACGCGGGGCGTCCGGACGACCCACGACGGGTCCTATCAGGCCGGCGCGAACTCCGAGGCGGTCTTCTTGACTGTCAGGACGCACGGGATGGCGCTAATCTGCTGGAGCAGCGCGTCCTCGGGCTCGAGGCGTGCGGCGGTGCGCACGAACGCGGAGACGGTGGCGCCGCCGTCCTCGCTGAAGGCGAGCACGAGGGGCAGGTCGCCGGGCGCGGCTTCGACGAGGGCGGCGAGTTGCGCCAGCTCCTCTGCGGCCGCGGCGCCATGATTGATCGTCACGCGCAGGGCCTTGGGCCCGGCCGCGTTGGGCTGTGTGCTCGGGCGTGATTGCCCGGGGTGGTTCGGCCGGTAGCGTCTCGGGGCGCCGGCGGCGGCGAATTTCCCGTTGCCGAAGAGACGGTTGATCTCCTCGATCTGCTCGCGCTCGGCGTGGTCGAGCGGCACGAGGGTGTCCACGATGAGCTTGGGCCGCTCGTCGCGGCGGTCCACGCTGCCGACGGCGAGCACGGGCAGGTCCTTTTCGATAACGCGGCCGCACTGCTGGTACGAGCGCGGGAAGACGAGCGCCTCGATGGTTTCGCGGCCGTCGTCGAGCTCGAGGACGGCCATGCGCTCGTTGCTCTTGCGGGTGAGGCGGTTGCGCACCCCGGCGATAATGCCCGCGACCTTGACCCGGGACCGGTCCTGGGCGGCCTGCAGCTCGTTGATGGCGGCGCAGTTGATACGGGCAATGAGCTCGCGGTAATCGCTCAGCGGGTGGCCGGTGACGTAGAAGCCGAGCAGCTCCTTCTCGCGGGCGAGCCGTTCACGCAGGGGGAACTCCTGGGCGTCGGGCGGCTCGACTCGGAGGCCGGCGAACGCCTCGGCCGTGGCGAGGGAGTCGAAGAGGCCGGTCTGGCCGCTGAGGCGATCGGCATGGCGGCGCGCGGCGGAATCGAGCACCGAGGGAAGCGCCTGGGCGAGCTGCGCGCGGTTCCAGCCGAGCGAGTCGAAGGCGCCGCTGTGGATGAGGCTTTCGAAGGTCTTGCGGTTGACGATGCGCAGGTCCACGTCGCCGGCGAAGTCGTCGAGGTCGGTGTAGGGTCCGTGGGCGCGGCGCCGCTCGAGGATGTGCTCGACGGCGCCGGTGCCGACGTTGCGGATGGCGGCGAGGCCGAAGCGGATGCCGCCCTCGACGACGGTGAAGCCCACGGAGGACTCGTTGACGTCGGGCGGCAGGATGGGGATGCCGTGGCCCTCGCACTCCTGGATGTAGCGGCTGATCTTGTCCGTGTTGCCCATCTCGCTCGAGAGCAGGGCGGCCATGTAGGCGCGCGGGTAGTTGGCCTTGAGGAAGGCGGTGCGGTACACGATCATGGCGTACGCGGCCGAGTGGCTCTTGTTGAAGCCGTAGCCGGCGAAGCGCTCCATCTCGTCGAAGATCTTCTCAGCGACCTTTTTGTGGATGCTGTTCCGCGTGGCGCCCTCGAGGAAGCGTTCGCGCTGGGCCTTCATCTCCGCAGGTTTTTTCTTGCCCATGGCGCTGCGGAGCACGTCGGCGTCGCCGAGCGAGTAGCCGGCGAGCACGTTGGCGGCCTGCATCACCTGCTCCTGGTAGACGAAGATGCCGTAGCTCTCCTCGAGGATCGGCTCGAGCAGGGGGTGGGCGTACTTGATCTTCGAACGGTCCTTCTTGCACGCGATGTAGTCCGGGATGCGCTCCATCGGGCCGGGCCGGAACAGGGCGATCATCGCCACGATGTCCTCGAAGCGGTCGATGCCGATGTTGCGTGCCAGGTCGGTCATGCCGCTGCTCTCGAGCTGGAAGAGGCCGCTGGTGTCGGCGCGATTGAGGAGTTCGAGCGTTTTCGGGTCGTCGAGCGGGATGGTGCGGATGTCCAGGCGCTGGCCGTGGGTCGTCTCGATGGTCTCGACGGCGTGCTCGATGACGGTGAGGGTCTTGAGGCCGAGGAAGTCCATCTTGAGGAGGCCGATCTCCATGACCGGTTTCATGGCGAATTGGGTGACGACTTCGTCGCCGCCGCCGTGGCAGAGCGGGACGATCTCCGTGAGGGGCTCGGAGGAGATGACGATGCCGGCGGCGTGGGTCGAGGCGTTGCGCGAGAGCCCCTCGGCACGCCGGGCGATGTCAATGATGCGGCGCGTCATCTCGTCGGAGTCGTAGAGGGTCTGGAGATCGGGTTCCTCTTTGAGCGCACGGGTGAGCGTGACGCCGGGACCGCCGGGCACGAGCCGGGCGATGCGGTCCACGTCGCCGTAGGCGTAGCCGAGCACGCGGCCGATGTCGCGGATGGAGGCCTTGGCGCCCAGGGTGCCGAAGGTGATGATCTGGGCGACGCGGTCCTCGCCGTACTTGTGGCGCACGTAGTCAATGACCTCGCCGCGCCGCTCCATGCACAGGTCCACGTCGATGTCGGGGAAGGTGGGGCGCTCGAGGCTGATGAAGCGCTCGAAGACGAGCTTGTAGCGGATGGGGTCTATGTCGGTGATCCCGATGAGGTAGCAGACGAGGCTGCTCACGGCGGAGCCGCGGCCGGGGCCGACGGGGATGGCGTGCTCGCGCGCGAAGTGGATGAAGTCCCAGACGATGAGGATGTAGCTCGTCAGCCCGCGCTTCTCGATCACGTCGAGCTCGTAGCCCATCTGCGTGACGTACTCGGGCGGTGGGTCGTCGCCGAAGCGCTCGCGCAGGCCGCGCTCGGCAAGCGACCGCAGGTAGGCGTCGAGCGGCGCGGACTCGTCGGGCGTAAACACCGGGTAGTGGCGCGCCTTGAAGTCGAGCTTGACGTGGCAGCGCTCGGCGATGGCGACCGTGGCATCGAGGGCGTCGGCGTCTTCGGGGAAGAGCGCGCGCATCTCGGCCTCCGTCTTGAAGTAGAACTCGGGGCCCTGGAACTTCATGCGGTTCGCGTCGCTCAGGACCGACTGGGTCTGCAGGCAAAGCAGGCAGTCGTGCATGAGGCTGTCGTCGCGCGCGGTGTAGTGGATGTCGTTGGTGACGACGGTGGGCAGGCCGAGCTGGCGGGCGAGCCGGCGCAGAACGGGCACGACGGCCGCCTCGGTCTCGATGCCGTGGTTCTGGAGCTCGACGAAGAAGTTCTCGTCGCCGAAAAGCCGCGCGTAGAACTCGAGCGCGGCCTTGGCCTCGTCGTAGCGCTCTGCGGCCACCAGGGAAGGCACCTCGCCTTTGAGGCAACTGGTGAGGCCGATGAGGCCTTCGGCGTGCTCGGCGAGGGACTCCTTATCGATGCGCGGCTTGTAGTAGAAGCCCTCGAGGTGGCCGATGGTGGCGAGGGCGAGCAGGTTGCGGTAGCCGGTGGTGTCGCGGGCGAGCAGCACGAGGTGGTGGGCGGCGTCCTTGACGCGGCGGGCGCGCTTGTCGAAGCGGCTCTCGGGCGCGACGTAGGCCTCCAGGCCGATGATGGGCGTGACCTTGGCCTTGCGGCAGGCCTGGTGAAACTCGACGGCGCCGTGGAGGTTGCCGTGGTCGGTGAGCGCCACGGCGGGCATCCCCTCGGCGGCGGCGCGTCCAGCAAGCTCGGTGAGCCGGCACGCGCCGTCGAGCAGGCTGTATTCGCTGTGGTTGTGCAGATGGACGAACACGCGCAGCCCTTCCCCGGCGTATCGTGAGGTCCCGGCGCGCGCCGGACCGGACAGGCTCTGTTAGGCCGCTTGCGCGGCGCTGCGAGCATAATGGTCGAGGACGATTCCGGCCAAGGGAAATCTTGCCCGATAGGCGCTTAGCTCTTGTCGAGGTACCTCGGTGAGCGGGGCTGGCTTCAGGAATCGTTTTCTTCTGGCGCCAGAGAGCTCATGCCCCAGGGAGGGATTGGAGACTCAGGTGGATGAGGGGCGGGCCTCTCAGTGCCGGCAGGCCGGGTTCGTCACATGACACGCGGCTCGCATGCCCCTATGCCATCTGCTATCATTGAGATGATGGGGTCGGCGGCCGCGCAAGGCACTACCCAAAGCCGGTCTAGGCGAGTCAGGACCTAAGAAGATCCGGTGTTCCCGGGCCCTGTCCTCGGGAAGGGAAGGGAGCAGGCGCCATGAGGAAACTCGCGAAAATGCTCTTGGTCTGTTGTGCCTTTTGCCTGCGACTGCTCAAGTGGATCGGCATCGCCGTGTTCGTCGTTTTCATGGCGGCCTTCACCGTGCTGACGTTGCGTCCAGATGCGCCTCCCCCTGAAGATGCGGACCTTCGAATAGCCTTTGAGGCGACCGCAGAGGACGAGAACGCCTGGTACTTCTTCAAGCTTGCCGGCGATTGTGTGGTCGTTCCCGAGGGAAGGGAGGAATCGTACACGTACCGACACCTGCTCGATGAAGGCGACAAGAGCACTTGGAATTCAGAGTTTGCCGCGCGCGTCGTTGAGGAGAACGACGCCCCGCGTGTGCACTTGGCGCGAGGCTTGGCTTGCCCAGGTTGCCGGGTCGCCAATCCGTTTGACTTCGATACCATCTTTGGCGACGTGAAGGGGTTTCGCGAGGTTGCCCGCGTGAGCACTGTGCGCGGCCGCTGGCTCCTCGAGCAGGGCGAGAGTCGCGAAGCCGTCGCTCAGCTTCTGCAGGTTGTGCGTGTCGGCTCCCGAATCCAAGCCAGCGGCGGCCCCATGATCTGCTACGTCTCTGGTGTATTGCATAAGCAGGTGGCACTGAGAGAACTGAGGCGGGCCCTGGCGGCTCCCGGTCTCGACGGTCTCTTCCTTCGCCGGATGCTCGAGGACCTGGCCGATTGCGGTGCCAGCGTCGAGGCCCTCACCAACGTGTACAAGCTCGAGTATTGGTGGGCTGTTGCCAACCTCGACGATCCGAACTTCGGCGCGCGCGCTGAGAGCGAATCGACCAAGACCGGGAAACGCAGAGGCAAGACCCTCTTGTACAAGCCGAACAAGACGAAGCGCCTTGTCGCCCGGACGGTTCGGCTGATGATTGAGAGCGCCTCCGAAACCTATGCCGACGCCGAACTGCCGGACGTTGCGCATGAGCTTTCCTCACCGTGGAGTCTCCGCTACTACCTCAATGGGAACGCGGTCGGCATCATAACGCACGACATGCTGATGGGGGCTGTTCCCACCACGCACCTCCTGAAGTGCCGCGAGAACTGCGCCGTGGCCGCGACGCGGATTCTGATCGCGCTGCGGTGCTACCAGCTCGACCGCGGCAAGCTCCCGGAGACGCTCGACGAGTTGGTGCCTGAGTACCTGCAGTCGGTGCCATTGGACGACTTCGACGGCAAGCCGATGAAGTACACGAAAGAGAAGAAGGTCGTCTACGCCGTCGGGAAGGACCTCACCGACAACGGAGGCATTGAAAGGCGTAGGGGCTTCAACGACGACGGTTACGACCTGATCTATAAGATCGAGTTCTAGGCCAAAGCCCTGAGCGTGTGGTTCTCCGGCTCTGCTTCTGACGGTCCAACGGGAGAAGGGGCGATTCCCAAGATCGGCTCCTCCTGATGCCACGGGCTGAAGGCCTGTTGAAAAACCTGTGCCCGCGACGCCCGGTAGGGGCTCTACGTGAGTAGCTAGCATGAATGCGTAGTGCACCTCGGTTGGCGAGGCGATAGGCTCCTCGCTGATCGAGAACGGTAATTCAACCGGAGGTGCACTATGAAGACGTACGTTGGAGTCGATTACC
>Ga0180432_10003783_pt1 | contig 21329 bp, 18 predicted proteins | sample SS_ome_10_FD_132414 | JGI IMG/M metagenome (GOLD analysis project Ga0180432, IMG submission 132414) | Hypersaline lake sediment archaeal communities from the Salton Sea, California, USA - SS_1_MS_2 metaG | ecosystem: Environmental > Aquatic > Non-marine Saline and Alkaline > Hypersaline >...
CAACATCCATAAAATGCAGGATCACCCCAAAAGACTCCGGTTTCCGGTAAAGCGAAAAGACGGTGGTTACGAAAGAATTTCATGGGAACAGGCAATCGACGAAATCGGATCGAAATTATCAAACTTGCGAAACGAGTATGGGCCCGACTCCATCAGTATGTATTGCGGAAACCCGATCGCCTTTTCCTTCAGTATGTTGATATACTCCCAGGTCTTCATGGGTTTAACAATCGGCTCGAAAAACGTATACAGCGCCGGGTCGCAGGATTGTAACAATAAATTCGCGCATTCGGAAAAGTTTTACGGATCGGGGTTGATTACCACAGTCCCCGACGTTGACAATATCGACTTCTTTCTGGCTCTCGGAACAAATCCACTGGCATCCCATTTCAGCTTTATGGTTTTCCCCCGTCCTTCCGGGCGACTTAATGAAATGGAAAAAAGGGGCTGTAAAATCGTCTGGATCAATCCGCGAAAAACCGAAGCGGCACAAAAATTCGGCAAACACTACTTCATAAAACCCAACACGGATATTTATTTTGTGTTCGCAATGATCAATTATGTCCTTGAAAATGATTTGGAAGACAAAAAATTCATAAGAAAATATTCCGGGAAAAAAGGTTTTTTGGGGAAGAGAAGCGATGATTTGGCGAAATTAAAAGAAATAGCCCGGGAGTTCGGAGGAGACCTTGAAAAGGTCGAAAAAATCACGGGAATTTCAAAAGAGGATATAGTCGGGATAACAAGGGATTATCTGAAAGCATCGAAAAAAGGCGGGGCATCGATTTATGGGAGAGTGGGTATCGACCGTGGGCCGTTTGCAACTTTATTGTCCTGGGCAATCGATGTTTTTAACTTTATAACCGGCAATATCGATAAAAAAGGAAATTTCTACAGTCTCGGTTTGTTCGATGCGACCAGAATGGCTGAAATGACCGACGCCGCTTCTGAAATAAGGTCGCGGATCGGCAATTTCCCACAGGTGCTGGGGCTTTTCCCCGCTGCATTAATGGCGGACGAGATTCTAACCCCCGGAGAAAATCAGATTCGAGCCATGATTGTATTGGCAGGGGATCCCCTGGTAAGTTGCCCTAATACGAAAAAACTGGAAAAAGCCTTCAGGCACCTGGAATTGCTCGTTTCAATAGACTTTTTCATCAATGATACCGGCATAATTTCCGATTATATTCTTCCGGCGGCAACGTTTCTGGAACGCGAAGATTTTTCTTTAATATCGCAATTTAATCCGATACCTTTTGCAAATTATTCCAAACCCGTTGTCGCGCCCGATCCGGGAGTGAAACCGGAATGGGAAATATTCAATCTTTTAGGGAAAAGAATGGGGCGTCTGACAATCGGCGGTCCACCGGCGCAAATCATCAGGGATATATTGTCGGAATCCGAAAGAAAAAGGTTTGATGAATTATTGAAGTCGGAAAAAGGGATTTTTCTCAATGAGGAAAAAAAGATAAAGTACAACTTCCTATTGCCCGATAGAATCAAGCACCCGGACAAGTTGATTCGGCTGGTGCCGGACGATTATTTGAAGGAATTCGATAAACTGAGAAGCCATGAAACGACACATGATGCAAATTACCCGATTTCACTGATCAGCGGCAGGCATATCACCGCGATCAATAGCTGGATCAACGAAAGCGAAGATAATAATTATTGCCACATAAACACGGAGGACGCCGTGGATTTGGGTGTAGAGGATGAGCAGATAATTCGGGTATCGACAAAAATCGGCTCAATAGACATCCCCGTAATGACTACGCCGGATTTAATGAGAGGCGTGGTGTGGATTCCGCACGGTTGGGGCCGGACAATTAAAGACGTTCCCGAAATGGCCGTTGAAAAACGGGGCGTAAACGTGAATTTAATCACGGACGACAATTGGGAAAAGCTGGAAACTTTCGCCGGAATGGTCATGCTTGATGGAATTCAAGTTAAACTGGAAAAAGTGTGAAACATCCGGTTTCCGGCGAGTAACAAGTTCTCTCTAGTAAATTAACAAGGAGGACGATATGCAAATTACACCGTCCCATCGGGCCTTGGCCAAAAAATTCATGTTCCAGGATATTAAGGAAGATATCGGAATGCCCGACTCTCTCTTAAAACTGGTCGCTTTCGCTTATACCGAGGAGGAGGCGGACATTGTGACGAAACTTGGGCTTAGACCCCGAACCGCCAAGGCTGTTGCTAAAAAGGCAAGACGCCCTGTCGGCGAAGTGGAACCGATCTTGAAATCGCTCGCCGATCGCCTTTTGATCGCGAGCATGTCGGGTAAAAAAGGCACCGAATATGGTTTCATGTTGCTTATACCCGGGGTTTTTGAGATACAGATAATGCGCAGCAAGGGCGGGGCCGACGAATATTACAAGGAATTCGCGCGGCTTTTTGAAGATTTTTATACTGAGATCGGCGACTGGCTGAGCCCCAGGCTGGAAAACAGAGACCTTCAGGTTATGCGTATCGTCCCTATCGAGCAGTCCCTGGAGAGTGTGGCCGGGCTAAATGTAATAGCGTTTCCCACCGACCGCTACTCCGAAATGGTTGATCGCAACAATAGCTTTTGCCTTTTGATGTGTCCCTGTCGCCACACGGCTGAGCTGATAGGCAAAGGTTGTGGCAAACCCAAGGACGTATGTTCGGCCATGGGCTGGGTGGCGGATTTGGTCGTTGAAAAAGGATTGGGACGCAGGGTATCCAGGGAAGAGTTTCTCGACGCAAAAATGCGCGCGGCCGAAGCGGGACTGGTCAACATGGTGGACAACATGCAGGACCCCCTCCAGGTATGCTCCTGCTGCGGCTGCTGCTGTGCCGGGTTGCGCACAATAAATCAGCATAACATGCCTGCCATCATCACACAGAGCCATTTCGAATCGGTCGTAGATGCTGAAAAATGCACCGGATGCGGGACATGCGTCGAATGGTGCCAGGTTAAAGCGATCAATCTGGAAGGCGAAACGGCGACTATCGATTACGCGCGCTGCATCGGTTGCGGTGTCTGTGTCGACAAGTGCGATAATGAGGCCATTTCGCTACGGGAGCGGAAAGATTATAAACCCCCTGCCGATAACGTCGTGGATCATGTGGTCAACCGGTACCTGGAAATCAAGGGCCACGACAAGAACGCACTTTTACCCAGAGTGGGGTTAGGCGCCGGGCGACTACTTTCAAAATTCGTACAGCACCGCGTTGCCGGCCCCGATTATAAACCTTCAGAATGATTTGGGGGTTTTGAAAACAGCATAAACGGCTCGGGAGAAATAAATGAAATTTTCATTGTTGCTTTACGGGTTTTATCTCATTCTGAGATTTTCCTCCTGGAGGAGCTCGTCATTCAAGAACCGTCTAAAGGAAAAAAACTTCACCATGCTAATAAAAACCCGGGACGCGAAATATGCCCGATATTATACTTTTATCAATGGGAAAGTCTTGTCGGAAAAGGGCGATCACCCAAACCCTGATTTTTCGTTAATCTGGAGCAATGCCGACGCCGGCTATAAAATAATGTTCAGCGGCGGGCCGGCGGATTTTACCGCCGCGATAAGAGACGACACATTGGTAATAAAAGACGACCAAAGCATTATTATGTGGTTTATGGAAACTATGAATCGGCTGAAAAGCGCTTAGAGTTCCGGGCACACCTGGAATTGTACTGACTTTAATATCGGAGCTTGGTCGTGCATTTTTAAGTTGAAAGAACCACTCCCTGCAGATAATAATCAATCACCACGGTGCAGAATAAAGAAACAGCCACAATGAACTCGCGGCCCACACTGTCGCTAATACGGCCACACTCTTTATGCCCTTTTTCAGTGCCTCATATGCTTCGTTTTCGTTGCCGTCGGCGAGGAAAAAGATGTCGGAAACGTCCGTGCCGGGCGACTTTTCAGCATCTCCCAATAACCACCTTCGCCATATAGCGGTTTGTTTTAGTTCGCTGGACGGCCTGATAATGAGTCTTTCCGAATCGGAGGCTTCCGGTGGGGCATCTTCGTTTATTTCCACCGACCCGATGAGATACACGGGGTCTCCCGGTATAAGCAGGCGCGTAACGCCGTTATGGCCGATATTATCTGAATATGAGTTTCTCTTTTTCGTAAGTAATATTTTTCTTACACTTTCGAAGAATATTGTTCCCAACGCGTCTTCGAACTCCACCCCTTGCGGGTCCACCAGTATGCGGCCGGTATCGTCTTCCAGCCAGAAGCGGGACCATTCCTGAATGGATGATATTGTGTGGCCCTCCTCACCCTCTTCTCTTACCCACTTCGTTCCCCAGAAAAGTATTCGATCTTCCGGCATTCCCACCCACCGACCTGAATCGGGGCCGTCGTTTTCAGCCGTCCTTTTTTCTCCTTCCACTCGCCTTGCAACACCTTCAAACTCAGCAAGGCCCAGTGCCGCGGACCGTGCTTTGCTGGTGGGAAGGTTCACAACCTGTCGGAGCTGGCGTAAGGGCAGGAATACCGCGATAAATCCACCTACTATACCGAAGACAGTCCCGACGGCCCCCAGGCCCGTATTCAACCAGGGCAGTAATGCCGGATAAAAATCCTCGACTATTACGTCCACCGGCATTTCAAAAAAAATGTGTAATGCTACGAATATCGCCCTAAGCGGAGCCAATATGCCGGCTACTAAAAAGGGCACGATCAAAACGGACCTCAAACAATTTTTTAAACGTTCCAGTAAAGGCTTCTCGACGAACAGTACCAGAGGAGCAAGGATGAATGACAGTGCGATGAAAACCGGTATTGTAAAATTAATAAGAAACCCGAATACGCCGATCAATGCAAAGCCGGCAATCATCATCAGAATTTTTTTTATGATATTTACAACAAAATTTGTTGACCTTGTTTTTTCTTTATCATTATCCAAAGCCACCGCGACGACCCTCCAAAAGCCCGTACGGGCGTGATTTCCCTGTATGGTTATCAGGTTATAATGATATCTTCCGGGAAAAACCGCCCACAAGCGGGTGGCTCGTTCTCCATCATCAAATTTTTATTTTAACATCCTGCCGGGTTTCGACGGGCACCTCTAGGAAAGGATGCTTCTGATAACTCATCATTCGTGCCAGAAACATTTCGGGAAACCGCTCTATCTGGATGTTGTATATGTTCACGGAGTCGTTGAAGAACTCCCGCCGGTCGGCTATCGACGATTCGAGGGCTGAGATACGCCCCATAAGTTGTATGAAGTTCTGGCTGGATTTCAAATCTGGGTAGCTTTCCCACACATGTCTCATGCGGGCCACCTCGCGGTTGAGCTGGTTTTCTATTTTCGTTTTTTCTTCAATGGAAGCGGCTTCGTCGTAACCCACCCTGAGTTTTGTAATTTTTTCCAATACCGATTTTTCATGCTCCATGTACCCTCTAACGGCGTCGATCAATTTTGGTAACTCGTCATGCCTTTGTTGAAGGAGCACGTCGATGTTGTTCCATGCCTTTTCTATATTGTTTTTTACCTGTATCAGGCTGTTGTAAAGGCTTATAACATATCCGCCCATAGCCACTCCCACAACCAGGACAACAAGGATTAACACTATCGTACTTGCAATACCCATCATCTCCTCCTTTGATACCGTGCTATTTATTTGGAGAATTGGCGTCCTATTTCAGATTATAGCATAGACCTTGATGGATGGACTAATACCGTGGATATACATAAAGAGGGAATAAGTATGATGACCCCGGAATTGAGCAGAGGCGTGCCGCGCCGTGTTTCTGAATGGAAAATTTAAAACTGCAAGACAAAAAAGCACTATTGCATCTCGATTGTTGGAGTTCCTGTTTTTTCCCGAGATATTTTATGATTCGTGGATTTTTTTGGTGACACCGTATAAAATACCGGATAGCCGATGCCAAATACGGAAGATTGATACTGAAAGCAACTAAAGGAAAAAGAAAATGAAGGGTAGGTTTAAGAAGATACCCTGGGTAGTGCTATTAGCCTTTGTGGTTGGAATTGCGCTGTTGGTATGGGCCAATGGCTCGGGACGGGAAGTCATTCGCCGGGAAATGGCATAACGGCTATTACGGTCCCCGGCAGGTAGATTGGAAAGACAAGAAACAACAAAAGAGACTGAATAAAATGGAAAACGTAGCGCCGCCATCCTCGAGGTATCCTTTAGGTGTTTAATTTCATGAGCGGTTTTGCCGGTGGGGATTCTCTGGTTACAGGGAAGCGTTTTTTCAGGCTTTTCAACATGCGGACAATGGAGGATATAAAATGAATGAAGCGATAGTGGAAGAGTATGACGCAATAGTGGTCGGCTCGGGCCCGGGCGGATCCACTGTTGCCAGACAGCTTTCAAAGGCCGGCAAGAAAGTCGTGGTGCTCGAGCAGGGCAAGGATCATCAGAAAATGGGAAGTTATTTTACCGCGCTGGGCATACTGGACAAATACGGCACATTGAGGTCCAGGGAGGGCATGTTTATGCTCCGCGCCATTACTACCGGCGGGGCGACCGTGCTGTACAGCGCTTCAGCGGCGGTACCACCGCCATGGCTCAAATCCCGGTACAATATCAACCTCGACCCGTGGGTGGACGAAATCGAGAAAGAAACCCGTGCCGGGGTATTGCCCGAAAACTTGATCGGAAAGACATCGCTGAAGGTCATGGAAACCGCAAACAAGATCGGGTATCAATGGGAGTTTATGCCCAAATTTCTCGATCCGACCCGTTTTCAAGATGGTCGTTGCTGCGGCACTTATACACATCTCGGTTGCAAATGCGGTGCCAAGTGGACGGCGCGCGAATACTTGAAGGAAGCGGTTGATAATGGCGCCATGCTGTTTACCGAGACAACGTGCGAAGAAGTGATTGTCGAAAACGGCGTAGCCGCCGGAGTAGTTGCTATCGGCTCGGATAACAAACGCCTCACGTTCCGCGCTCCGTTGGTGGTGCTTGCGGCGGGCGGGCTGGGGTCGCCGCTTATTCTTAAAAAAGCCGGTATCGACAGGGCGGGAGACGGCTGTTATGTCGACCCCACCGTACTGGTGTATGGTCTGGCGCCGTTCGAGGGCGCGTGGCAAGACCCCCCGGTCAGCGTGGTCAGTTGGGAATTCTACGAAAGCGACGGTATAAGGCTCGGCACCATGGTCGAGCCGCGCATGCTGCTGGCAATAAGCATGGCTCGTAAATCGCCCTCCCACCTCACGCTACCGATAAATTACAACAAGACGGTGGGAATACTCGTAAAAGTCAGGGACGATCTCGCCGGCGGGATACACGCCGACGCCACGATCAGCAAGCCTCTGGGCGAGGAAGACCATGGCCGGTTAAACAAAGGTATCGGCGTGGCGACCGAGATTTTACGTGCGTTGGGTTGCTCCGCGAAAAGCATCGCGGTCGGAGACGTCAAGGGCGCACACCCCAGCGGAACATGCCGCATCGGAGATGTTGTCAACGACGACCTCGAAACCGAAATCAACGGCCTTTACGTGTGCGATGCGAGTGTTTTTCCCGAAGCGCTCGACCGGCCCACGGTGATAACCATTATCGGGTTCGCGAAGAAACTTTGCGACCTGATTCTGGATCGGGAGGTTGGCACGGCATGACGGACAGGATAGAGACCGAAGTCGCAGTGGTCGGGTCGGGTGCGGCGGGCGCCACTGTCGCGCGCGACCTGGCGCGCGCGGGCGTCAAAGTGACGCTTATCGAAAAAGGCTCCGACTGGGAATGGCCGGTCGGGCATTTGATCGCATACGCCACATTGTACGATATCCACCGCTCGAAGGAAGGTGTTATCATCCGCAGAGGCGTGTGCACCGGCGGCTCGACTATGATCTACTCCGGCAACGCCTACGATCCGCCGCCGGGATTCATGGAAAACCTCGGGATAGATTTCACCAACGATCTGTTGGCGGTGAGGAAAGAGCTTCGCGTAGGACCGTACCCGAAGGAATTTTATCGGGATTGGAAGGGTTCGGCAAGGCTGGTCGAGGCCGCGGAGGCTATGGGAATAAATCTGAAGGTGCAGGATAAATTCGTTGACCCCGCCAGGTGCGTTCCAGGTTGCGAGGACTGCCTGTTGGGGTGCAAGCATGGCGCCAAATGGACTTCCCGGCCTTTTATCGAGGAGGCGAAGCAAAACGGCGCTACGCTGCTTACGCGGGCGGACGTCGAGAAGGTCGAAATCGAAGGTGGCAAGGCGCGCGGCGTGTGGGCAAAGACGCTTCGGGGAAAAACCTTTGTCGCCGCCGACAAGGTGGTGCTCGCAGCGGGCGGATTGGGAACACCCGTCATACTGCTCAACTCCGGGATAAATAACGCCGGCACTCATTTCTTTACCGACCCGATGTCCATACTGCTCGGCGCCGCAAAAGGGTTCTCGACCCGAAATGAGGTAACTTACACCTTCGCCACCGAACAGTTTATCGGCGACTATATTATCGGCACGGTCAGCGCCGGCAACGCCGTGCTTGCGCAGATGACCAGGCATCCGTTAGCGGCCATGAAATCGCTTTTGCGTTATTCGGGCACTCTTGGCATGTTTGTAAAGCTGTGCGACAGCGCGGGCGGAAAGGTGGAAGCGGATGGGAAAATATCCAAGCCACTGTCCGAAAACGATTTCGCGCGAATGGAAAAAGGTATCGAAATAGCGCAAAAAATCATGACCGGCGCGGGAGTCGATCCGGATAGCATTACCGTGGCACGCTACATCGGAGGTCACCCAGGCGGTACGGCGGGAGTGGGCCGGGTAGTCGACACTTCCCTTAAAACCGAAGTCGAAGGGCTGTATGTTTGCGACGCCTCCGTCATCCCGCAATCCTCCGGCGTACCACTCGTCCTCATCCTCGTCTCCCTCGCGCGCTGGTTTACAAAATCGCTCCTGTCCGATATTAAAGGCGCCAATGTGTAAGCGCCGGGAGTATGTTCATTAAATCCAAAGGCCTCGCCTTGATGTGTAAAATGCCGTCTCTTCGGAGTTGCCGGTAATACTGAGCTTGAAAGGGGAAAAGTCATGCCCAATAGAAAAAGAAGAGTTTTTCTCGTCGTTTTTGTCGTTTTGTTAATCGTGTGCATATCGCTCGTGGTACTTTTTCGGGAGGCGGATTCGGTCGATACGTTCTCGCCGGACGGTCCTTATCCGGTCATTGTGAAGATAATGCATATCGAGCATCTGGGCCGGAAAATGCCGGTAATGGTTTGGTACCCGAAGCTTCGGGAGGGGTCGTCGCATTATCTGTACAACACCAAAATCCGCGGCTCGGCCCAATTCGATGCGCCGTCGAAAAATAAGGGCGCTCCTTATCCTTTGATCGTTTTTTCGCACGGTCTGGGCGAGTGCGGCTGCATGTCGGTGTATTACACTGAGAATCTGGCCAGTTTCGGATACGTAGTTATCGCCCCGGATCATAAAGACTCGATGATGTGCCATATTGAAGGCGAGCCCGATGTTACTTTCGGCGATATGGCTGTGGCCGCCGGCAAATCTTTCGGAGATTTACATAAAACCGTTGGAATCCTCTTTGGAGATTTTCTAAAGGAAATAGGATATGACTTCTCCTACCGGCCTGTCGAAGCGAAAGCCGTGATTGACCAAGCCCTGGCCTGGAACAGCGACCCTGCCTCGTTTCTTTACGGCATGATCGACCCGGACAGGATCGGTATGACCGGCCATTCCCTCGGCGGTTTCACTTCCTTCATGATCGGGGGCATGCCTTTTCATTGTGATGAGGATTCAGGCCCGGGTAAATGCGATTCCGCGAACACCACTCTCGATACGGTTGATTTCTGTTGCCTCGACTCCGTGCGGAAGTTGGAAAATCCGTTTCAGTTAAGCGACAGGCGGGTAGTTGCGATCCTGCCAATGGGGCCGGCCACTTTTTTCCCGCAACTTGAAAAAGCGGCGTCGGAGATCAAAATCCCGATTATGATCATCACCGGCGACGACGAAAAAATGGAAGTGGAGTGGGAACCGATCTGGACGATCTACACCCATGCGCCTCCCCCGAAGTACGTCATCAAGCTCAAGAAAACCGACCACATGACCATCGCCGATTTCATAGTCACGAGGCGCATAACCCGCCTCCTTTACCCGGGATTTCGCTTCAGTTTCAAGAAAAAGGCACAGGCATACAAGGACTACTCGGTCGCTTTCTTCGACCTTTATCTCAAAGGAGATAACGCGCGCGCCGAAATACTGGAAAGTGCGTCCAACCGGTTTGTGGAACTTTGGCATAAAGCCGAGTAGCCAATCGAAGTCGCAGTATGTTTGTACCCCTTATTGCTGAATCAAGTTGATCACGGCAGCGGGAATGCGAGGTATATTCTGGCGCCGTCGCGCCTGATTTTCATGCGGATGATTCTACCGGATTTCAATTCAGCCATGACGTTTTTAAAATCGGTGACGTTTGTTATATTGTTCCGGTTGATGCGTATTATCACGTCTCCTACAGCTACGCCCCCCGCCGCAGCGGCGCTTCTTGGGTCGATTTTGGTGACGACCACTCCGCCGCCCACGCCCAGGTGCGACGCCACCTCGGGCGGGATATTCGTGACTTTTACGCCCAGCCTCTTATCGTGGAGTCCGCCTAAAGGCGTATATCCGCCGGACGCGGTCAGTACCGAGTCGTCGGGGCGCGCAGTGAGCTTGACGGTAAATTCCTTCCTTTTCCCGTCTCGCAGTACTGCAATTTCCACTCGAGACCCTACCGGAGAGAGGCTCACTCGCCGCATCAACTCGTTAGGGTCGGCTATTTCTTTTCCGGCCACCTCGATGATAATGTCTTCTTCCTTTATGCCCGCATTTTCCGCAGGGCTGCCCGGTACTACCTGAACCACCAGCGCCCCCCTGGATTTGTCCAGTCCGAAGCTGTCCGCCAGTTCGGGCGTGACGCTCTGAATCTGGACGCCCAGCCATGACCGCTTGACCTCGCCGCTTTCCCTAAGCTGAGGCGCCACACGCTTGGCAAGATTTATCGGTATGGCGAACCCTATGCCCATATAACCGCCTGTGCGGGTGAATATGGCGGAATTGATGCCGATAACCTCGCCTGCCATATTAACCAGCGGCCCACCGGAGTTTCCCGGGTTTATCGCCGCGTCGGTCTGGATGAGGTTGTCGTATTCGGTGCTGCCGATGAACCGGCCTTTTGCACTGACTATCCCGGCAGTCACCGTGTGGGACAGGCCGAACGGGTTGCCCACCGCCACCACCCAGTCTCCGACCTTTAAAGCGTCCGAATCGCCCAGCACCGCAGCCGGGAACTTCCGGTTTTGGGTGGGTTTGATAAAAATAAGCGCGATATCCGTTTTCGGGTCAGTGCCGACAATTTCGGCGGTATATTCTCTTCCGTCCGCTAACTGAACGCTGATCCGATCCGCGTTCTCAACTATGTGATTATTCGTCAGAATGTATCCATCGCCATCGATTACGAACCCCGACCCGAGCGACCTCTGCTTTCGCTCCTGCGGCGCGGGGGAAAAGTGCCTGAAAAAATCGCCGGGGATTCCCGGTCTGCCTCGCAACGTCGAGGTGGTAAAAATATTTACCACTACCGGCTCGAGCATTTCGGCGATCTCCGCAAAGCTCGAAGGCGCTCGCGACGGCCCAACCTCGGCCATGCTTTCCTTCCCATCTCCCCAGCTCGAAATAAGCCACAAGGCCACCGCTATGGCAAACGTGGCAAGCGCTATTCCGGTTGTACGGATTTTCATGTTCATCACCTCCGTTTTGGTCACCGACCTGGGAAAGCTGATTAAAACCTTTTTATTTTTTGGGTTTTTTCTGTACGAAACGGATTCTCAGGTCGGCAAGAATGCTCTTTAACAAAGACTCCTCCTCGCGCGAAAGGTTCCCACGGGTTTTCTCCTCGAGCATCGCGAGAATATCAATGCTCTGCTGCGCTCCGGCAAGGTCCTCGTGCCTTTTTCCGTCCGCCGGGTGATCGGCTTCACCCAGGTGAATCATTGCGCTTGACGCCAAAGAAAGTACAAACTGGGCGAAATCCAGGGGTGGTAAAGGTTCCTGAGGAGGCGCAGGCTCGCTTTCAGAAGCGGCCTCGGCCGGCGGTGGAACTGAAGGCTCGGCTTCCCGCTGCTTTTCGCTATCGAATTCGGTTTGCTCAGGTACCTCTTCATCTGACCCCATGCGTCTGTCCGTTATTTTGAATCCTCGATTTTCCTCTTCTTCGTTACTCATTTTCATGCCTCCCGGTATGTGTTAACGATCTGAAGTATCATCATCTGTAAACTCTCCGGAAAGATATCCTCGCATATAATCGATTTTTTTGTATTTGCCGCGTCATGGATTCTAAATACCCGTTAAGATTTCGATTCGATACGTTTTTTTAACTTTTCGAGCAGCTCTTTCGATTCGTTATCCAGTCGCTTCGGCACGGTTAATTTGACTTTTACCATCTGATTTCCGCGACCCTTCCCCTTCAGTCGTGGCATCCCTTTTCCGCGAAGTCTGAAAACCTGTCCACCTTGGGTTCCCGGTGGTATGGTCATCGTTGTTTGCGTTCCGTCGAGGGTTGGGACTTTTATTTTCGCTCCCAGTACGGCGTCGATGAAACCTATCGGCACTTCCAACACAAGGTTGTCGCCTTCCCTCTGGAAAGTCTTGTGAGGTCGTATTTGAACTTTTATATAAAGGTCTCCCGGCGACGCGCCGATGTCCCCCGCCTGCCCCTTTCCGGCGACCCTTATTTTCGATCCGTCCCTGACGCCCGGCGGTATCTTCACTGTAATCGACTGCGTTTCCCTGATGCGACCCGTTCCCTTGCAAGTTTTGCATCGATCCAAACCCACCTTGCCCCTTCCCTTGCAGGTAGGACAGGCGCCGGTAAAATTAAGCGGTCCCTTTCCGCCGCGAGACCTGCCGCTGCCGCCGCACGTCGGACAGTTGTGCACATTTTTGCCGATAACCTCACCCTGCCCGCCGCAGGCGGAGCATTCTTTTTCGGTCGGAAGTTTTAACCCGGTTTCAAGTCCTGAAAGTGCCTGTTCGAGAGTTATTGTAAGGTCGGTCTCGATATCTCTTCCGCGACGTGGACTTCGTCGGCCCCCACGAGCGCCGAAAACATCCCCAAAAAGGTCGTCGATATTTATTCCAAAACCGCTTGCATTAAACCCTTTACCGCCACGGCCGGCTCCGGCTCCGAAAGGATATTCCTGGTAAAAATGCGCGTCGCCAAAATCGAAGCCCTGGCCCTGATGGCCGAACCGGTCGTATTTGCCGCGTTTTTCCGCATCTTTGAGCACTTCATAGGCTTCCTGAATTTCCTTGAAACGCTCTTCGGCCTTGGGATCTCCTGCGTTAACGTCGGGATGATACTTCCGGGCGAGCTTGCGGTATGCTTTCTTTATTTCCTCCTGGGTCGCTTTCCGAGCAACGCCCAGTATTTCGTAGTAGTCCCTTTTTTCCATTTCCCGGTTGTTCCGATAGATCCCTTAAAAAGTGCCGGCTTACTTTTATTCGGTTGTGTCTATTTCCTGGTCGTTCCCCGGTTCGTCTTCCTCTGGGGAGGACTCTTCACCGCCGAGTTTCTCCGATTTCTCAGAAACATCCGGAAGATTTTTTAGATATTTCTCGAGTTCTTTTGGCGTTAAAACCCCGGTCTCGAGGTTTTTTTCCTGCAACCTTACATCGAGCCGAAGAATATCATCCTCTTTCATCGCAGAGTGCTCCTTCTATTGTCCCTGTGTCTCATCAAGGAAAAATTTCTCGGGATTCGTTGGTATTAAATCCAGTGCTTTTTTGTCCACCAGGCGAATATAAGGGTTGAGATTGCTGTAAGTATAAACGTATTTACCTGAAGGATCGGTTTTTCCAAAGAACAGTTTCTGTTCCTTGACTCGTACTTTTTCAACATAATGGATGTGAATGAATGCTTTAGGCTTATCGAGTCCGAAACGGTCGGCGGCTTCCGTCGCCGTAGCTCCCACATATCCCTGCTGGGGCATATTAAAGATGATTTTTAATTCATTGCGAAATTTAAGAAATTCCGGTGTTCTGTTTTCCATGCCTACAACTTTCCATTTGGGTTTTTTTCCACTGCGGCTCATGGTAAAACCGACTCCGTCTTTCTCACAATGGATCGATCTCATTCTCCCGCGGAAACGGAAATAAGCTCTTTCCCACAAAGGGGTTTTCATTGCCTTGGAAACTTCATCCAGCCAAAACGCTCCATCAAGGAGAAAAATTCCATCTTCATTCTCTATCTTGGCGTACCGCAATGTTTCTTTCCCTTTCCTTTTCGCTTTTGCGCCTATTGTGATCGTCTTTTCTACTGCATTGGGATCGTATAAGGAAAGGATAAGTGCCGGCGAATCGAATCCGGTCTCCTTGTCGTCACCGGAGATCTCTGGAAAGGCGATTTTCTCCTGGCGGTTCATTTTAGACAAAACAGCTCCTATCTTACCGGAATCAGCCAGACCCGCGACAGGTTTTTCGACCCACCATTCATTGGTTTTTCTGTCTCGTATAAATTCATATGTTTTATCGGGAAATCTTAACACTAAACGGGTTATTTTCAGATGTGGAAGGGTAACGATCGATTTATCCCTGAGATCAACGAGCCTCAAGTTAAAAAGAAACTTCAACTCGAAGGGAATCAGCATTACGTCGCCCTTGTCGGGATCCAAAGCGTAATAGCTGCCCTGAACCGGACTTCTACGGCCGAAATATATCTGCTGCCAGAAGTCCTTGTTTTTTAGCCTGATTCGGTATTTTACCTTTATATCGGGCTCGTCGAGTCCGTACGGTTCGAGATTTTTCGGCTTCCGGTTCACCGGATCTATCCTCATGCCGACCAGCACTTTGGGGAAAGAATCAAGGATTTGGGGGTCCGCCTTGGCGCTTGTCGGTTTGGTAATAATCCATTTTCCAAATTCGTTCCTCTCGAGATGAAACTCGCCAAAATGGTTGATGATATGCATCTCGACTATCTTATCGGGTGTAACAATCTCATCGGGAGTACCGGCATTTCTTTGAGCAAGGAGAGTTTTTTTTATGGCGTCGGAATCCTTTTGCCGTTTCCATTGAATCGTATAGCGCGCGAGTAATATACCCCCGATCAATATCAGCGCCGAAACGACAATCCATCGTCTGTTCATTTTTTATCTCCTTATCCACCAAACCAGCAATCCAAACAGGAGGAAGAATTCGGGCATGAAGACCACGACTGAATTGAACAGGAACCTTTTTTGTTTGTATCTCAAAAACAAGCTTCTGGCAGCCGCCGACCTCGAACCTATAGCCAGGAATTCCTCCATTCCCGCCAGCCATTCTATTACATTGAGTGCCAGATCGGGGTTGAAGTTCCTGCTTTCATCCATGAGTAGATTTTGCATCCACGAAGTGGAACCAATAACCACCAACCTCGCCTGACGCGAGTAACCATGAAGTCGCTCGGTGGCCGACTGTGTGGTAAAACTGACGGCGGCGGCCAGTGGCAACGGGCCGGGCATATCGCCGTCTTTGGGGTTGAGAATTGCTTTTCCGCCTGCGAGGGCTTTCTTGACGTGCTTTTCACCCCATGACTCCTTCTTCGAGTGGAAAATCATCGTCACCCGCAGGCCCTCTTTTTTTGCAGGGATTTTTCCGATGCTTCGCGCCTTTTGGAACTGGGTCGGGTGTACTACCGACAAGTCCTGTGCTATTGAGTGCGCCCGATTATATTGTGTCACCCAGAGGTTCAGCGAAAGCTTCATATGGGTGGGCCGGAATCCTCCTCCGCCCGAGAGGGTTCCTTCGACCAGTTTTTCCAGGATTACATCGTCATTCAGCTTTACTCCCCAACGCTCCAACAATCCGTTGAGGCCCGATTCACTGCTTGCATCCTGCGCCACCAATACTCGACCGCCCATGAGGAGGTAGTTGTCCAGCAACGCCAGTTCCCCGGTCGCCAGGGGCGTCACCGGCCCTGTTACGGCCACTACCGTACACTCCGGCGGAACATCGATCGCCGTGCTTAAATCCACCATTATCGAGTCGTAATTTCTACTTTTTAAAACATTTCTCAACTTGATCATGCCGTCGAACCGCCGTGCGGCGTTCCCCTTTATCGCCGGTTCCCCATGGCCGGTGGAAAAACAAATTGTCTTTGGACGATCATCGAGCATTCTGAGGAGAGTGTTTGTGAGAGTTTCTTCGGTTATGGTGTTGACCTTGTAACTTTTGTCCCCGTATTTCAGCACCAGTGTCGCATCCTGATAGATGCCGAACTTCTCCGCTGTGGTCGGATCGAGTTCCGGGTCGACCACCGACAGATGCACCTTGTTTGAATGCGCCTCGAAAGTGCGCAGAAGTCTGTCCACCTCGCTAACCGCCGCCAGTCCCGATCTTCCGCCACGGAAAAAAGCATGAAGGTTGAGGTCTTCCTTCAAAGAGTCCAATACCTTCGTCGTCTGTTTTGAAAGTGTGTAAAGTCCCCCTTCTGTGAGGTCTGCAATTTGCATGTTTGCAAACGCTCCGATCACGTTGATCACAACGACGATTCCGACAACCAGGAGCGTGTATACGCTAACAACCGCTCCCAACATCGCTTGACGGGATCGAACGGTCCTGAAAAATGTTCCGGCCCTGCTGATTATGTAAATAAGGACAAGTGCTCCAGCCGCCGCAAAATGCCAAATAGCTATCTCGTTGATGCGGCCGCTGAACAACGTCATGGCCATGCCTACCAAAGCCACCAGCACGCCGGAAAGACCGGCGAAAGATAAAAGGCGCCTCATCTTTTTACCTCCACCTTAAACTTTCCACCGACTGGTATGCTAAAAACACCCATAGAAAAATCATCCCCGCAAAGAACAACAAGTCGCTGCTCCGTATAACGCCGTCGAAAAAATTCACCATGTGCTCGCGCCACGACACGTAGGCCAAAACCTTTCCGAGCGTTACCGATTTCACCGATTGCGCCACGCCGCCGAAAGTGGCGAAAATGAGCTCGATTATAAGACACGATACGCTCGCAACTATTTGATTCTCCGTAACTGTCGATGTAAAGAGACCAATCCCGACTGCGGCGGCAATAAAAAGAACCAACGCAAGATATGAAGATATAGTCACTCCCGGATCGGGCGCCGAGTAGTGGAACAGGAACGCAACGTATACCAAGGTGATGCAAAGCAGGGCCAAAACAAATAACACGCCCCCAAGATATTTGCCCAGCATTATCTTCCCTACGCCTATGGGGCTGGTGAGGAGCAATTCATCGGTATGCGCTCGCCTTTCCTCCGCCCATAACCTCATGGTGATAACGGGTATTAAAAACATCAATATATAGCCCACATCGCTCAACATCGGTGTTATCACGAAGTAGTTGATGCGGTTCTGTTTCAGCATATCGAGCAACCCGCTTGATTGGGCCGCCGCTATCGTTCTCGGGAAATTGGTCGCCCTGTAATAAAATGACACCCCCGAAAACACCACGAATCCTGCCGCGATAATGTAAGCTATCGGGCTGAGAAAGTAGTTTTTCACCTCCTGCACGAAAATGGTCAGTGTCTTGCTCACGGCGTCACCTCTTTGGGGGTGTTATCATCCGACGCAGCCAAACCGGCGACGCCCTCCTCGCCTTCGGCTTCCGCCACGAGCTTGAGAAAAGCTTCCTCGATATTCATCGTCTTGGTTAAATTCCCGATGTCGTCATCCACCACTTTTTTTCCATGGTGTATTATCAGAACGCGGTCGCAGGTCATGGTAACTTCAGCCAGTATATGCGTGCTCAATATGACGGTGCGGTTTTCCCCCAAACTTTTAATCAGATTCCTGATCTCGATAATTTGTCTCGGGTCCAACCCTATGGTCGGCTCGTCCAGAACAAGAATTTGAGGATCGTGCACCATCGCCTGCGCCAGGCCGACTCGCTGCCGATATCCCTTGGACAGGCTACGGATGATGGCCGATCGCTTCTCGTCCAGAGCGCATGCGTTTATTACGTCCTCGACCTTTGCCTTGCGCTTGCGGCGACTCACACCTTTGATCTTCGCTACGAATTGGAGATATGACTCCACCCGCATGTCATGATACAGTGGGGGCAACTCCGGCATGTATCCGATGAGTTTCTTCACCTCCATCGGGTGCGTGAACACATCGTATCCTCCGACAAGCACCTTTCCGCCGGACGAAGGCATAAACCCCGTCAATATACGCATGGTGGTGGTTTTACCGGCGCCGTTCGGGCCGAGGAAACCGAGTATGCATCCTTCCCGCACCCTGAAACTCAAATCCTCGACTGCGCAAAAATCACCATAATACTTGGTTAAACCATCTATCTTAATCAAACACTCGTCCTCCAACCAATAGAGATTTGTTGGTTAAAAATAGCAAAGCCTTATATCTGTATCAAGGACTGAGGGGCAATGTGACATAATAAACGCTTCGGCCCCGGCGCACCAAAAGCAGGGCGCTATCCATCATACGAACTTTTGCCACCGCCTTGCGCCATTGATCGATGTCCCTGATCGCACTATCGTTCAGCTTTAGGATTATATCGCCCGACCGGAGACCTATACGCGCGGCCGGAGACCCCGGTGCCACTCTATCGACCGTTACGCCCGGTATTCCGGCGGGAGCGCGCCGAACCTGTATACCGAGCATATATCGAGCCACTTCTTCGGCCATGTCGAGCGGAAAATCTCGAGTTTTTATTTCTATCGTTTTGCGGGCATTTTTGCGGCTTATTTTCAATCTCACTACTTTCCCCACCGGCAATCGCCTTACGGCGAATCTGAAATCCTCCTTCATCCGAATAGGAAGCCCGTCCAGTTGCTCGATAACGTCACCGTACTTCAGCCCCGCCCGATTTGCAGGCCCACCGTCGACTATAAGACTCACAACCACGCCGCCGGGGCCGGTGTAGCCCAGTTTACGGGCGCTTGCCGCCGTAAGATCCCTCACCTGCACGCCCAACCATCCCACGTGAACCTCGCCATACCGTATCAAATCGTTCACCACACTCCTGGCGCGGTTTATGGGTATGGCGAATCCGATACCCTGAGCTTTTTTATAAATGGCCGTATTTATCCCTATCAACCTGCCGTCCGCATCAAGTAACGGCCCTCCCGAGTTGCCCGGATTTATCGATGCGTCGGTTTGTATAAAATCGTTATAGATTCTTTCGGAAGTGTGTATCGACCGGTGAGTGGCGCTTATTACGCCCACCGTAACGGTGTGGCTCAACCCGAAAGGATTGCCTATGGCAATCGACGGTTCTCCGACCATGACTTTATCGCTGTCGCCCATTTCGATATAGGGCAACTTGTCCCGGCTTTTAAGCCTCAGCACGGCCAAGTCGCTTTCAGCATCGGCTCCGATAAGCTCGGCTTCGATGTGACGGCCTCCCAGCAATGTCACGTTAACTTTGCCTGTACTGAGAATTATGTGCTCGTTGGTAAGCACGTGTCCTGCAGAGTTAATTATGACGCCCGAACCCAGGCTATTCCTCACTTGCCGGCGTGTATACCTCGGGTCAAGGAAATCGCGGAAAAACTCCTCCAAAAGAGGATCGGAACCGTAAGGGAAAAACGGGTTGGCGCCGCGTGCGACCACCTGCTCGGTGTTTATGTTCACCACCGCCGGGCCGGCTTCTTTCGCCACCTCCACCACGGAAGTATGTCGTGCGCTCTGCGTAGGGCCTGCGAGGGTCAACACCGCCAGCGCCGCCAGGAAACCGCCGATGAAATATAACGCTTTCTTCGTCATCTTCCCGCTCCATGGTTTTGTGTTCCGACGAGCTTTTATCCCTTCGCCGATCATACCCGCGTTTTCCCTTCTTGGTGCTCATGGGTCGGGTAGCTTTTCGTGCAACCGGCTTGCGGAATTTCACTTTCGTCGGCTTTTTCATCTTCCAGTTGCGCCCATCAATTATAACGCCGGGGAATTCAGCTCATCTCCCCGGCGCCACTAAAGAAGGATACAACGAATGGGCTTTATTCACAAACAACCGCTACGCTTATCATGTAATTTTAACCTTAATTTGCTTCGGTTCGCTTTCCTCCGACTTGGGCAAATGTACTTCGAGCACACCGTCCTCGAAAATGGCTTTGACATCGTCGCAGACCACATCGGCGGGCAGTGTAAAGGCTCTTTGGAAGCGCCCGTAGCTGCGCTCAATGCGATGGTAATTCTCTTCCTTCATTCCCCTTTCCAATCTCCGCTCGCCTTCTATGTAAAGCAGGTTCTCCTTCAGCTCGACTTTGATATCCTTGGCTTCCAGCCCGGGCAATTCGGCTTTTGCCACGAATTCCACGTCGGTCTCGTAAATGTCCACCGCCGGAATCCATGATCCGGAGTAAAACATCTCCTGCCGGGGAGCCAGACCGTCTTCGAAAAGGCGGTTCATCTTTTCCTGAAGATTCATAAGGTCACGGAATGGATCCCATCGAATTATCGCCATTGAGCGTCTCCTTATTTATATAAGGATTCCGGGAGTTCAAGGTATCAGGTGTTCTTCCAGTCGAATCTTCGATCCCTTGGACCCTTGATCCTATGAGATTACATCCCTTTAACCGAGAGTAAAACGACCGAACAAATTTCGCCACCTCGGTAAAGTAATTAATTGTTTTCCTCGTATTCGGCGTCGATCACATCATCGTCCGCGCTTTGGGCAGGGCCTTGGTCCGCGCCCGGAGGCGTAGCGGACGGATCGAACGGCCCCGCTCCCGGCGGCGCCCCTCCCGCCGGCGCCCCTCCCGGCGCGCCGGCCGTAGCGCTCTGGTACATAACCTCCGCCATCTTATGGCTCGCTTGCTGGATACGCTCGAGAACGGCTTTCATCGCGGATACGTCACCGTCCTTTTCGAGCAGGCTCCGACCCTCCTCGACCGCAGCCTTAACATCGGCGGTGTCGGCGTCGTTGAGCTTATCGGCATTCTCTCGAAGAAGTTTGTCGGTGTTGTAAACCAGCGAGTCGAGATTATTGCGAACCTCGATTTCTTCTTTGCGCTTGTGATCATCCTCGGCGTGAGTTTCCGCATCCTTCACCATGTTTTGTATTTCATCTTCGTTCAACCCCGAGCTTGCCGTGATGGTGATGGATTGTTCCTTGCCGGTGGCCTTGTCCTGTGCGGAAACGTGCACTATGCCGTTCGCATCGATGTCGAAGGTAACCTCGATTTGTGGCACCCCCCTCGGGGCGGGAGGCAACCCGTCGAGTATGAACTTACCGAGTGTGCGGTTATACTGCGCCATCTCGCGCTCCCCCTGCATCACGTGAACCTCGACCTGCGGCTGGCTGTCCGCGGCAGTGGTGAATATCTCGCTCTTGCGCGTCGGGATGGTGGTATTCCGCTCGATTAGCCTGGTCATAACGCCGCCTAGAGTTTCAATGCCCAGTGACAGCGGCGTAACGTCGAGCAG
>Ga0180432_10003784_pt1 | contig 21329 bp, 23 predicted proteins | sample SS_ome_10_FD_132414 | JGI IMG/M metagenome (GOLD analysis project Ga0180432, IMG submission 132414) | Hypersaline lake sediment archaeal communities from the Salton Sea, California, USA - SS_1_MS_2 metaG | ecosystem: Environmental > Aquatic > Non-marine Saline and Alkaline > Hypersaline >...
AGCGAGATGATTCGCATCATCTTCTTGTCGCGCAGCTCTCTTGCGACCGGACCGAAGACACGCGTTCCGATCGGCTCCCCCTGAGCGTTGACGAGAACGATCGCATTGTCGTCGAACCGGATGTACGTTCCGTCTTTCCGTCGATGCGAACGTTTGGTGCGGACGATCACGCCGCGGACGATCTGCCCTTTCTCAATGTCACTCGTCGGAAGCCGCTTCCTGACGGAACCGACGACGATGTCACCGATCTTCCCAACGCGGCGGTTCGACGGACCGAGGACATTGATGCATCGCACGACCTTCGCCCCGGAGTTGTCGGCCACCTTCAACATCGTCTGCATCTGGATCATGATCGACCCTCCGCACGCTCGAGGATCTCGACCAGTCGCCACCGCTTCTTACTGCTCATCGGGCGGCACTCCTCGATCCGAACCAGATCCCCGACCCCCGCCTCGTCACGAGGATCGTGCGCGTGGAATTTCGTGTGTCGGCGGATGTGCTTCCGGTACCGCGGATGCACCTGACGCTCCTCCACGCGGACGACAATCGTCTTTGCCATGCGGTCGCTCACGACCCGTCCTGTCTTCGCCTTCTTCATGCCCCGGCCTCCCGTGACCTCGCCTCGGCCGCGACCGTCAGCACTCGCGCGATGTCGCGACGGGTCTTCACGAGCTCGGCGGTGTTGTCGAGTTCGCCCGTCGCCCGCTGGAAACGCAGATTGAACAGCTTTCGCTTCAATTCGCGTTCCTGCTGATCGAGCTCCTCCACGGACAGCTCCCGAAGCTCTCGCGCCTTCATACCTCTCCTCCGAGGATGTTCCTCTTCTTCAAGCGGGTCCTGATCGGAAGCTTGTGCCCGACGAGCTCATGCACTCTCTTCGCCTGAATCTCATTGACTCCGGAAATCTCGAACAGCACGCGCCCGGGGCGGACGACGGCGACCCAATGGTCCACGGGGCCCTTCCCCTTCCCCATTCGCGCCTCCGCCGGATGCTTGGTGATCGGCTTGTCGGGGAAGACGCGGATCCAAATTCGAGCGCCGCGCTGCGTCGTTCGCGCGATCGTCGTTCGGCACGCCTCCAGCTGCGCACCGGTGATCCAGGCGGCCTCGAGCGTCTGAATCCCGTACTCGCCGAAGACGACGTCATTGCCGCGCGTCGCTTTCCCTCGACGCCGGCCGCGATGCGTCTTCCGGTACTTCGTCCGCTTGGGGAACAGGAGTGCCATGCCGCTACCTCACCTCGTCTCCGCGTCCCCGATGCGGGAACTCGCCACGGAAGACCCACGCTTTGACGCCGATGTTGCCGTATTTCGTTCGCGCTTCGACCAGCCCATAGTCGATGTCGGCTCGGAGCGTCTGAAGCGGGATCCGCCCTTCCTTCATTGTGATCGACCGCGCGATGTCCCCCCCGCCCAGCCGACCGCTCACCTTGATCTTCACACCTCCGGCCCCGGCCCCGATGACGCGTCGCATCGCTTCCTTCATCGCACGGGCCGGCGCGGTCCGGTTCTCGATCTGCAGCGCAACGTCTTGCGCCACCAGCCGTGCCTCCAGGTCCGGCCGCTCGATCTCCTGAATCGACACCTTGACGATCCGGCCGGTCAGCTCTTCCAGGCGTCGCTGGAGCTTCTCGATCTCGCTCCCGCCGCGTCCGATGATGATGCCGGGCCTGGCAGACCGAACGATGATCGACACACGATCCTCTTTCGACCGCTCGATATTGACTTCGGCAACGGCTGCCCGTCGATACCGCTCGGCGATCAAGTCACGGATTCGTTTGTCCTCGGCGATGTATTCGCTCGCCAGCTTCGGATTGAACCAATTCGACACCCACTTACGGTTCACACCGATCCGGAAGCCGACCGGGTGGATCTTCTGTCCCATTATTCGCCCTCCCTGTCGCCGACGACGATGGTCACGTGGCTCGTCGGACGCCTGATGATGTCGGCTCGCCCGTAGGCCCGAGGGCGAAGTCGCCGGAGCGACCGCCCCATGTCGACCGTCGCGCGAACGACGTACAGGCTGTCGACGTCGACGTCGAAGTTGTTCTCCGCGTTAGCAATCGCCGACTCGAGCGTCTTCCGGATCGTCCTTGCAGCCTTCTTGCTCGACAGGCGAACGATCTGGAGCGCGTCGTTGACGTTCTTACCGCGGATCGCGTCGACGACGAGGCGCGCCTTGCGAGGCGAAACGCGAACGTACTTGGCGACTGCACGTGTTTCCATCATCACTCCCTACGTCAACCCCGGGGCTCTCTTCTTCCTCATCCCGCCGTGGCCGCGGAACGTCCGCGTTGGCGCGAACTCACCCAGCTTGTGGCCAACCATGTTCTCCACGATGTACACCGGAACGTGAACCTTCCCGTTGTGCACCTTGATCGTCAGGCCGACCATCTCCGGCGTGACCATCGAGGCCCGAGACCACGTCACAATCTCGTTCAGATCCCCCCGCCTCGCTTTGCGAATCTTCTTCAGCAGGCTCTCCTTGACGAACGGACCTTTCTTCGTCGACCTCGGCATGCTCTATCGCCTTCCTCGACCGGCGCGGCGGACGATCAGCGCCGTTGACTTCTTCCGCTTCTTCCGCGTCCGACCGCCCTTCGCGAGCTTCCCGGTCGGGGAAACCTGCGGACGTCCGACGTGGGCCCGTCCTTCGCCTCCGCCGTGCGGATGGTCGACCGGATTCATCGCCACACCCCGCACATGGGGCTTTCGCCCCAAATGCCGTACTCGGCCGGCTTTTCCATGCTTCACGTTCTTGTGATCGGGGTTCGAGACCTCACCCATTGTCGCACGACACTCGGTCGAGAAGACACGAACCTCTCCCGAGGGGAGCCGAACGTGCGCGCGCTTCCCCTCCTTGCCGATCAGCTTCGCAGACGTCCCCGCGGAGCGCGCGACCTTCCCGCCGCTTCCCGGCGAGAACTCGAGGTTGTGGATAACCGAGCCCAGCGGGATCCGCGACAGCGGAAGCGCGTTCCCGACGCGGACCTCCGCGCTCTCGCCGGCCTCTACGCTCGATCCGATCTCAAGCGCCATCGGCGCGATGATGTACCGCTTCTCGCCGTCAGCGTAGTGAAGAAGCGTAATCCAGGCCGACCGGTTCGGGTCGTATTCCCTGGTCACGACGCGTCCCGGAACGCCGTCCTTGTCCCGGGCGAAGTCGATCAAGCGATAGCGGCGCTTGTGCCCACCACCACGGAACCGCGCGGTGATCCGTCCCTGGTTGTTCCTCCCCCCCGTTTTCGCGAGAGGTCGAAGGAGGCTCTTCTCGGGCGCGACCTGCGAGAGTTCGGTGAACTCGGGCAGCTCCGCGTGACGCCGACCGGCCGACGTCGCCTTGTATCGTTTCAGCGCCATGTCGTCCCTAGCCTCCCATCATCTGGATCTGGTCGCCCGGAGCGAGCCGAACGATCGCCTTCCTCCAGCTCGTCGTCCGCCCGTGCATCTGACTCAGGCGCTCCCGGCGCGGCTTCCCCGCCCGATTCGCCGTCCAGACCTTCTCGACCTTCACCTTGAACAACTCCTCGACGGCCTTGCGAATCTCGATCTTGTTCGCACCTGGAGCGACTCGGAACGCGTACTTGCGATCCTCCATCTGCTGCCACGAGTCCTCCGTGAGAATCGGCGCGAGGATGATGTCCTCGGGGTATCTCAGCTTCGCCATCTCTACAGGCGCTCCTTCAGTTCCTCGACGGCCGCCGTCGTGAGGACGAGATGCTCGTGGCGCAGGATGTCATACACGTTGATCCCGCCACATCCGATGCACTTCGCCCTCGGCAGATTCCGAAACGACTTCTTCACCGCCGGGCCGTACTCCGACGTGGCCACAACGACCAGCGCGCCCTCGAGGGCTCCGACCCGTTCGAGGAGCGCGACCGCGTCCTTCGTCTTCGGCCGCTCGAACGGAATCCGGTCGAGCAGAACGACCTTCCCCTCGGACGCACGATCGGAGAGCGCCGAGCGGAGCGCCCCTTGGCGCATCTTGCGCGGTAGTTTCGTCTCATAGGATCGCGGCTTCGGTCCGAAGATGGTTCCCCCGCCGACCCAGATCGGGCTCCGCCTCGAGCCCGCCCGCGCGCGCCCTGTTCCCTTCTGCCGCCACGGCTTCCGGCCACCGCCACTCACTTCGCCACGTGTCTTCGTTGCGTGCGTCCCCTGTCGGCGGTTTGCGAGTTGCATGCGCACAGTGCGGTGGAGGAGATCGACGTTCACCTCAGCACCGAAGATCCCGTCATCGAGTGACGTGACCGACGGTTCTCCGGCGCCGTCGTACGTGTAGACCTTCGCCTCGACCGTCATCGCTTGCCCACCTCGAGAATCGTCCCCCGCGTCCCCGGCGTCGCCCCTTGGATCACCATGAGGTTCCTCTCGGGATCGACTCGCAGGACCTTAAGTCCACGCACCGTCACGCGCCGTGAGCCCATATGCCCGGGAAGCTTCTTCCCTTTCATGACACGCCCGGGCTTCACGCACTGGCCGATCGACCCCGGCCGCCGGTGGAAGTGGGATCCGTGGGACTTCGGCCCGCCCGCGAAGTTCCAGCGCTTCACGACCCCTTGGAACCCTCGCCCGCGGGATAGACCGGAGACGTCGATCGTCTCGCCCTCCGCAAAGAAGTCAATGCCGATCGTATCGCCGACGGCGTACTCCTCCGGCGAATCGACGCGGATCTCGAAGATCCGCCGATGCGTCGGAACGCCCGCCTTCTTGAACGTCCCGGCGACCGGCTTGCTCACCTTCGATTCCGCGACCTCGTCGTAGCCGAGCTGGAGCGCGTCGTACCCGTCCGTCTCCTCGCTCAGGATTCGGACGATCGTGCACGGCTTCGTCTCAACGATCGTCGCTCCGACGGCATGATCGTCGACGAAGACCTGAGTCATACCGATCTTCCGAGCTGGGATCCCTCGAGCCATTGTCTGCCAACCTCCGTGCGCTACAGCTTGATCTCGATGTCGATCCCGGTCGGGAGCTCGATGTCCATCAGAGCGTTGATCGTCTCCGAGGTCGGCTCTTTGATGTCCAGCAGTCGTGTGTGGATCCGCCGCTCGAAATGCTCCATCGAACGCTTGTCGATGTGCGGAGATCGCAGAACCGTGTAGACCCGACGCTCTGTCGGGAGCGGAATCGGCCCGGAGATGCGCGCACGCGACTCCTTGGCCGAATCCACGATCTTCCGGATCGAGCTATCGACAAGCTCGTGATCGTAGCCTCGCAACTTGATTCGTATCTTTTCTCTCGCCATCTCGCGTCAGTATCCTCTTGCTCTGACAATCTCTTCCTGCAGGCCCTCCGGGACCCTGTCGTACCGGACCACACGGAGGGAATACGTCGCCCTCCCCTGTGTCAGCGACCGCAACCTCGTCGCATACCCGAACGTCTCCGCCAACGGAACCGATGCCGAGAGGATCTGCACCGTTTCACGCGACAGGAGTTCTCGGATCTCGCCACGCCTGCGAGCCAGGTCCTCCATCACCTCGCCCAGATACTCCGCCGGAGTGATGACCTCGCCTTCCATGATCGGCTCAAGAAGGCCAAACACCGCCTCGGCGTACGCGTCGTGCAACGCTTCCGCCGTCGCCGCACGAAACGCAAGCTCCGACGAGTCTACTGGGTGAAAGGAACCACCTATCAGGGTAGCTCCGATATCGGCCAGAGGATACCCGGCGACCGGACCGTTTGTCAATGTCCCCCGAAGCGCGCTTTCTATGGCACTTCTGTACGTTTTCGGAACCTCTTCGTCCGAGGCGGTGCAATCGAACGTTATCCCGGTTCCCCTCGGCAGTGGCTCCAATCTGAAGACGACGTGTGCGAACTGCCCCCTCCCGCCGACTTGCTTCGTGAAGCGCCCTTCGGCAATCATCGGCTCACACAGGGTCTCTCGGTACGCAACTTGAGGTTGACCGACGTGAGCGAGGAGACCGAACTCCTCGCGTAACCTCCGGACGAGGATCTCCAGATGAAGCTCACCCATCCCTCCAAGGATCGTCTGGTTCGTCGTCTCGTCGGTCTCGACGTGAAACGTCGGATCCTCCTGGGCCAGCTTGCCCAGCCCTTCGAGCAGATCGCCGAACTCGGCCTCCGTTCGAGGTTCGATCGCTACGAACACGACCGGCTCCGGGAAACTGATCTTCTCCAGGAGGATCGGTGCGTCCTTGTCGCAGAGCGTGTCCCCGGTCGAGATCGGTTGCGAGCCGACGATCGCGACGATGTCCCCCGCGTGCGCCTCGTCGACCGCATCTCGGCGATTCGCGTGCATCCGAAAGATCTTCGTTACGCGAAGTCCCTTCTCCGACGACATGTTGAACGCGTGTCCGCCGACCGCCAGGGTTCCCGAGTACACGCGGACGAAGACGAGCCGACCGGCGTACCGGTCGGTCGCTACCTTGAATGCAAGAGCGGCAAAGGGAGCATCGACATCGGCCCGCCGCTCGCCTCTTCCTTCCACCCCACGGATCGGCGGCACGTCGAGCGGCGACGGAAGATAGCGGACGATCGCGTCGAGCAACGGCTGAACTCCGATGTTCTGGAACGCCGCCCCTCCGAGAACCGGGACGACGGCGTTCGCAAGGCATCCCGCTCTGAGCGCCTCGTGGAAGAGGGCACTGTCGACCGGCTCCTCATGCACGAATCTCTCCATCACACGATCATCGACCTCGGCGATCCGCTCGATCGCGCGCTCCCGGTATGACGCGGCTCGCTCCACCATCGCCTCAGGGATCGGTCTGCGCTCGATCTTCGCCCCGAGCGATTCGGCGTCCCACGTCAAGTACTCCTGTTCGACCAAATCGACCATACCGAGAAGGCAGCGGTCCTCGTCTCGGTGCGGAAGACAAAGAGGGACAGCCTTGACTCCGAGACGTTCCTCGATCATGTCGACCGTCTCTTCGTAGCCTGCCTCGGCCCGGTCGAGCTTGTTCACGAATGCGATTCGCGGAATTCGGTACCGGTCGGCCTGTCGCCAGACGGTTTCGGACTGAGATTCGACCATCTCGACGCCCGAGAAGATGACCACTCCACCGTCGAGAACGCGGAGGGACCGCTCGACTTCGGCGGTGAAGTCAACGTGCCCCGGGGTGTCGATGATGTTGACCGTGTGATCCGCCCAATGGCAGCTCGTCGCCGCCGACGTGATGGTGATCCCACGCTCGCGCTCCTGGGCCATCCAGTCCATCTCGGTGTCCCCGTCGTGGACCTCGCCCATCTTGTGGATCTGACCGGTGTAGTAGAGGATCCGCTCCGTCGTCGTCGTCTTGCCGGCGTCGATGTGCGCCATGATCCCGATGTTGCGGACACGTTCGAGGTGGACCGGCTCAGACTTCGACATCGATTCCTCGCTTCCTACTCGATCAGGAAAGGCTGAGTCGACGGAAGCCCTCGCGAAAGGCGCGCTACCAGCGGTAGTGCGCGAACGCCTTGTTCGCCTCCGCCATGCGGTGGGCGTCGAGTCGCTTGGCGTATGCCTTTCCCTCTTTGCGAGATGCGTCGAGGATCTCGCCGGCTAGCTTCTGCGCCATGGTATGCTCACCGCGAGCGCGGGACGCTCCGACGAGCCAACGAAGCGCTAGGGCGATCTGACGATCAGGCGGGACTTCGTAGGGAACCTGGTAGTTCGCACCGCCGACCCTTCGTGTGCGAACCTCGAGTCGAGGCGAGCAGTTCGCGATCGCTTCGTTGAAGGTTTCGAGCGCGGAACTCTCGCTGCGCTCCTCGACGAGCTCCAACGCCTCATAGACGATCTTCTCGGCGATCGATTTCTTCCCGTCGTACATGACGTAATTGACCAGCTTGGCAAGCAGCTTGCTGTTATGACGGATGTCGGGACGTACGTCTCGGCCTGGAATCTTCATCGGTCTCCTCGCCTACTTCTTCGCCCCGTACTTCGACCGGCCCTGACGCCGTCCGTCGACCCCCTCAGCGTCGAGGGTCCCACGCACGATGTGGTACCGCACGCCCGGAAGATCCTTCACGCGTCCTCCACGCACCAACACCATCGAGTGCTCCTGCAGATTGTGACCTTCGCCCCCGATGTAGGCAGTCACTTCCTTGCCGTTGCTCAGGCGGACGCGAGCGACCTTCCGAAGGGCCGAGTTCGGCTTCTTCGGTGTCCGGGTATAGACGCGGGTGCACACGCCTCGCCGTTGCGGACACGCATCGAGCTGCGGTGCCTTGCGCTTTTTCGTCTTCGCTTTGCGCCCTCTTCGAATCAACTGGTTGATTGTTGGCATCTTCCACTCCCTGCAGGATTGCGGCCGATTATAGGTACGGTCTCATCCGGCTTCAACTCGTCTCGACGGCCTCAGCAGCGATGTTCTCCATCTGGCCGATCAGGTCCGTCTCCTCACCCTCTTCCGCATCGGTCCCCTCGATCGACCCTGTCTTGAACCCGGTTCCGGCCGGAATCCGTTTTCCAACGATAATGCTCGGCTTCAGCCCGTCGAGCGCGTCGATCTCACCTCGTAGCGCCGCCTCGGCGAGCACCTTGGTCGTCCTCTGGAACGACGCCGCCGACAGCCAGCCCTTCGTCTGGAGGGCCGCCTTCGAGATTCGAAGAAGCTCACGTTCCCCGTCCGGAAGGCGCCTCTCGCTCAGGAGAAGCTCCTCGGATTCCTCATCGCCGCGAATGCGGACGCTCACGAGGCCCATCTTCCGAGCCCCCGCGATGATCTCCTCGGTCAGCGGGTCCCCAGCGGATGCGAGGAGCCGTCCAGAGGCGACGACGTCTTCGGCCAGCTTCGTCCCGATCGCCTCTCGGCGGGCCCGCTCCGCCTCTTCGTTCTCCGCTGTCAGTCTACGCACCTCTTCGCGGAATGCCTCGAGCGGGACGAGGTCGCCGAGCAAGAAGCGGGAGTCCCCGCGATCGACCACACGGACGTTGTTCAGGATCTGCCGGATGATCACCTCGAGGTGCTTGTCGTTGATGTCGACGCCCTGCTGCTTGTACACCTTGTGGATTTCGTTCAGCAAGTACTCCCGGGTCTTGTGAACCCCGGCTTCGTCGAGAAGCGTCAACGGAGCGATCGCCCCTTTGGTCAGCGGATCCCCCTTCTCCAGCTTCTCCCCGATTCGCACCGTCACAGCCTTGTCGATCCGAACGGAGCTCTTGGGTCGAAGCTTGATCGTCGTCAGATCCCGCTTCGATGCAATCGACTCGATCTTAATTGAACCGACATGCGGGACCTCGAGCTCGACGATTCGCGCCCCCGCCTTGACACTCCCCCCGTGGGTTCCGACGAAGCTGATGTCAGAGGTCAGCGGAATCCTCAGTCCGCCGTCGGGATTGTAGACGAGGATCCGGTCCTCGAGCACCTCCGCGACGCCCTCATTCTCGGCCGCAACGAAGACCGGCTTCGATCTCGAGGTCAGTTGCGTCCCGGCCGAGACTTTGCTCCCCGGATCGACCATCAGCCGTGCGCCGTACGGGATCCGATATTCCGTCGCCGTCCCGTCGTCGCTCTCGAGGTGGAAGACCCGATCGTCCTCGTCCGAGATTCGAACCGTCCCGCGGGTCTCCGCCACAATCGGTTCGACGTTGAAACGTTTCGTGAGCGCATCGTCCGTCGACACCTTGGCGCCACTCTTCACCTTCGGCTCCGCGTTGGCCGGCACCGCGTACGAACGATCACCGGAGCCGGTATCGAGGAGGATCAACGCTCGCTCGCCGTCCGATTCGATGATGTAGGTCTCTCCGACGCACGGGCTGTTCGACTCGATCAACGTCTCGACGTCGATCTCCTCTCCCTCGACGACTTCGTCGCGGACGAGCGCCGTCGGGAGGACGACGGTCCTCGACTCGCCGGTGATCTCCACGTGGTCCCCTCCCGACGCAGTCGATGTGATATCCGTTACATACCCGTCGAGCGGCGAGATCCCCGCTTCTCCCCCCTTGGTCGTCTTCCGCGCCTCGAAGAGTTCCTCGGCGCGGGGGAGCCCCTGCGTAATATCCTCGCCGGCGACACCCCCCGTGTGGAACGTCCTCATTGTCAGCTGCGTCCCCGGCTCACCGACCGACTGAGCCGCAATCACGCCGACCGCCGTCCCGAGCTCGACCGGCTTGTGGTTGCTCATGTCGTACCCATAGCAGAGCTGACAGACCCCCGCGACGCTGTCGCAAACCATCGGGGACCGAATCACGATTCTCGGACGGACCCGAATCGTCTTCACCTTCGCCTCGACGAGCACATCGAGAAGCTGGGGCGTAATCGTCTCATCGGCCTTGATCAGGACGCGTTTGGTCTTCGGATCCACAACATCGCCGACGCTCTTCGTCCCAATCAAGCGCTCGCGCTGCGCCGGGCTCTTGAGCGGCAGCTCGGATTCAAGCCGATTCAGGTGCTCGGCGATGTCGTGCGTGATCCACTGGTTCGCCTCGACAAGGATCTCCCCGCTCGCTGGATCGACGATCGGCTGTGCCGCGACGCGCCCGTAGACCCGATCCTCGATCGTCTCCATGACTTCCGTTTTGCTGAATCGCAGGGGGTTCACCTCGACCCCCTGCGTCGTCCCGCAGTCGATCTCACGGATCATCGTGTCCGACGACGCGTCGACCAAGCGCCGGGTGAGATACCCCGAATCGGCCGTCTTCAACGCGGTGTCGGCGGCGCCCTTCCGCCCGCCGTGCGTGGAGATGAAGTACTCCATCATGTCGAGCCCCTCGCGGAAGTTGGAGATGACGGGGCGCTCGATGATGTCTCCCGACGGCCCGGCCATCGGCCCGCGCATGCCACACAGCTGCTTCACCTGATCGGGCCCGCCGCGCGCTCCGGATGTGACCATCCCGTAGACGGAATTGAACTTGTGGTTCTTCAGGTTCTCCATCGTGACGTCTTCGACGTGATCGACGGTCCGCCGCCAAATCCGGATCACGGCGTTCTGCCTCTCCTCGTCGGTCGCCAACCCCATTCGGAACATCGTGTCGATCCGCTGGACCGCCGCGAGCGACTCCCGGACGATCTCTTCCTTCTCTTCGGGAATCAGGCAGTCCTTCACGGAGATCGTCAACCCGGCCTGCGTCGCGTACTTGAATCCGAGATCCTTCAGCCGGTCGAGGACGTCCGCCGTCTGCTCCCATCCGTACCGGTGGTAGCACTTCATCACGAGTCGCTTGATCGACCGCCGATCGAGAACGTTGTTGTAATCCCGGATGTCTTCCGGAAAGGCAAGACTCAACTCGGCACGCCCGAGGGTGGTCTCGATCACCTTGCCGTCGATGCGAATGCGGACCGGGCTGTGAAGACCGACGATGCCCTCCTCGTTTGCCCGGCGCGCCTCGTCGATGTCACGGAAGGCCATCCCCTTCCCGAGCCCCTCCGGCTCCTCCAGGGTCAAGTAGTAGTACGCGTAAACCGGATCCTGGGTTGGAAGGCTGAGCGGCTCCCCGCTCGCCGGCGATAGAATGTTCCGCGGTGCCGCCATCAGCTCGCGCGCTTCTCGAATCGCGTCGGGCGACAGCGGAAGGTGAACGGCCATCTGATCCCCGTCGAAGTCTGCGTTGTACGGAGAGCAGACGAGCGGATGGATGTGGATCGCCTCGCCGTCGACCAGAACCGGCTCGAACGCCTGCATCGAGAGCCGATGGAGTGTCGGGGCTCGATTCAGCAGGACCGGATGGTCCTTGATCAGCTTGTCGAGGATATCCCAGACCTCCGGCATCTCGCCCATCAGCGCACGGTTCTTGATCTCGTCGAAGTCGGAGAACGTCGTCGTCTCGAGGTAGTGCAAGATGAACGGCTTGAACAACTCGAGCGCCATCTTCTTCGGAAGCCCGCACTGGTGGAGGCGTAGCTTCGGATCGACGACGATCACCGCGCGACCCGAGTAGTCGACGCGACGGCCGAGGAGGTTCCTCCGTAGGCGACCGTGCTTGCCGTGGATCCGCTCGGAGAGGGACTTCAGCGGTCGGTTGTCCCGCCCACGAATCGGGCTCTCCTTCTTCTCGTTGTGAATCAGCGCGTCCACCGCTTCCTGGAGCATGCGCCGCTCGTTGCGAAGGATCACTTCAGGAGCGCCCATGTCGATCAGCTTCTTCAGGCGATTGTTCCTGTTGATGATCCGCCGGTAGAGGTCGTTCAGGTCGGTCGTGGCGAATTTTCCGCCCTCCAGCTGGATCATCGGACGTAGGTCCGGCGGCAAGACGGGGATGACCTCGAGGATCATGTCTTGAGGGTTGTTGCCCGACGAGCGAAGCTGGTCGACGACTTCGAGGCGACGGATCAGACGTCGCCGATTCCCCGCCGCGGTCTCGTTCCGAAGTTGCTCAGAGAGCCCGTCGTGAAGGTCGTCGAGGTTCATCACCTCGAGAAGCCCCTTGATCCCGGCCGCTCCGGTCGCCGCGATGAACCCGTCCGGATAGATCCGCTCGTAGGCGCGGATCTCGAGACTCGTGAGCCGGTCTCCGATCTGGAGCGGGATCTCTGGATCCTTCGTTCGAATGACGATGAAGACGAGGCTGTCGAGGACCTCACGATCGAGAATCTCCCCCTTGACCGACGGCCCGTACCGTTCGACGAGCATCTCGAAGGCGGTCTTCGAGCAGAGCTCCCCCACCGGACGTTCGACCAACACGGCTCCCTCGGCCACGTCGTCTCCGTCCTCGATGAGAAGGTCGTAGTCCCCGACGAGCGGGTACTCCTGCGATCCGATGACGACCGACTGGAATTTCTCTCCGTTGGTCAGCTGCCGATCCTCGATCGTCGCGCGTCCCGCCTCTTCCGTCAGCACGCGCGGAGCGGCCTCGACGAAGTACGCCGGCTCCACCTCGAACTCGAACGCCGACCGAAGCACGTCGACCTCTGACGTATAGAGCGTCTCTCCCGGCCGAACCTCCTTGCAGTCGGAGGATGTTACCATGAAGAGCGCCTGCTCCATCGGCTCCGTCTCGTAGTAGGCGATCCGCTGGAGCTCGCGCTTCTTCAATCCGAGCAGCCGACTGAGAAGACTCGACACGCCCTTGAGGAACCAGAAATGGACGACCGGACTCGCCAGCTGGATGTGTGCCATGTTCACGCGCCGCACCGAGGAGTCGGTCACCAGGACGTGGCACTTCTCGCAAGTGATCCCTTCGTACTTCTTCCCCTTGTACTTGCCGCAAGCGCACTCGTAATCGTTGTCCGGCCCGAAGATCTCTTCCGCATAGAGCCCGCCCCGTTCGGCCCGATGCGTTCGGTAGTTGATCGTCTCGGATTCGGTCACTTCGCCGTGCGACCATCCGAGAATCGCGGACGGGGGCGCTAGCTGCAGCTTCACGCGCTTGATATCATCACCGGAAATCACGCAGGTTCACCTCACCTAGTAAGGAAGAGATCGGAAGCCCAATCCATCGACGAGCATGCAGCCCGAGACGGGCCGCTCTGCCGAAACGCATCCCCGACCACGTAACGTGCTCTAGTCCTCAGCTCGATCTGCTTTCGTCGTCGCCGTCGCCGCGACCCCGTCTTCGCTGTTCTTCGCTGCCGCCCCGTCGCCGTCACCGGACGACTTGGCGACCTTCGTCTTCTTGCTCCGGTAATCGGTCGAGTAGTAGCCACTCCCTTTGTAGATGACTCCGATTCGCGGCAGGAGCCTCTTCGCCTTCCGTCCCCCGCAGCTTGGACACTTCACGACATCCTCGTCCCCGTCGTCGGTACGATGCAGAACGCGAAACTCGGTCCCGCAGTTCTCACATTCGTAGCGATAAAAGGGCATACCTCCCCCTTCTTCCCTCACTCGGGGTCGTCATTGAGTCCGTCTCTGACAAGGGTCGGGCCGCAGTCCAGTCTAAACCCTTCCTTCTCGCACGAGGCGATCCTGCCGAAACGCTAGTATATCCCCATCTACGCCCGGTTCAACCGACGACCACCGAAGCTTCGTCGAGCGGAACGACCTCGATCCCCTCGAGAACGGCGATCTCTGCGCGAGATCGGTACGGGAGCACGTTCACCAGCATTCGCTCGTTCTCGCTTTCGAATCGATAGTAGATCGGCGTCGCCGTCTCGACGGCGCACCCGAGATGCGTCGCGGTGATTCGCGCCGCCATCCGGATTACGTCCTCTCGACTCGTCTCGCCCAGCTCCCCCCATCGCGTCCGAACGAGCGTCATCGGTCCGTGCGGAGCAGCCGGATAGACCCGCAGATCCTGGGGCAAGAACAAGTTCTGAAGGTCCCGTTTCTCCGCCTCGTTCATCGCGACAACGACCTTTGCATCGTGCCGAATCTCGTAGTAGAGCGGGAAGTCGAGTAACCGCAGTTCATTGAGCGTGAACCCTTTCTCGCTGAACAGATGAGCGACCCGGTCACCGAAGCCGGGCTGCGTGAGCTTGCAACGGTTTCGACACGACATCGGATCTCTCGGCTCGATCCCCACCCGTTCCGCCAGCTTCTCGATCATCGCCGATGCCTGACCGGACGACTTGCGGCCGTTCGAGAGCTTCGTCCACGCACTCAGGGCCCCGACATCGTCGGGCCGCGATCTCGAACAGAGCGGCCGCAGAATCCGATCCTCCAGACCGAAGCTTTCCGCCAGATCGAGAAGCTCCGGCTTCCCGAGCCCGTGTTGCCCGAGGACCTCTCCGGTCACCAAGTACTGCGCCCCCGTTCGCTCCATGTACCGGACCGCGCGCCCGAGTAGAAGGCGCCGACAGCTCAGACAGCTTCGCGACAGGTTGAAGGATTCGGCCTCCGTCGCCTCGATCAGCCGTCGGTACTCCCGCTTCAGCGACTGGGTACGCAGAGAGATCCCCGGCCACTCGTCCTTGACCAATTGCCGAAGGTCCTCCGGCTCGTGCGCGAACGGCGACCTGAAGTGAAGAAGACAGACACTATCGACATCCGGATGCCTCTGAGCAAGTCTTGTCGCAACCCGACTCGCGAGGCTTCCAGAGAACAACGAAAGAACCTTTGCCACTCCCTGACCCCGATTCCCCCGACGCAGCTATTTTCGCGGTTCGATCAGCCCGTAATTCCCGTCTCGTCGATGGTAGATAATCGCCACCTCGTCCGTCTCGACGTCGATGAAGACAAGGAAATCTTTCTCGATTGCATCGAGCTGAAGCATCGCCTCCTCCGCCGTCATCGGCTTCCGGAAGAACGTCTCCGTTCGGATGATCTGCCTCTCGGGAGCCGCGGAACCCTCGGCCGTCCGCTCCTCGTCGAGTTCCTCCGTTCGTCCCTTCACATCGTGGAGTTGATCCTTGAACTTGACGAGCTGCCGCTTCAAGCGATCGATCGACCGATCGATCGACGCGTACATGTCGGTCGACTCCTCGCGGGCGCTAATCACCTTCTTGTTGATGAGATGTGCGTGGAGCTCGGCAATCTGCCGTTGCTTCTCGACCGAAAGCACGACATCGATGCTGATGATCCGATCGTAGAAACGTTCGAGCGCCTCAGCCTTGTCGACGACGTACGATCGGAGCGATTCACTGGCGTCCGCGTGCCGCACAGCGATCTTGATCTTCATCGGGACCCCTTCCGATGAAACTGTAGCAGAAAAGAGGAAAACGGTCAATCCTTACTCGCCGGAAGTCCCTACCGGAAGAGCGTTTTCTAGTCCTCAGCGACAGCGGCGAGTCGTCGCTGGAGCTGCCGAGTCACGGTGTGAAGGCCGTCGTCGCCGATGTCGGGCTGGTAGATGCCGAACTCCCGATGCACGAAGGACTTGACGCTACTCCGGTAGTGGAGACCGTCGGTGCGACGTTCCCTGGCGATCAGTCCGGTGTCGAGGAAATCGCGTGGCGGCTCGTCCTCGATCAGCCCCTTCGCGCATCGCGTCCACGCCGCCAGTTGATCGACCGTGTAGGTTCCCGGAGCTCGCCCCACGAGGAAGGCGAGAAGTCGCCGCTCCAGGACGCCCTTCTTCTCCACCCTGGAGACGACCCGATCGATGTGATGGAGAACCGCAGGGGGAAGCTTTCCCGGCTTCTTGTCTCCCTCTACATCGCCCGAGATGTCGATCACGGATCCGCATCCACCGTCTCCCCCCTCGCGAGGCCGATCGAGTGCATGCATGTCTGCTTGCCCAATCGCGGCTCTCGATCTTCCGCGATCGTTCGCCGATCGATCCCGCTCGCGCACGAAGTCGTCTTCCCGTGGAGCGTCCGAGATATCGAGCCGGATGTACCCGAGGGTCCGAGCGACGTCCTCCAGTTCGGCGATCGTCTGATCGCGCTTGGTCAGCTCCTCCTCGAGCCTCTCCACCTTCCCTTCGAGTTCCTCGATCTGAGTCTTCTTCCGCTTCCCCGACCGAGCCCGCTCGATCGCTTCGATGATCGAGGCGCTCACCTGTTTGAGCTCGGGAGAGGCGACCGCCTCCAGCGATGGGGTGAACCCGGCATGGAATGTCGATCGCTCGCGGACGTAGATCGGCAGGATCGAGTCCCCGTTGATGTAGATGCAATCACCAGTGTCGAGGGATCCGATGATCTCTTTCACTTCGCTCTTCCGCCACGGAAGGAGCTCGCCGTATACGCGCATGTCGACCTCGTGGACGACTCGATGGAGGAAGAGGATCCCCGCCTGGCTGAGGACGTCCTTGTCGACCTTTGCGCTCCGCTGGGAGACGATAATCCCTCCCAAGCCGCGCTTCCGCCCCCGGAGCGCGATCCGCCCGATCATCTCCTTCAGCTCTGTCTTGACCCCCTGTGGTATGAACTCGTGCGCCTCTTCGATTCCGATGATGTACGGGCGTCGCAGACGACCGGCCAGATTCCAGAGGCTCGAAAGGTACGCCTTGAGAAGCTCGGTCCGCTCGTCGGAGAGGAATCCGCTCAGGTCGAGAACGACGGGAACGTTCTGCTCCATGCTGACCTGAGCGATCTCACCGGCGCTGTCGGCGTCGATTTCAATCTCGACCCCGTCGCCCGTTCCGACGACGAGAACTTCGTAGCTCTCCTTCAGGCCGAAGTACTCCCCTTCGATATCGACAATCGACATCGGGTAGTTGTTCCTCAACAGCTCCTCGAAGATCACCCCGGCCGTGTTCGACTTCCCCGACCCGCGGATGCCGAGGATCGCAATGCACTGCCCGATGATCTCCTCCAGATCGAGGTTCAGGTCCTGACTGATGTTGAGTGCCGTGCCCATAGTTAGTGAATCGAAGGTAGGATCCCGACTTCGGCCGTCCTGCCGTCCGCCGCAGCGTACCCTGGAGCGGCCCGCCGCCGCGAGGGCGCGTGTCCCCTCAGTCGCCCCCGTTCTTCCCCTCACGTCCTGCCTCGATTGCGGTTTGCGCCGCAGCGACGGCCTCTTCCTTCGACGTGATCTCACCTGCGAGAATCCGATCGTGCAGCTCCGTGAGGAGTCGACCGAGCTGAGGCCCGGGCGACAACCCGAGGGCGATCAACACGTTGCCGTCGATGAGCGCCCGCGCCTTCTTCATCCCGCACACACGGTCGATGTGCTCGACCACGCGAAGGGTCTCTTGAAGGACGGGCCTCCACCCGGAGGATCGGTGAGCGCTTGCCTCGCAGTCCGCGACGAGGACCTGCAAGAGGTCGAAGAAGAGCGGAAACCGGCCCGCAAGTCGCTTCTCCCCGGCCCGTTCTCCCACGCTCAGGAATCGGACTTGCTTCCCCCGCCCCATCTCCGGAAGCGCTGCGATCCTCATGTGGTTCTTCACCAAGAACGTCAGCCGGCCGATCTCCTCACGACTGAGCCGAAATCGCTCACCGATCTTCTTCACCATCCGGGCGCCGATCGCGCAGTGCCCTCCCATGTTCGCTCCTCCGCTTCGCTCGAGCGCGACCGGCTTAGCGACGTCGTGAAGGAGGACCGCAAGCTTCACGATTGGGTCTTCGATGAAACGGTCGGCCATCCGCACGGCCAGCATCGTGTGAACGAACACGTCGCCCTCCGGATGGTAGTCCTCAGGCTGCGGGACGCCGCGGGTTGCCGTCACCTCCGGCAGAATCTCCTCGAGCAATCCAAGCTCATCGAGGAGAGCCGCCCCCGACGCAGCGCGCGTCGTTTGGAGCATCCGCAGGATCTCGTCGCGGATTCTCTCTTGCGAGACGGAGCGGATCCGAGGTACGGCTTCCCGAATCGCCGAAGCGGTCTGCTCGTCGAGTCGACCGTCGATCTGGCAGACGAATCGAACCGCCCGAAGCATGCGCAGATGGTCTTCGTTGAATCGGGCCGCCGCATCACCGATCGCACGGACACGTCTCGCGATCAGATCATCGACTCCTCCGACGTAATCGATGATCTCACCCGCCCAGTTCGCGGCCAATCCATTGATCGTCAGATCACGTCGACGAACGTCGGTCTCCAGGTCGCGGACCAGGTCGACCCGCCCAGGCCATCGCCCGTCGTACTCCCCCTCAACCCGGAACGAGGCAACCTCGTACGCGTGGCCTCCCGGTCCCACAACGACCAGGACCCCGAACTCCTCGCCGATGCCGACGATCGACCGTTCCGGAAACAGAGCACGGATTTCGCTTGGGACGGCCGATGTGGCGATATCCACGTCCGCAGGCGGGAAGACAACCTTCCGCCCAAGCGCATGCTGAACGCCGTCTCGCACGACACCGCCGATGAGGAATGCATCGTGGCCGGATTCCGCGAGGCGCTCCAGCAAGACACGCGCGAACGGGTGTTCCCGGAACACGGTTTCGACGTCGATCCGATCCGGCTTCATGACGCCGATGACTATACTCCATCCTCGCGCTACGGCGGTCGATCTCCGCGTCCCTTGGCAAAGGACGGACGACCTCCTATGATGCGTAGATAGACCGCGTGTTGCAGGAAGCAAAGGAGGAATCATGAGAAAGCGAGGGGTCCTGATCTCTCTCGCCATCGTCGTGCTGGCCGGGCTGGCGGCGTGCAACGTCTACGTTGGAAACGTTCGCCCGATCGCAAGTTTCATCGCGAATCCTACGACCGGCTCGACTCCGCTCGATGTGGACTTCGATGCATCCGCCTCTCACGATCCGGATGGAACGATCGACGCGTACGTTTGGAGCTTCGGAGACGGGCAGTCCGCCTCCGGCGTCGTCACCCCGTCCCACCAATTCATCATTCAGACCGACCCGGAGACGTTCACCGTCACGCTCACCGTCACCGACAACCTCGGCGCGACCGACACGGACACCGAGACCATCACCGTCAATCCGTAGAAGGCCCTCTCGAGGAAAGGGGCTACCGCGTCGGCTCGTTCGGCCGTTCAGGCGTTGCGTCCGGTGGACGGCCGTCTTCGCCGCGGAGAATCTCTTCGAGGCGCATCGCCCGCTCGACCGTCTCGTCGATCTCGAAACGGAGCTCCGGCGTATGACGAAGATCGAGGCGACCGGCGAGCGTACTTCGGTAGTACCCGCGATCGCGCTCGAGCGCCTTGAGCAACTCCGCTTTGTCAATCGCCGATCCGGCAGCGACGAAGACGCGCGCGTACCGGGCATCCGGAGACAGCTGGACGTCCATGACTGTGGGAAACGCATCGCGAACGACCGGGTCTCGGCTCTCGAACTCGACGATCGCCGCCAGTTCACGTTGGAGATCCTCTCGAAGACGTGCCCGCTTCCTCTGGCTCACAGGATCTCGATCGCCGACTCGGTCACGGCGTAGTCGGGCTTGCGTTCGAATCGCTCGGCGACCCGGCGGAGCGTCGAGTCGGTGAACCTTGCGTCTGTCGAGAGGTGCACAACACGGACGGTCAGGTCGGTGAGACCGCCGTTCCCGGGGACCTCGCAGGCAGCGAACGCAGGTCCCATCCGCCGGACGTCGGCGAGGATCCGTTTGACAACCGAGCGGCGTCCCTTGAGCGATTCGATGGAGTAGAGCCGGAACGAGAGCGTCAGCAGACCGGCCTTCATCTCAGCCTCGATTACGGTTCGACCTCTTCCATTCGGAAGACGACCAGGCGGTCTCCGATCTGCACGTCATCGAAGTCCCGGATCCGGATTCCACATTCACGCCCGGATTCGACTTCCCGGACGTCGTCCTCGAAGCGACGAAGCGATGCGATCTCGCCGACGAAGACCTCTTCGTTCCCGCGGAGGACACGGACCTTCCCATTGCGCGCGATGCGTCCCTCGACGACTGCACATCCCGCAACGATTCCGCTCGGGATCTTGAACGTGTCTCTCACCTCGGCAATGCCGAGCTGCGTCTCCGCGAATTCAGGACCGATCTTCCGCTTCAGGATCCGCTGCAGCTCGTCGACGAGATCGTAGATGATCTCGTAGGACAGAACCGTGATCCCTTCGCGGTCGGCCACCTTGCTCGCTTTCGCGTCCGCCTTGACACCAAACCCGATCAGCGGGCACTCGCAGGCGACTGTCGAAGCGAGGATCACATCGCTCTCCGAGATCGCGCCAACGCCGGACAAGAGGATCTCGATCTCGATCCCCTCCGCTTCGAGAGCGGTGATCTCCCGCTTCGCCGCCTCGAGAGCGCCTGAGGTCGCAGCTTTCAGGATCAGCTGCAGTTTCGTAACCTCTTCGGTCTCGCCGAAGAACTCCTCCAGCGTCATCGGCCGCGTCTCCGGCTTCGCCCGGCGCTCCTCCGGCTCGACGGCCGCCGTCCGCCGCGCCTCGTTTTGGTCCTTCACAACCGTGATCTCCGCCCCGACGGGCGGGACGTCGTTGAACCCAAGGATCTCGACCGCCTCGCCCGGATGCGCTTCGGCAGTACGGTTGCGGGCCCCGTCGGTCAACGCCTTAACGCGTCCGAAGGCGGATCCGGCGACAACCCAATCCTTCTCGCGAAGGGTCCCGTCTCGTACGATCGCCGTCGCCACCGGCCCCCGCCCGGACGAGAGGTGGCTTTCGATGACGACCGCCTCGAGAGGTCGATTCCGGTCGGCTCGGAGATCCTCCATCTCTGCCACGAGGAGGATCATCTCCAGCAGTTCCTCGATGTTCCGGTTCTGGAGGGCCGAGACCTCGACGGTGACCGTGTCGCCCCCCCACGCCTCCGGGGTCAGTCCGCGCTGGGCGAGGTCGTTCATCACCTTGGTCAGGTCGGCGTTCGGCTTGTCGACCTTGTTGATTGCGACGATCATCGGAACCCCTGCAGCCTTGATGTGATCGATCGCCTCGACGGTCTGTGCCATGACACCATCATCGGCGGCGACCACGAGGATGGCGATATCGGTCACCTGGGCGCCGCGCGCCCTCATTCCGGTGAACGCCTTGTGTCCGGGTGTATCGACGAAGGTGATCCGTCGACCCCCAAGGTCAGCTTGGTATGCAGCGATCCCCTGCGTGATGCCGCCCGCCTCGCGGTCGGCCAGATGCGACTTCCGAATCGCGTCAAGAAGCGTCGTCTTCCCGTGGTCGATGTGACCGAGAACGGAGACGATCGGCGGCCGAGGCTCACCGGTCCGCGGCCGCTCCCTTCGCCGCGTGGCCGTCTCGGCCG
>Ga0180432_10003785_pt1 | contig 21325 bp, 14 predicted proteins | sample SS_ome_10_FD_132414 | JGI IMG/M metagenome (GOLD analysis project Ga0180432, IMG submission 132414) | Hypersaline lake sediment archaeal communities from the Salton Sea, California, USA - SS_1_MS_2 metaG | ecosystem: Environmental > Aquatic > Non-marine Saline and Alkaline > Hypersaline >...
CTGACAAAATTAACACTTGACTCCCGGAACAGGGACTAGGACGCAGAAAAACGCAGATTTTGTCGGTTTTCAGCGCAGATCAGCGTCAATCTGCGTTCGAAGTTAAATTTGTCAGTCAACCAGGTATTACACTTGTAAAGGAGAAAAAATGAAGACCCGATATTTGCTATCTGTCTCAATAGTGGCGGCGCTGCTGATCTCGGTTGCGCCCGCCTCCTGGAGCCAGCCGGTGTTGCCGGATAAACCTCCCCCCAACGGAGGCGAGGAGATCGTCCAAAGCGGCTCGCTCACCCTTGACCACCCTTTGCCGGCCGGGGAGGTGGTTCGTCAAGGTGCCCAATCCACACTGGCCGGGTGGACCACACTGATGACACAGAACTTTGAGGGCGCGTTCCCCGCCACAGGCTGGACGGCTTTCGACAACGATGGTGCCACCAATGGTGAATATTACTGGGATGACGACAACTACAAGCCGCACTGGGGAAGCTGGAGCGCCTGGTGCGCCGACGCGGGTGCCAATGGGCTCAATCCCGAATTTGATCTCTACCCCAACAACGCCAAATCGTGGTTGATGTACGGCCCGTTCGATCTGTCAAGTCACAGCGACGCAGAGCTCCAGTTCTATTACTGGAACCAATCAGAAGCGGGCTACGACTACTTTCGGTGGACAGCATCCACCAATGGAACTAACTTTTATGGCACTTCCGTCAGCGGGGACTCGGGCGGCTGGCAGTACGTGAACTTTGACCTGACCAACGTGCCCACCCTGGGCGACGTGACGGGCGATTCCTCGGTGTGGATCGCCTTCATCTTTAATAGTGACAATAGCTTCACTGACGATGGCGCCTTTGTGGACGACATCACTCTGCGGGCCTACGAGGGCGCCAAGGTCTACTTGCCGCTGGTGCTGGGCAACCACGGCAGTTTTAATTTCCAGCCCAACCCCGATGGCTACAGCTTTGCCAACTATGGCAACTCCCACACCTGGGAGGACGATCTGGGGGCCGCCGACCTGATCAACATGTTTGGCGCGTCCAAGGTCTGCGCCTCCGGCTCCACGCCGGCCGATTGCGTCCTCACCTCGTCCGCCGAGAGCTGGCGGTACAATATGCTCACCATGGCGGGCGGCGGTCACTGCGAGGGTATGGCGGCGACCAGCTTGCGTCTCTACGAGGAACAGGCGTACTACACCGGTGACACCACGCCCGGCGATTTCCAGGCCGGGGCGCAGAAAACCTACGATCTCACGCGGGACCAGACCGTAGACAACTATATCGCCTACTACTTTGTCCTCCAGGACGTGGAAGAGATCTGGATTCCCACCGATCAGATCCGTGTGAATAACACTCCCAAGCAGATCCTAGAACTGGTGCGGCAGGAGCTACAGGGCGGCAACGACCCCTATTCGCTGGGCATCTACCAGTACGAGGGTGGTAGTTACAAATGGGGCCACGCCATCACCCCTTATGCTATTGAGGACAGAGGCGGCGGCGACTACTGGCTGTACGTCTACGACAACAACTATCCCAACCAGGAAAGACACATCGTGTTCGACACCAACGCCGACACCTGGACCTATGTGACCGGCTATGGGACGTACCAGGGCAACGCCAGCACCCACTCGTTGGACCTGACGAGGACCTCTTATCGCAACCAGGAGCCCTTTACGCCTCCCTTCGCCGTGACTTCTACCGCGGTCGAGTTCTTCCTGACCAACGGCGGCGACATGCTGATCACCGACGCGGCCGGGCAGAGCTTGGGCTACGATCCCGTGGCCGGCCAGATGGTGGACGAGATCCCCGGCGCCCAGATCATACCTCTCAGAGGCGCTCAAGGCCACATATACCGGCTGCCTTTGCAGGAAGCCGGCAAGATGTACAATGTGACAGTCAGCGGACAGGCCCTGACGGGAGAGGTGAGCACCAACCTGGTGATGGTCGGGCCGGGCTATGTGGTCGGCTTTGAGGACATCCAACTACACCCGGATCAGGTGCTCAGGATGTCGCTGAGCGCCGATGGCCGGCAACTGCTCTTTGAGGAGGGGCAGGCCGCGCCAGCGCCCCAGGTGTTCATGGCGATTGACGACATCGAGCCGTAGGCATAGCCAGGTGCGTGGTACTTTTGCGCACCTGAGCGCACAACAGCGGGCCTCGCTCACCCTTGAGCGGGGCCCGCTGCGCTAACCGCCAACCTCTGCCCGCTAACTGCTCGTTACTATCGCCCGCCCGCTGGCGTCCACCTGTTTTGCCTCCCCTTTCGTCACCCCCATCATGCACAGAATCGCCAACAGGAAAAAGGCCGGCGTCACCACAAAGATCATGTTATAGTCTCCGCCGAACCACTCGACGACGTAGCCGTTGAACGCTGGCCCGGCTATGGCCGCCAACTGCGAGGCGATATAGTACAGCCCCGTGTAGGTTCCCAGGTCGGCGTCGGAGGCCGCGATGTCCACCACCATTGGCAGCGAGTTGATGTTGACCAGCGCCCAGCCCATACCGCCGATCACCAGGATGGGCCAGACCAGAGTTGCGTTGCGCAGGAAGAAATTTGCCAACAGTAACACGCCAAAGATGACCAGCCCCGAGACGATCGTCCGCCGCCGCCCAAAGCGGGCCGCGATGTAGCCGGCTGGAATTGCAAAGGCCAGAAAGGCCAGCGAAGCCACGCCCATCAGCAGCGGCGCCGTGCCGGTGGACATTCCCAACTCGCTCACCGCGTAGGATGAGAGGAACGTCTCGACGGCGTTGTATCCGACGAACCAGGAAAAGATCGCTCCCATCAGAAAGGCCAGGCTGCGGCGCGCCTCCGGCGAGACCCGCTTGATGCTTCGTAACGCGCCCAATCCCTCGTCCTCGTGAGCCGCGGCCTCGAACTCGCGCGGCTCTTTGATGAAAAAGAATAGCATCAGCGCCGCGATTACCATCAGCACGCCGCCAAAGGCAAAGGGCGTCATACGCCCCATGCTATAGAGGAAGCCGCTGCCCAGCGTGGCGATCACCGTGCCCACACCACCCATCAGGTTGATGACCCCGTTCGCCTGGGAGCGCAGCGGGCTGGGGGTCAGATCGGGCATCAGCGCGATGACCGGAGTGCGAAAGCCGGCCATCGCCAGCAGAAAGACACCGATAGCGGTCATAAAGAACGCCAGGGGTACCCCAAGATGGGTTACCTGGCCGCTCAACTCGGGCGGGATCATGCTCATTACCACGGGGATCAACACGAACGCCAAGATGGAGATGGGGGCGAGCACGAGGATAAAGGGCATGCGTCGGCCAAAGCGAGTCCAGATGCGGTCCGACCAGACGCCGATCAATGGCAGCAGGAACAGGGCGGCGACATTGTCCAGCGTCATGATCACGCCGGTCAGGCCGGCGCCCAGGCCGAACCCCAACTCCCCTGGCGCGTCGAAGGTTGGGCTGCCCGCCTGCAGGTAGATTGGCACGTAGGCGTTGTAAAGCGTCCACATCACGCTGATGCCAAAGAATCCAAAGCCGATGAGAAAGGTCTTTTTATAGTCCAGTTTCACTGTGAGCCTCCTATGAGAAGATGGCACGAGTATAGCATCGGTTTCAGGGTAGCGCAAATGCGCGCTCTAACCGCAGAGGCGCCGAGTTGGGACCATTTTTCTCCGTCACGCAGGCACAAATGTAGGCGGAATGGCGTTCCGCCCTACTTTTACCCCGACTTTTTGAAAAGATACGTTGCCAGCTTGTCTGACTTGCCGTGATGAGAGATGCATGGTAGAATGGCCGCACATCGGGCGACGTAGCCAAGTGGTAAGGCAGGGGTCTGCAAAACCCTTATTCGTCGGTTCAATTCCGACCGTCGCCTCCTGAACATAGCACCTGAAGCGACGGGCAGCGCGAACCAAGCTGCCCGTAAGCGTATACACGGGGCGGTGGCGGAACGGTAGACGCCGGGGACTTAAAATCCTCTGTCCGCGAGGACGTGTGGGTTCGAATCCCACCCGCCCTATTGAACGTGATGCGTGAAACGTAATGCGTAATTCGTGATGCCAAGATGTGACTTGCGAGTTACGCATTCGAATTACATTGGAGGCAAAATAGCGTGAAGATTGTTCTGATCCGCGACGTATCCAATTTAGGACAGGCCGGCGACGTACAAGATGTAGCCACCGGTTACGCCCGCAATTACCTGATTCCCCAGGGACTGGCGATCAGAGCCACCCCCGGAGCCCTGGAGGAATTCAAACGCCGCCGGGCGTCCGAAAGCCGCCGCGAGGAACGCGTGGCAGCGCGCGCCCAGGCACTCGCCGAACGCTTGAGCGGCCTCACTCTGAACTTTGAGGCCAAGGCCGGGGAGACGGGCCGCCTCTACGGCTCTGTCACCCCCGACGACATCGCCGACGCACTGGCGCGCGAGACCGGCGAAAAGTTCGACCGGCGCAAGCACATCCTCTCCGACCCGATCCGCGAGGTGGGCAAGCACACCATCTCTGTGCGCCTGACGGCCGACGTGGTGGCCGAGGTCAAGGTCGTGGTAAAGCCGGAAGGTGGAGAACTGCCCGAGCCAACACCAGATGAGCCGGCCGACGAACCGGCGCCAGAGGGTGGCGCGGTAGAAGAATAGTCGCTGCCCATCCAAATACGGCGGCGGCAAAGCGCCCCACGCACCATCTCTTCAGACCGGTGTAGAGCAGCAAGCCCGGCGCGAATTTGCACCGTCGTATATAGCCGGTGCTAGGTGCGTAAATGGGTGGAAAAGAGGATCAGGGATGCAGACGCTAGGTGTGTGGCTACGCCAGGCGCGCGAGGCCAAGGGAGCCACGTTAAAGGAAGCCGAGGAAGCTACCCACATCCGCGCCCGCTTTTTGGAGGCGCTCGAGGCCCGGAACCTGGCCTCCTTCCCCGGCGGCGACGTTCAGATACGAGGCTTCCTGCATATCTACGCCCGCTACCTGGGTCTCCCTCCCGACCAGGTTTTGTCCCGTTACACCACCGAGGCGCAGGGCGGCGGTGTCGCCGCTCCCACCCCAGCGCGCAGCGTAAAGCCGGCCATCTCTTTCTCTTCTCCCTCCCGCCCGCGCTGGATGAGCACGGAGAGATTGATCGTTGCCTGCATCCTGCTCATTCTGTTGCCGACGATTGCACTGGGGGGATGGTATTATATCAACCGCTGGGCCGGCGATGGAGAAGCAGCCCCCGCCGCGACCACTGAATTTGCCTCACCATCCACCCTCGCAGCGCCACAAACATCGCCCCTCGTGACCCCTACCTTCCCGGCCAATCCCGAAGGGGGAGTGACGCTGACATTGGAGGCCGCCGAGCACGTCTGGGTGCGCGTGTCGGTTGACGGGAATGTCGCTTTCGAGGGCATGCTGGCCCCAGGGCCGGCCCAGTCCTGGTCGGGCCAGGAAATGGTCATCGTGGATGCCGGCAACGGAGCCGGGCTACAGGCGACGGTCAACGAACAGCCGCAGGGGCCGCTGTGCGGGCGGGGCGAGGCCTGTAGCCGGGGCTGGGGACCGGCCGGCGAGGTCGTCGTGCCGCCGCTGATCCCGTAGACGTGCGACAAACTGGCAAACAACCGCCGATACACGCGGATAAACGCCGATAATTTCTGGAATCCGTTTTTCATCGGCGGTTCAGTTTTTGCCTCTGTGTCGAGTGTTAATTGCCAATGAATGAGCCAAGACGCTTTTACCTCATTTCCCTGGGTTGCCCCAAGAACCTGGTTGATAGCGCGGGGCTGGCGACGCTGTTGCAGCGCGCCGGCTACGTCGCCGCCGCCGAGGCTGAGGAGGCCGAGCTGCTGATCGTCAACACCTGCGGTTTCATCGCCCCGGCGCGGGAGGAATCGCTGGACGTGCTGCAAGAGTTGGCCGAGACCAGGCGACCCGGGCAGCGCATCGTCGCTGCGGGGTGCTACTCGCAACGCTCCCCCGACGAGCTGCTGGCGGCGGTGGACACCATTGACGGCCTCATCGGCACGCGCCGTTGGATGGACGTGGTGGATCTGGTCGAGCGGATGGAGAGTGCGTCTGGTCGGGAACCTGTCTGCCGCTTGCTGGGGACGCCAGCCGTGGGGTCGGGCGCGCTGGACGTGCCGCGCGTGGCGGTGCAGGGGGCCAGCGGCTACCTCAAACTGGCCGACGGCTGCCGCCGTTCCTGCGCCTTTTGCGCCATCCCGCTCATCAAAGGGCCGGCCGTCAGCCGCCCGCCCGAGGCGGTGCTGGCCGACGCCCGCTGGCTGGTCGAGCGCGGCGTGCGCGAGATTGTGCTGATTGCCCAGGACACCAGCGACTATGGTCACGATTTGAATGGAATCGAAGGACTGGCGGAACTGCTGGAACGGCTGGTCGCCACGGTGCCAGAGGCGGACTGGATGCGCCTGATGTACGCCTACCCCGGCCGGATCACAGAGCGGCTGATCGAGACGATGGCCCGCCACCCGCAGATCCTGCCCTACCTCGACATTCCCCTCCAGCACGCTCACCCCGACACCCTGCGCCGCATGCGCCGCCCGCCAGACGTCGAGGGGGTGCGCCGCACCGTGGAGCAACTGCGGGCCGCTATGCCAGAGATCGCCGTCCGCACCACCTTCCTGGTCGGCTTTCCCGGCGAGAGCGGGGCAGAGTTCCGGGCGCTTCTGAACTTTGTGGCCGAGATGCAGTTCGACCGGGTGGGGGTTTTCGCCTACTCCCACGAAGAGGGCACCCCCGCCGCCGCGCTGGCGGACGACGTTCCACCGGAGGTCAAAGAGGAGCGGCGCGAGCGGTTGATGGAGGTGCAGCAGCCCATCTCGTTGGCCAAGAACCAGGCCCTGCTGGGGCGGACGCTGGACGTGTTGGTCGAGGGGCAGGGGGAGGGCCTGAGCGTGGGACGCTCCTACCGCGACGCGCCCGAGATTGACGGCCTGGTGCTGGCGCAGGCGGAACTGCCCGTCGGGGAGATCTTGCCCGTGCGCATCACCGCCGCGCTGGAATACGACCTGGTTGGCGAGAGGGTCTGAGCCTGTTTTTCCCCCGCCGGACGATTGGCTAACCCCACGAACTGTGATACAATAACTGGCAGTATCCTCTCGACGAACTGTTCAGGCTGGTTCGAGGTTTGAGCCGCACCGCCGTAAAACAGGCGGTGCTGGTGTGAAAAACGGGCTCTGCCGGATCAGGAAGCAATCCAGCACCAGCTCTTTCAGGCTGGTGCGGCTTGGGCAATAGATATGCCGCTTTGAGGAGGTGAGCCACGTGGAACCGTTACGCAAGGCCGAAAACCTGATCGAGGCCTACGATCTGCCCAGGCCCGATCGTCCCCTGGAAGGAGAGTGGCTGGCCCGCTTTTACGCCGAGCGCCCGCAGGAATCCAGTATCACCTACCTGCTGGACGAGTTGTCGTTCGATTCCAGCGACGACGACAAGACCATCTTTACCGGGCACCGGGGGAGCGGCAAGACGACCGAGCTGGCCCGGTTGGGAGAAAAACTGGAATCCACCCACACGGTGGTGCTCGTCAACGCCGAGGGACTGCTAAATCTGGGCGACGTGGATTACGCCGACTTGTTGGTCGTGCTGGGGCTGCGGGTTTTCCAGGAGGCCCGGCGCAGCGGCGTCAGGCTGGATGAGGCCAAGCTCGACGACCTGCTCTTTTGGTACAGGACCCGCATCTTTGAGGAGGGCGAGCGGGGCAACCTGGAGAGCGAGGTGGGCGGGGAGCTGGACGCCGTCTTTGCCAAGTTCAGTGTCAAACTCACTACCGACGCCCCCTACCGACGCGAGCGCGTGCGGGCCGAGGCGCAGGCTCACCTCTCCGACTTGCTGGAACGGTTGAACGCCCTGTTCGAGGATTTGCAGGCCAAGTCAGGGCGGCGCACGCTGGTGATCGTGGACGGTTTGGAAAAGATGTACGACCAGAGCCAGGTGCGCGACCTCTTTTGCCAGGGGGCAAACGTGCTGCTGGCCCCCAGGTGCCGCATCATCTACACCGTCCCCCTGGCCCTCTACCACACCAATGACTTTGCCCAGGTGCGTATGGCCTTCCCCCGCAGCTTTGCTTTGGCAAACATCAAGACCGTGGAACGGGATGGCAGCCCCTGCCTGGAGGGGAGAGAGGCCCTGCTGGAGGTGTTGAACTGCCGCTTGATGCCGGGACTGTTCTCGCCGGAGGCGGCTGAGCGGTTGGTAGAGTTGTGCGGCGGGTTGCTCAAGGAACTGATCGGGCTGGCCCGCGACGCCGTACTCCGGGCGCGACGGTTGCACGGCGAGCAAGGCCCGGTTCAGCCTGACGAGGTGGAACGGGCGGCCCTCCAGTTGCGCAACACCTACCGGGCCGGTCTGACGGAACAGCAGTACCAGGAGCTGTGGCGCTTGTACAACGGCGGCTCCTTCGTCAACAGCGAGGTCGCCCGGCAACTATTGCACAACTTGAGCTTGCTAGAGTACGACGGTGGTCGCGCCTGGTGGGCCGTGCACCCCGTCGTGCGCCCCCTGCTGGAGGAACGGAGGGATGAGTTCAGTAAACTGGCGTGAACCTGCTCCGGCAGCGGACCTGGGGTTGGAGCTGGCGCTTCTGTGCGACGCGCTGGACGTGCTGAGGGGGGGCGCGTTCTTTTTTGCCGTCTGCGAGGAGGGAGCGCTGCGCCGGCGACTGACGCGCCACGTGGGTGAACACCTGGAGGGCGAGGGCGGCCGCGACCTGATCGAGGTCGAGCTCTCCCCTGAGCAGCCCGACCTGGCCGGGCAACTGGGGCTGCGACTGTTGTACGAGCGACCGGAAGATGGCCCCCCGCCAGCGGAGGCTGAGCGCGCCCGCGAACGCTCCCGCCCGCCGGTCGTCTTTGTCCACGTCCGCAAGCTGGCCGACGCCTGGATGAACGTGGCTCACCTGCCCGCCGGCCACCCCGACCGCGTGCGCGCGGAGCAGGCCCGCCGCGCGCTGCGGGCGCTCAACTTTCAGCGGGAGCGACTGGGCCGGTTAGATGTCCCCCTCGTCTTTTGGATCAGCCAGAACACGCTGGGCCAGATGATGCAGCACGCGGCCGACATCTTTGCCGCCCGCAGCGGGCTCTTTTATTTCGAGACGCCCGTGCGTGAGCCGACCGCCCCGCCGCCGCTGCGGGCCGAGGTGGCGGCCGACATGCTGGACAGTTTCCATCGCACCCTGCTCCCGCCGGACGAGCTGCGCCAGCGCGCGGCGCTCTACGAGCAGCGGCTGGAGCGGGAGCGCTCCGTTGACCAGCCCAATTGGCCCGGCGTCGCCTTCCTCTGCCGGGACCTGGCCCATATCTACCGCGAGCTGGACGACCACCAGCGGGTGGTCGAGTTCCAGGAGCAGGCGCTCGAGGCGTACCGGAGGGCGATTGCGGAGTGGGACGAGGGAGCGGAGGAGCAGGGGAGCGGAGGGGCGGAGGAGAGGCAGGAGTGGGCCGCGCTTCAGTTCCGGCTGGGCCTGGCTTACTACGAGCGAAGGGCGGGGGAGCGGGGGCAGAACCTGGCGCGCGCCATCGCCTGCTACGAGCAGGCGCTGCGCTTTTGGACCCCGGAGAGCGCGCCCCTCGATTACGCCATGACCCAAAACAACCTGGGCACCGCCTACGCCGGCTTGCCGACCGGGGAGCGGGGGCAGAACCTGGCGCGGGCCATCGCCTGCTACGAGCAGGCGCTGCGCTTTTGGACCCCGGAGAGCGCGCCCCTCGATTACGCCACCACCCAAAACAACCTGGGCAACGCCTACCTCTACTTGCCGACCGGGGAGCGGGGGCAGAACCTGGCGCGGGCCATCGCCTGCTACGAGCAGGCGCTGCGCTTTCGGACGGCGGAGAGCGCGCCCCTCGATTACGCCATGACCCAAAACAACCTGGGCGCCGCCTACCAGAACTTGCCGACCGGGGAGCGGGGGCGGAACCTGGCGCGCGCCATCGCCTGCTACGAGCAGGCGCTTGGTATTGAGCATCTTGCCCCCTGGTCACGGACGCGCTACCTGCGCAACCTGGGCGACGCCTATAGTGATTTGGAAGAGTATGGAGCGGCCATTGAGGCTTACCGGCAGGCCATTGACCTGAAACCTGATGACCTCTGGCTGTTCAGCGCCCTCGGCAATGCTCACTCCCGTCAGAAGCAGCACGAACAGGCCATTGGAGCATACACTGACGCCCTTGCTTTTGCTGTTGACGACGAGAGCAAGGCGCTGCTCTGCCGCAACCGCGCCAGCAGCCTGATACACCTCGACCGGCTGGACGAAGCGGAACAGGACTGCGGGCAGGCGCGCGCCCTGGCCCCTGACCATCCCTACACCCGCGCCCGCCTGGGCCAGCTCAGTTTCGCCCGCCAGGATTACCCCGCCGCTATCGAGCACTACACCGCCGCCCTCGAGCGCCAGGAGGAGCCGGATTTCTACTTTGACCGCGGCCTGGCCCGCCTGGCCCTGGGCCAGCCAGAGCCGGCCCGCGCCGATTACCAGGCCGCCCTCCCGCTGGCGGATGCCGCCACCACCGCCGATGCGCTGGAGGAGCTGGAGGAATTCGCCGCCGCGCACCCAGACACCCCCGGCCTGGACGCCGTCCGCGCTCTGTTCCCCTCCTCGTAGCCGCGATCTCCAAATCGCGCCTATTGTGCCGCGCACGCGATTGGAAATCGCGGCTACGGGCCTATTTTCGGAGCAGCAGAACCCCGCAGCATCCCGAGAGGTGCCCGGCACTTGATTGCCCTCGAAAATGGCTCTTGCGATGGCAACCAGATGCCATTCTCGTCGAAAGCGGTACACACAAGTGCCGGGCAGCTAAGCAATCACAAAATTTCTCCATTTGTGGCTTTACCTTTGTGTTCTTGGTGTCCTTTGTGGGTAATTACTCAGGTCAAGACCTCCGAGGTCTGCGACATACATTCTGCCCACTGCAAATGTCGAAAAAGGTCAGAATTTCCCGCCTGAACGAGTTTTGTAAGACCTCGGAGGTCTGAGCGCGTGTCAGGCTGAGTAGTTACCTTTGTGGTAAATAAACATCCCCCCAACCAGATAGCTTGACGAGTTCCCCGCTTCCCTGTAGAATACGCGCCTATGGAAAGAACCCCGCTCATCACCCTCACGACCGACTTTGGGGCCAGCGATGGCTACGTGGGGAGCATGAAGGGCGTCATTCTCACCATCGCTCCCACCGCCCGCCTGGTGGACATCACCCACCACATCGCTCCGCAGAACGTCCGCCAGGCCGCCTATGTGCTTCACACTGCCTATCCCTTCTTCCCGCCGCACACCGTTCACCTGGTCGTGGTGGATCCCGGCGTGGGGAGCGCACGGCGACCCATCGCCCTGCGCACGCCAGCGGGCGCGTTCGTCGGGCCGGATAACGGCCTCTTTAGCTATGTGATGGCCCGCCAGCCGGTCGAGGCGCTGGTGGAACTGACCGACCCGCGCTACCGGCGGCCTCAGGTCAGCCACACCTTTCATGGACGCGACCTCTTCGCTCCCGCCGCCGCGCACCTGGCGGCCGGCGTCCCCATCACGGCCCTCGGCCCGCCCGTGCACGACCCGGTCACCCTTCCGCCCCCGCGCCTCGAGATCGGCGGCGAAACCATCAACGGTGAGGTACTGTACACCGATCACTTTGGCAACGTCGTGACCAGCATCGGACGGCTGACTTGGAGCGATGGGGAACTCGTGCTTGAACCGGCTTTTCAAGAGGCCGGGGGTAGAAAGCAGGAGACAGGAGGCGGGAGGCGAGCGCGGTTCCAGGCCCAAGATGTGACGGTCTTTGCGGGCGGGCAAGAGATCGGCGACGTGCGGCGCACCTACGCCGAGGTCGAGCCGGGCAAAACGCTGACACTGGTGGGCAGCGAGGGATACCTAGAGATCGCGGTGCGTGAGGGCAGCGCTGCCCGCCGACTGGGGCTGCGCCCTGGCGACACAGTGACGGTGCAAACTCGATGAGCATTTGGGTACAGTTGTGGTTCGCCATCCTCGCCATCGCCGACCGGCTGCTGGGCACCCGCCTGGCCGAGCGGGAGCTGGCGCGCTTGCAGCGCCGCATCGCGGATCACGAGGCCCAAGCCAACGCCATCCGAGCACAGATGGAAAAGCTGAATTGCCTGCTCCACACCTCCCAGGTAGAGTTTTGCGTTCTATACCTGCGCCAACGCCGCCTCCTGCGCCCAGAGGCGTGGCTGTGTTTCACCCCGACCGAAAGCGCCGACGAAGAAAAAGTCCTGGACACACTCATCAGCCGACTGGTGAAACACGGACTGGCAAGCGTGCGCACTGAAGCGCTGGGAGAACAGACCTATACCTATCACCTGTGCCCCAACTGGGCAGCGATAACGGCCCTGCTCGCCTCTCAAAAGGAATATCTCGATGGCGTGACGCTCTCCTGGTTGGAAGAGATACAGAACAAACAAACGGAGTAAACGAACAATGGACAAATTCATCATCGAGGGTGGTCATCCGATTTCCGGAACAGTGACACCCAGCGGGAACAAGAACGGAGCTCTGCCGCTGCTGGCCGCCTGCCTGTTGACCGACGAACCTGTCACGCTGCACAACTTGCCGGCCATCGGCGACGTGGAAACGATGGGCGAACTGCTCACCGACGTCGGCGTCACGGTCGAAAAACTCGACCCACATACCTGGCGACTGCAAGCCCGCGAGGTCCGCACATCCGAGCTAGACTCTAGCCTCTTTGGACATATCCGTGGCTCGATCACGCTGGCCGGGCCGATGCTGGCCCGGACGGGCGCAGTGCACCTACCCAGGCCGGGCGGGGACGTGATCGGACGGCGGCGGCTGGACACCCACTTCCTGGCATTGCAAGCGCTCGGCGCAGACGTGGACATAGACGGCGCCTTTTCCCTGCACGGCAAACAACTGCGCGGGGCCGACGTTCTGCTGGACGAAGCCAGCGTCACCGCCACCGAAAACGCAATCATGGCAGCAGTGCTCGCCAACGGCACAACCATCGTCCGCAACGCGGCCTGCGAGCCTCACGTACAGGACTTGTGCCACATGCTGAGCGGAATGGGCGCGCAGATCGAGGGTATCGGCTCCAACACCCTCACCATTCACGGCGTGGACCGCATGAGCGGCGGCGAGCACACCATCGGCCCCGACTATATGGAGGTGGGCAGCTACATCGCTCTGGCGGCGATTACGGGCGGCGAACTGCTCATCGAGAACGGCGACCCCCAACACCTGCGGATGGTGCGTCTGATTTTCGAGCGGCTGGGCGTGCGGTTCGAGAGCCGGGGTTCAGATATCTTTGTGCCCGCCGACCAATCCCTCACCATCGTCCCGGACGCCGGAGGCGCCATCCCCACCATCTACGACGCTCCCTGGCCGGGCTTTCCCGCCGACTTGATGAGCGTCGCCATCGTCCTGGCCTCCCAGTCCAGCGGGACGATCTTGTTCCACGAAAAAATGTTCGAAAGCCGCCTCTACTTTGTGGACAAGCTGATCTGGATGGGAGCGCGCATCATCCTCTGCGACCCCCACCGCTGCGTCGTGCAAGGCCCATCGCCTCTGCACGGCGACGAGGTGGAAAGCCCCGACATACGCGCCGGTATGGCGCTCCTCAGCGCCGCCCTCTGCGCCGAGGGGCAAAGCGTCATCCGCAACATCCGCCAGATTGACCGGGGCTACGAACGGATAGAGGAAAAACTATGCCGCCTGGGGGCCAGAATCGAGCGCATTTACGCATAAAGACCCTAAAGGTTTTCAGAAAACCTTTAGGGTCTCGCTTCCCCCTACGGCACGATGTAGGTATCCACTACCTCTCCCGCTGCATCGCGCAGGGTGAGCAATTCTCCCTCGTCCCAGGCCGGGTTCACTCGTCCCCAATACAGGTCGCGGGGCGTCGAGCCACCCGCGGCCGAGTGCACGCGCACCTCGGCATCGGCAAAGAGGGTCAGCGACGGAAAAGTAAAAGCATTCCCCTCCGCGTCGGCGAGCGTCCACCCCTCCAGGCTTACCACCCCACCCCGGTTGCGCACGATCACCGCCTCGGCCGCCACGTCGCCGGAGCCTAGCACCTGGCCGATCTCGACCAGCGGAGGGCCGGAGGGCGTGATACTGGGCAGCAAAGTGGGGAGCGGCGTCGCCGCAGGGGATGGCTCAGGCGATACTTCCGTAGGAGAGACCACCGTCGGCGCGTGAACATCGCCAACCGGGATGATGAGCGTCTGGCCGACGGCGAGCAAGTCGGGATCGGCGAGGTCATTGGCGGCGATCAGATCATCCACAGAGACCCCGTGAGCCTGGGCGATAGCGCCCAACGTGTCCCCTTGCTGGACGGTATACAGCAGTGGAGCGCGGGCAGTGGGAGAGACGACCGGCAGCGCAGTCGGAGTGTGCGTCGCCTCCACGACGGCTATGGACAGCCGAGTTGGAGTAGGGGAAGACAGGGATTGAGCGCGCTCCCGGACAAAGGAGATAGTCAACGTCACCGCCGCTAAAACGATGGCACCGATCACGATAAAAATGGCCCAGGTACGTGTGCTCATACTTTGCCCTCCGCGCTCATTAGAACACCGCTATTCTATCACAGTTCGTCACAAAGTCGAAACGAGCGATGTTGTAGCCTTTCTGCATCATGGGCAGGTACTTTACCACTTTAACATTTTACGTGGGGGGGAATGCGCGCATTTGACTTGTTACAATAGATGCGTATAATCAGCAGTTGGCAAACCACTCTTATTCTGAACATATGGCACAGGAGGAAAAGTATCGTGACCAAGAAATGGGTATACGCATCACACTCGGCCAAAGAACACTTGACCGAGACGCTGGGCCACGAGCCGAGCCTGGAAGAAAGCAAGATCATCCTCGGCGGCAAGGGGGCGGGTCTGGCTACTATGACCAGCATGGGGCTGCCCGTGCCACCCGCTTTCACCATCACCACCGAGGCATGCGTCGAATATATAAAGACAAGAGAATTCCCGGCCGGGATGTGGGAGCAGACATTGCAGGTGCTCGAGGAAATCGAAGAGCTGACGGGCAAACGCTTCGGCGACCAGGAGAATCCGCTTCTCGTCTCCGTCCGCTCCGGCGCACGCCAGTCCATGCCCGGTATGATGGACACTGTTCTCAACCTGGGACTGAACGACGAAACCCGCGCCACGCTGGCCCGCCTGACCGAGAACGAATGGTTCTCCTACGACGCCCACCGCCGCTTCATCACCATGTTCTCCGACATCGTGATGAAATACCCCCGCGAGCACTTTGAGGAAAAGCTGGAAGAGCTGAAAAAGAAAGAAGGGGTACGCGCCGACTCCGAGGTGAGCCTGGAAGGTCTCAAGAGCCTGGTGGACGAGTACAAAGCGATGTACAAGGAACACCTGGGCGCCGATTTCCCCACCGACCCCTACGAGCAACTCCGTCTCTCCATCAAGGCGGTTTTCGACTCGTGGAACGGCGCGCGGGCCATCGCCTACCGGAATCACGAGGGCATTCCCCACGACTGGGGCACCGCCGTCAACGTCCAGACTATGGTCTTTGGCAACATGGGGGATGATTCGGCGACCGGCGTCGCCTTTAGCCGCAGCCCGTCCAGCGGCGAACACGAGTACCTTTACGGCGAGTTCCTGATCAATGCGCAGGGAGAGGACGTCGTCGCCGGCATCCGCACGCCTCAGCAGATAACGCGGGCCGGCTCACGGGATTGGGCAAAGGCTCAAGGCATCCCCGAAGAAAAACGAGCCAGTCAGTACCCCAGCCTGGAAGAGGCGCTGCCAGAGATGTACCGGGAATTCTTGGACATCACGGCCAAGCTGGAAGCTCACTACCGGGATATGCAGGATATGGAGTTCACCATTGAGCGGGGCAAGCTGTGGATGCTCCAGACGCGCACCGGCAAGCGCACGGCCTCCTCTCACGTCAAAGTCGCCGTGGACATGGTCAAAGAAGGAATGATCAGCAAGGAAGAAGCAATCATGCGCGTCGAGCCGGAACACGTGGACCTGCTCTTGCGCCCCAGCTTTGATCCCAAGGCGGAAAGAAAGTTGATCGCCAAGGGGTTGAACGCCTCCCCGGGCGCGGCCTCCGGCGTCGCCGCCTTTGACGCCCAGCGAGCCAAGTCACTGACCGAGGAAGGCAAGAGCGTCATTCTCGTCCGCCCCGAGACCAACCCCGACGACGTGCCCGGTATGCTGGCCTCCAAGGGCGTGCTGACCCAGAAGGGTGGCGCGACTTCTCACGCCGCCGTAGTCGCCCGGGGCAACAACCTGCCGTGCGTGGCTGGCTGCGAAGATATCTCGGTGGACGTGGTCCGCGGCCAGTTCACCGTCGGTGACATTGTGATCCGGGAAGGGGATCTGATCTCGATTGACGGTTTCACCGGCGAGGTATACGAAGGCGCCGTGCAGATGATCGAAGCGAAATACGAGGAGCAAACCGACCTGATCACGCTGCTGGGTTGGGCCGACGAGATCCGCACGCTGGGCGTGCGCACCAACGCCGACCTTCCCCAGGACGCCCGGCGCGCCGTCGCCTTTGGCGCGGAGGGGATCGGACTCTGCCGCACCGAGCACATGTTCTTCGACGAGCGCGCTCGCGACGCGGTCGTGCGCATGATCATGGCCGGGGACGATCAGGAGAAACGTCAGGCCGCGCTGGACGCAATGCTCCCGTTCCAGGAACAGGACTTTGAGGGCGTCTTTGAGGCCATGGACGGCAAACCGGTCATCATGCGGTTGATTGACCCACCGATGCACGAATTCCTCCCCTCCCGCGAGGAACTGATCGAGGAAGTCGCCCAGCTAAAGTGCACCGCTCCCGACTCGCCCGCACTGGCCGAGAAGGAAAAGATGCTCGAGCTGGTCACGTCCCATTGGGAGGTCAACCCGATGATGGGACTGCGCGGCTGCCGCGCCGGGATCATGTACCAGGGCCTCACCGAGATGCAGACCCGCGCCTACTTTCAGGCCGCCTGTCGCTGCGCCAAGCGGGGCGTCGAGGTCATCCCAGAGGTAATGATCCCACTGGTCGGACACGTCAACGAGCTAAAGATGGAACGAGAGAAACTAGAGACAGTGGCCCGCCAGGTGATGGAAGAAGAAGGCATCGAGGTCGAGTACATGTTCGGCACCATGATCGAGGTGCCACGCGCCGCCCTCACCGCCGGCGAGATCGCCGAGTACGCCCAGTTCTTCTCCTTCGGCACCAACGACCTGACTCAGATGACGTTCGGTTACAGCCGCGACGACGCCGAGGGCAAGTTCCTGCTGAAATACGTCGAGGGCTTTGATACCGGCGAGAAAGACGCGGACGGCAACCCCATCTTGACCCCGGTACTGGAAGCCAACCCCTTCCAGACGCTGGATCAGACCGGCGTGGGCCGGTTGGTGCAAATGTGCGTCGAAGAAGGCAAAGCCGCCAAGCCTGAGCTAGAGATCGGTATCTGCGGCGAGCACGGCGGCGATCCGGCCTCGATTGACTTTTGCCACCGCATCGGGCTGGATTACGTGAGCTGCTCTCCCTACCGGGTGCCGGTGGCCCGGCTATCAGCGGCCCAGGCGACGCTCCGACACGGCAAGTGACCTTGCGTCATAGGCCGCGTGTGGCAGGCGACACCGCTCGCCTGCCACTTTTTTGTCCCCCCACCCCACTTGCCTATATGCCAGAGATGAGTACAATAACTAGGGTGGCGAGCAATGAGTGTCATTGAACAGGTCAAGGAGCGCCTCGACCTCGTCGAGGTAATCTCATCGTACATCCCGTTGAAGAAGTCGGGGCGGAACTATAAGGCCCTGTGCCCTTTCCATTCCGAAAAGACCCCCTCCTTCGTCGTATTTCCGGAAAGCCAACACTGGCACTGTTTTGGAGCCTGTAGCGAGGGAGGCGACATCTTTTCCTTCGTGATGAAGCAGGAAGGCTGGGATTTCCGCACCGCCCTGAAGGAATTGGCGCAGCGGGCGGGCGTCGAACTGCGCCCCCGTACCCCGGAGCAGGTCGAGGCGGAGGAGAAAGCCGACCGTCTGCGCGCGTTGCTGGCGAAGGCGGCCCAGTATTACAATCATCTCCTGCTCCACGCTCCGGAGGCCGAGGCGGCGCGAGCCTACGTCGCCGGGCGCGGACTGGGCGCCGAGACGGTCGAGAGCTTTCTGTTGGGATACAGCCTGCCGGGCTGGGACCGAACGAGGGATTATCTGACCGAGCAAGAATACACGGTCGAGGAATTGCTCCAGGCCGGACTATTAGTGGAGCGGGATAGCGGCGGCACGTACGATCGCTTCCGCGAGCGATTGATGATCCCCATCCGCGACGCGCAAGGGCGCGTGATCGGTTTTGGCGCGCGGACGCTCGATCCGGAGGGAGTGCCCAAGTACCTCAACTCCCCTCAGACGCCGCTCTTCGACAAGAGCCGCACGCTCTTCGGGCTGGACCTGGCCCGCAAGGCGATCCGGCGCGAGGATCAGGTCGTCATCGTGGAAGGGTACATGGACGTGATGCAGGCCCAGCAGGCCGGGTTCGCCAACGTGGTGGCCCAGATGGGCACCGCGCTGACAGAGGCCCAACTACGACAACTCGAACGTTACACCAAGCGGCTTGTGCTGGCGCTCGACCCCGACGCAGCGGGCGTACAGGCGACTTTGCGCGGCGTCCAAGTAGCCAGGGAAGCGCTGGAACAAGAGTGGGAACCGGTCTTTAACCCTCGGGGGTTGGTGGGGTACGAGGGGCGGCTGGGGGCGGAAATCCGCGTCCTACGCCTCCCGCGCGGCCAGGACCCGGACGACTTGCTGCGCCAGGACCCACAGCGATGGAGCGTGTTGGTCGCACAAGCGGTCCCCGTGGTTGATTTTTACCTCCAGATTCTAATGGAGGGGCTCGACCCGGAGGACACCAAGGCCAAGGCCAACATAGTGGATACGTTACTGCCGGTGCTGCGGGCAGTGGCGAACCCGGTCGAGCGGGAGGATTACGCCCAAAAGATAGCGAGAGCGTTGCGCATAGATGCACGTGCCGTGCTGTCTCGACTGCGAGGCGGCGCGCACCAGCGAGCGCGGCCTCGACCTGGCATCCCAGACAAGACGCGGGATCAGGCCCCCAAGTCAGACGTGGAAAGCTACTGTCTGTCGGCGCTATTGCAGCGGCCCACCCTACTCTCACAAATCAGCGCCGAGCTCGCAGAGAACCACCTAGAGCCTCTGCGCAGGCAGGATTTCCAGAACACAGTCAATCGGGCTATATTCGAGACGTGGGCGACACTCCTGGAAAACGGGCGTCCCAACCCCATCGAGGAACTGCACGCCCAACTACCCGCCGACCTGCACGCGCGCCTGGAGAAACTGCTCACACCGGAACAGAGCGACCTCGCCGACGAACAAGTGATACGCCACGTCACGCGGGCGCTATTGCAACTGAGAGAACGCCAACTTAAACAGTTGGTCCAAGAACTGAGATTCCTGAGGGCCGAATCGCAAGAGATGGGAAATGTGCGGGCCGAGCAATACGACCAGACTCAACTAGCGTACACCAAAAAACTACTGCAGACGCAAAAGATGCTGGCGCAAAGATAAAATCGGCCAGTGATGACACGTGCGGCGCGAAATATGAACCGCAGACACGGAATCCAATCACCCATGAGCGGTAACAAAGAACTCGAACCCAATACTGACACAGCACGTGAATCGGAGGAAACTCAAGTAACCTCCGGGGGCGACTTGCCGTACAATTTGAGCGAAAAGCTCCTGGATCAGGGCGAGGATGCCGCCACGATCTTGGACGATGTAGACGAGCCATCTCTCGATGAGTTGGAAGAAATCAAAGAGAAAAAACTGGCAGACGATACGCAAACCCTGTTAAACGCGACGAACGACCCGGTGCGCATGTACTTGCACGAGATCGGACGTGTACCACTCCTGGAGCAACATCAAGAGATCTGGCTCTCCACCCAGCAAGAAGCAGTCGTTTACCTCCGAAATCTGCAGGCACATCTGGGCGGGCAAGACGGAAAACCGGCGACAGGACAAGATACCCTGAAAGCCCTTTTGAGCTCACTGCGCAAGAATTGGTCGGCCGTGCTCAAAAACTGCGACCTCCTGAACCTGCCCTCGCCCGACCTGGCCGCGCTAGCGGAAGAGTCCCGAACAATCCGCCACGCCCTTTTGCCTCAAATTTCGTCCCACCTCTACAGCTTTTTGGAACAGGTAGATACAGAGTCAACAGACAGCATCTCGACAGTGCTCGCCAGCAACTTGTTCGAGACCCTGCTCCTGCTCTACCTGATGCCCGATTCTATGCTGGATCTCGTCCGCACAGAATGGAACAACCGACAAAAGTTTCCTTCGTGGTACAAGACCAAGCGCAGTATGCCGGGAGAAGACGAAATTGTAGCGACCTGGGCGGGTATAGAGGAGCACGCGCAGGACGCCAAGCAACTCCTGACCCAAGCCAACCTGCGTTTGGTAGTCAACGTCGCCAAGCACTATATAGGCCGTGGCATCTCATTCCTGGATCTGATCCAAGAAGGAAACATCGGGCTACTGCGGGCAACCCAGAAATTCGACCACACCAAGGGATTCAAATTCTCGACCTATGCCACCTGGTGGATCAGGCAGGCCATCAGCCGGGCCATCGCGGATCAAGCCCGCACCATTCGCATCCCTGTCCACATGGTGGATACGATCAACCGGCTGCTGCGCCTCCAGCGCCAGATGGTGCAAGAGTTGGGGCGCAATCCCACGATGGAAGAACTGGCGCTGCAATCAGACATGATGGACCCGGAAATAAAGAGGGCCATCTTACAGGTACAGAACGCCGGAGAGCCGCTGCCGTCTTCGCTGGAGCATCAACTGCGCCGTACCGCTGCCAAAACACGGCGCATTATGCGCATTTCACAGGAACCGATGTCGTTGGAGACACCGGTGGGGTCGGAAGACAGCGGTATGTTGAGCGATTTTATCGAGGACGACACCGCCCCAGGGCCGGCCGACGCGACCTCCCGCCAGTTGCTCAAGGAACAACTGCACTCTATCCTCGATTCGCTCAACGAGCGGGAGCGCGCAGTGCTGGAAATGCGCTTTGGGCTGAAGGATGGGGAGAGCCACACGTTAGAAGAAGTGGGGCAAGCCTTTGGCGTGACGCGCGAGCGCGTGCGCCAGATCGAATCAAAGGCGCTCCGCAAATTGCGCCACCCCGGTCGCAGCCGCAAGCTGCGCGATTTCCTCGGATAATCGTAGCCCCTCAGCCGCTCAGCCCGAATCGTCAAATCCAGGCCAGGGGCGCTGCAATTTCCAACCAGTAGTCACGGATAATCAACCCCAGGAGTAACTACTCAGCCTAACACCAATTCAGACCTCCGAGGTCTTGATTGAGCTGTTTCAAGTGTGAAACACCAACCATTTTCGGCAGCAACGGTGGGTGAAAGGCTGTCCAAGACCTCGGAGGTC
>Ga0180432_10003786_pt1 | contig 21324 bp, 21 predicted proteins | sample SS_ome_10_FD_132414 | JGI IMG/M metagenome (GOLD analysis project Ga0180432, IMG submission 132414) | Hypersaline lake sediment archaeal communities from the Salton Sea, California, USA - SS_1_MS_2 metaG | ecosystem: Environmental > Aquatic > Non-marine Saline and Alkaline > Hypersaline >...
CCCCCGCCGCCCCGAGCCGTCTGCGCCACTTGAAAGCTCCGCCGCCTCGGGCCGGCTACCCGCAGGACAGAGGGGTCCCTTTTGCGCGCCGATCCGGGGTCCCGATTGAACGCCGATTGACATAGCTTCCGTCACTGTCCGATTTTCGGGGAGGTGCTCACGCTGACGAACGATCATCACTCACAATCCAAAACCTGAAGTGAAAGGCCGCCATGTTGGCGGCCTTTTTCTTTTCCAGTCTCGCGCCGACGATTTGGCTTGGGTCAATGGCCTTGCCAGACAATTTTCTCAGTTCCTTTCCGCACATTTCTAGAGTGGCCACTTTATGCCTGCAGAATGGCCAAATTGGCCGCCAGAAGCAAATCCCAAACATTATAAATCAATGACTTAGCCCGCTACGATGGACAAGAAATGGTTGGTGAAACAACCGCTATCCCGCGGCCCCGACGCCCGCGGTGGCGGCGCTCCACCTGGGTGGGTCGGCGCTCCGCGTCGGGGGGCCGGGGGTATTTCCGGGGTTCAGGGCGACGGGACGGGCGGCCCGGCAGGTGGGCACCGTCCTCTTCGCCGGGCACCCTCGCGGCCGGATGGGCACACCACGCCCTGCAAGGCCCGACCGCCGGCGCGGGCCACGCCGCCCGATCGCCCCGGCCAGCGTCAGCCCAGCGCGTAGCCCGCGCCGCGGACGGTGCGCACCGGGTCAGGCCCGCCATGCTGGCACAGCGCCTTGCGCAGCCGGCCGATATGCACGTCGACGGTGCGGGTATCGACATAGATGTCGCGGCCCCAGACCCGGTCGAGCAACTGCTCCCGGCTCCAGACCCGGCCGGGCTTTTCCATGAAGGTCGACAGCAGCCGGAACTCGGTCGGCCCGAGCTTCAGGATCTGGCCCGAGCGGAACACCTTGTGGCTTTCGGCATCGAGGATGATGTCCTCGAATTCCAGCCGCTCGCCGACGCTGGCGGGACGGGTGCGGCGCAGCTGCGTGCGCACCCGCGCCATCAGTTCGACGACCGAATAGGGTTTCACGACGTAGTCGTCCGCCCCGGTTTCCAGCCCGCGCACCCGGTCGACCTCTTCGGACCGGGCCGAGAGCATGATGATCGGCACCGACCGGGTTTCCGCCCGGGTCTTGAGCTGCCGGCAGACCTCGATCCCCGAGACGTTGGGCAGCATCCAGTCGAGCACGATGATGTCGGGGCGGTCCTCCGACACCAGCAAGAGCGCCTCCTCGCCGTTGCCGGCCATGGCGACGCGGAACCCCTCCGCCTCGAGGTTGTAGGCCAGAACCTCGCGCTGCGCGGGTTCATCCTCGACGACAAGAACGCTGGGCTGTTCGGCGGCCATCGTCTCAGTCCCCGTTGTCCCCGAGCGGGGCGGCGGTGAGGTGATCGTGCTTCGGGCGGCTTTCCTCCGGCAATTCGCCGGTGACGAGGTAGATCACCTGTTCGGCGATCGTGGTGGCGTGATCGCCCATCCGCTCGATGTTCTTGGCGATGAAATGCAGATGCATGCAGGCGGTGATGTTGCGCGGGTCTTCCATCATGTAGGTCAGGAATTCGCGGAACAGCGCGTTGTACATCTGGTCGACATCGAGATCGCGGTGGCGCACGTCATGCGCCAGTTCGAGGTCGCGCTGGATATAGGCGTCGAGCGCATCCTTGAGCATCGCCTCGACGGTCTTGGCCATCCGCCGCAGCGCGCCGCCGGCGCCGTTGATCTGCGGCATCTGGGCCAGGACATGGCTGCGCTTGGCCATGTTCTTGGCATAGTCGCCGGTGCGTTCGAGGCTGGCGGCGATCTTCATCACCGTCAGCACCGTGCGCAGGTCCGAGGCGGTGGGCGCGCGCAGCGCGATCAGCCGCGCGGTTTCCTCGTTGACGCGCTCTTCCAGCGCATCGATCGCCCTGTCGCGTTCGCGGACGGCTTCGGCCAGTTCCTCGTCGCGGGCTTCCAGCGCCTCGGCCGCCTCCAGGATCGCGGTCTCGACCAGCCCGCCCATCTTCACGACGAGCGCCTGCACCGCCTCCAGGTCGCGGTCGTAGACCGACTGGATGTGCTGTTCCGTGTTGAGCGTCATCGATCTCTCCTCAGCCGATCCGGCCGGTAATGTAGGATTCGGTCCGCGGATCCTCGGGATTGGTGAAGATCTTGCCGGTCTCGCCGTATTCCACGAGATAGCCGAGGTGGAAGAAGGCGGTGCGCTGGCTGACCCGGGCGGCCTGCTGCATCGAATGGGTGACGATCACCACCGAGAAGTTCGAGCGCAGCTCGTCGATCAGTTCCTCGACCTGCGCGGTCGCGATCGGGTCGAGCGCCGAACAGGGTTCGTCCATCAGCAGCACCTCGGGTTCGGTCGCCACGGCGCGGGCGATGCACAGGCGCTGCTGCTGGCCGCCCGACAGGCCGGTGCCGGGCTCGTTCAGCCGGTCCTTCACCTCGTCCCACAGCGCCGCGCGGCGCAGCGACTTCTCGACGATCTCGTCCAGTTCCGCCTTGGAGCGGGTCATGCCGTGGATCTTCGGCCCGTAGGAGACGTTGTCGTAGATCGATTTCGGGAACGGGTTGGGTTTCTGGAACACCATGCCGACCTTGGCGCGCAGCTGCACCGGATCGACCTTGGGATCATAGATGTCCTCGTCGTCGATCTTGATCTCGCCCTCGACCCGCGCGACCGAAATCGTGTCGTTCATCCGGTTCAGGCAGCGCAGGAAGGTCGACTTGCCGCAGCCCGACGGGCCGATGAAGGCGGTCACCGCCTTGTCGAGGATGTCGACATCGACATCGATGATCGCGTGGGTGTCGCCGTAGTAGACCTGCACCTTGCGCGCCGTGATCTTGGAGTCGTTGGTTTCCACGGTTCTCTCCGTCAGTCGCATGTCGTCCATGTCCGTTCCTCCGGTTCCGGGGCTCACCAGCGGCGCTCGTAGCGACGGCGCAGGATGATGGCGAGGATGTTCATGGTCAGCAGGAACATCAGCAGGATGATGATACCGCCCCACGCCTTTTCGTAGAAGGCCACGTCGGCCCGCGCCGCCCAGGTGTAGATCTGCGCCGGCATCGCCGAATTCGCCTCGGTGAAGCCGGCGATCAGCCCGTCGGGATATTCGCGCGCCACGTAGCCGACCATGCCGATCAGCAGCAGCGGCGCGGTTTCGCCCAGCGCCTGCGCCAGCCCGATGATCGTGCCGGTCAGGATGCCCGGCATCGCCAGCGGCAGAACGTGGTGGAACACCGCCTGCATCCGGCTGGCGCCCACGCCAAGCGCCGCGTCGCGGATCGAGGGCGGCACCGCCTTGAGCGAGGCGCGCGTGGCGATGATGATCGTCGGCAGGGTCATCAGCGTCAGCACCAGTCCGCCGACCAGCGGCGCCGATTGCGGCAGGTGCATGAACTGGATGAACACCGCCAGACCGAGGATGCCGAAGACGATCGACGGCACCGCGGCGAGGTTCGAGATGTTCACCTCGATCAGGTCGGTGAACCGGTTCTGCGGCGCGAATTCCTCCAGATAGATCGAGGCGGCGACGCCGATCGGCAGGCTGAGCACCAGCACCACGATCATCATGAAGAACGAGCCGATCACGGAGGCGCCGATCCCCGCGCCGCCGGGGTTGTCCACCCCCGAATCGGTGCCCTGGATGAAGGTCCAGTTGAAGCCGCGCTTGAGGATTCCGGCGTCGTGCATCGCATCGACGATGTCGAGGTCGGTCGTCATCAGGAACCGGCTGTCGACCATCGTGTCGCGGGACAGCCGTCCCTTGTAATAGCCGTCCACGCGGGACGCGGCGGGCAGTTCGAACCGCACCGGTTCGCCCAGCCGGTCGGGATTCGCGCGGTAGAACTCGCGGATCGTGCCGCCGGTCTTGCCGAGAATGCGCTCCACCGCGGCGGCGTCGAAGGGCACGGTCACGCCGGCCGACTCCATCCGCTCCTGCAGCGCGGCGTTGAAAAACTCCTGGTAGGCGGAGGTCTTCATCAGCTGGCTTTCGGCCTCGTCGAACTGGGCCTGGGTCAGCGTGAACTCGATATCCACGACCATCCGGCTGAACGCCGGCATGCCCGAGCGCACGATCGAGACCGCGAGCACGGCGAGAAACACCAGCCCGATCAGGATCGCGGTGATCCCGTAGGCGCGGAACCGCTTCTCCGAGGCGTTGCGCTTGCGGGTCCGCTCGTCGACGGTGTGCAGGGACCGGGAGGACCGCGGCGCGGCCGGGGCATTGCTCAGGCTGGCATCGGTCATTCGTACTGCTCCCGGTATTTGCGCACGATGTAGAGCGCCAGAACATTGAGCCCCAGCGTCAGCACGAACAGCGTCATGCCGAGCGCGAAGGCCACCAGCGCCTCGGGCGAGGCGAAATCGGAATCCCCGGTCAACTGGCTGACGATCTTGGCGGTCACCGTGGTCATCGCGTCGAACGGGTTCATGCTGAGCCGCGCGGCCGCCCCGGCGCCAAGCACCACGATCATCGTCTCGCCGATCGCGCGCGAGGCCGCGAGCAGGATCGCGCCGACGATCCCGGGCAGCGCGGCGGGCAGCACGACCTGGCGGATCGTCTCGGACTGCGTCGCGCCCAGCCCGTAGGAGCCGTCGCGCAGCGCCTGCGGCACGGCGTTGATGATGTCGTCCGACAGCGAACTGACGAAGGGAATGAGCATCACGCCCATCACCAGCCCCGCGGTCATCACCGCGGTGCCCGACTGCATCCAGCCCAGGCCCTCGTCACCGAAGACGCGCATCAGCATCGGGCCGACCGTCAGCAGCGCGAACAGGCCGTAGACGATGGTCGGGATCCCGGCCAGCACCTCCAGCATCGGCTTGGCGAAGGCGCGGATCCGCGGGCTGGCGTATTCCGACAGGTAGATCGCCGAGAACAGCCCGATCGGCACCGCCACGGCGAGCGCCACGATCGAGATGTAGAAGGTGCCCCACAGCAGCGGCACGATGCCCAGTTCGGAACTGCCGCCGCGGCCGGAAAAGCTGGGCGACCATTCGAGGCCGAAGAAGAAATCGGCCGCCGGGTAGAGCTTGAAGAATTCCCAGGTGTTGAACACCAGCGACAGCACGATGCCCACCGTGGTCAGGATCGCGATCGAGGCCGCCGCGATCAGCAGCGCGAGGATGCCGCTTTCCACCACGTTGCGGGCGCGGAAGCTGGCAAACGATTCGCGCAGCCCCCAGAGCGTCCCCGCGACGGCGAGCGCCAGCACCACGCCGGTCATCAGCAGGTTGCCCCTGGCGTTGAGCACCCGGAATTCCTGCGCGGCGCGCATGATCGGCTGCGTGACATCCGAGGTCACGATCTGGCCGGCGTCCTTCAGCCGCTGGGTTATGTCGGTGATATCGGCCCGGGCGTTGCGGGCGAAGTCCTCGGTCATCAGCCCCAGAGCGACGGCATTGTCGAGCCCATCGGCGGTGCGCCGCACCTCGGACATCACCAGGCCCAGGCTGGAGCCGTCGCCAATGGCGGTTTCGGGGATCATCTCCGAGACGACGGACGTTACGTAGTAGGGCTGCGCCAGAAGCCACACGAGAAGCACACCGGCCGCCGGCACGATCGCCTTGAGCGCGGCGTTGGCGCCGTAGTAGCCGGGCAGCGAATGCAGCTTGCGGCTGTCGCCGCCGGCCCTGGCCATGGCGCGCGAACGCCCCAGGACGAATCCTGCGGCAGCGATGCCCAGCATGATCAAGACGAGCCACAGAACAGGCATCGGTGCCCCCGCACAGGTTCAAAAAACGCCCCCCGAAGGGGAACGGGGGCGGCGCGAACGCCGCCCCCGCAGGTGCAGCCGGTTACTGCATGGTCTCTTCGGCGGCGACCATCGCCTGGGTCGCGGCCAGTTCCGGGTCCGGAACCAGGCCGTAGTTGGCCAGCGGGCCACCGGAACCGGCGACCTCGTCGGAGATGAAGAACTGCGCGAATTCCTTCAGGCCCGGGATCACGCCGATATGCGCCTTCTTGATGTAGAAGTAGAGCGGGCGCGACACCGGGTACTCGCCGGTCGAGATCGTCGCGGTCGAGGGCGCGACGCCCGACATGGTCGCGACCTTCAGCTTGTCGGTGTTGTTTTCGTAGAACGCCAGGCCGAACACGCCGATGCCGTTCGGGTTCGCATCGATCCGGGCCAGCGTCTCGGTGTAGTCGCCGTCGATGTCGGTCGAGCGGCCGTCGGTACGCACGTCGAGGCAGGCGTCCTCGGCGTCGTCTTCCGACATGCCGCCATCGATCATCGCCTGCATCGCGCCGGTCTCTTCACAGCCGATCAGCAGAACCTTCTCTTCGAACACTTCGCGGGTGCCGTGCTTGGTGCCCGGGATGAAGGCCGAGATTTCGGCGGCCGGCAGATCGGCGTTGAAGTCCGACCACATCGCGTGCGGGTTGTCGACGATCGCGCCGTCGACCAGAACCTTCGCGCCGAGCGCGTTGAAGACGTCGGTGGGTTCGAAGGCGGTGAAGGCCGGCCCGTCGATCTGCGAGGCGAAGACGATGCCGTCATAGCCGATGCGGACCTCGATGATGTCGGTGACGCCGGCTTCGGCGCAGGCCGTGACTTCCCGCTCGCGGATCGCGCGCGAGGCGTTGGCGATGTCGATGGTGTTCTCGCCGACGCCTTCGCAGAAGCGCTTCAGGCCGGCCGAGGAACCGCCCGATTCGACCACCGGCGTCGGGAAGTCGAAGTTTTCGCCGAAGGCTTCGGCGACGATCGAGGCGTAGGGCAGAACGGTCGACGATCCGGCGACCTGCACGTTGTCACGGGCCGAGGCGACGCCCGCGGCAGCGGTCATGGCGAGCGCCGAGACGGACAGTTTCACGAATTTCATGGGACTTGCTCCTGAATGGTTCAGAGACAGGCCACCCCCAGTGGCAGCCTCAAGCAGGCGTGTTAGGCGCGACGGACGAAACGAATGCTACAGTTTTGTAACACCTTCATGACATGCCGCGCGGGGCCCGGCCCGACCGCTCGCCCTCCCGGCAACGGCGGCCTGCCGGCGGTGTTGCGCGGCCCTGATTGATCGTATATCGACGATCAACGAAACAGGAGGCCCGGATGCCCGGAACGGATGTCGATATCGCCGACCTCGCCAAGGCGCTCGCGCATCCGGCGCGGCTGCGCATCCTGCGCCTGCTGCTTGCCACGCCGGGCTGTATCGGCGGCGATATCGTCGACGCGGTGGGGCTGGCGCAATCCACGGTCTCCGAACATCTGCGGATCCTGAAGGCCGCCGGCGTGATCACCGGTGAAATCTCGGGCCCGCGCATCTGCTACGCCCTGAACCCCGCGGCGCTTGGGCCACTGGCCGATTTCATCGCCGCGCTGACCCCGCCCGCCGGGACGGCGTGCTGCGTGCCCGGTCAAAGGGAAACCGCATGAGCCTGTTCGAACGCTGGCTGACCCTGTGGGTGGCGCTGTGCATCCTCGCCGGCCTGCTGCTTGGCAACCTCGCGCCCGGCCTGTTCGGCGCGCTGGCCGCGCTGGAGATCGCCTCGGTCAACCTCGTCGTCGCCGTGCTGATCTGGGCGATGGTCTACCCGATGATGATCGCCGTCGATCTCGGCTCGCTCAAGGCCGTCGGGCAGCGCCCGAAGGGCCTGATCATCACGCTGACGATCAACTGGCTGATCAAGCCCTTCACGATGGCGGCGCTGGCGGTGCTGTTCTTCGACCATGTCTTCGCCGGGCTGATCGATCCCGACCGGGCGCCGGAATACATCGCCGGGCTGATCCTGCTGGGCGCCGCGCCCTGCACGGCGATGGTCTTCGTCTGGTCGCAACTGACCCGCGGCGACCCGAACTACACGCTGGTGCAGGTCTCGGTGAACGACCTGATCATGGTGGTGGCCTTCGCGCCGATCGTGGCCTTCCTGCTGGGGGTGACCGACATCAGCGTGCCGTGGGAGACGCTGATCCTGTCGGTCGTGCTCTACATCGTCATCCCGCTGATCGCGGGGCTGCTGACGCGGCGGGCGCTGATCGCACGGGGCGGCGAGGATGCGGTGACAGCGTTCACCGCGCGGATCAAGCCCGCCTCGGTCCTCGGCCTGCTGATGACCGTGGTGCTGCTGTTCGGTTTCCAGGGGCCGGTGATCCTTGCCCAGCCGGTCCTGATCGCGCTGATCGCGGTGCCGATCCTGATCCAGTCCTACGCCGTCTTCGCACTGGGCTACGGCGCGGCCTGGCTGTGGCGGGTGCCGCACAAGGTCGCCGCCCCCTGCGCACTGATCGGCACGTCGAACTTCTTCGAACTCGCGGTCGCGGTGGCGATCGGGCTGTTCGGGCTGAACTCCGGCGCGGCGCTGGCGACCGTGGTCGGCGTACTGGTCGAGGTGCCGGTGATGCTCAGCCTCGTCGCCATCGCGAATCGGACCCGCGCGCGGTTCCCCGCCTGACCGGCCCCGCGACCGCGCTCAGCGCATCAGCAGGATCGGCACCTTGCACGACCGGACCATCTCGGTCGTCGTCGAGCCGATCACGAGGGTGCGGATCCGGCTGTGGCCATAGGCCCCCATCACGACGAGGTCGAACCCCTCGGCCTCGACCAGCTTGCCCAGTTCCGCCTCGGGCTGGCCCGGCAGGATGCGGGTCTCCGCCGCGGCGCCCGCGGCCGACAGCAGCGCCCGGGCGTCCTCCAGCCCCTTGCGCGCCGCCGCCGTCTCCGGCCCGACGGTGACGACCGTGATCGCGAGGCCCGCGAACAGCGGGCTGCGCGCGACATGGTCGACCGCCTTCATCGCCGAACGGCCGCCGTCATGGGCCACCAGCACCGTCCGCACCGTCCTGAAGGCCCGCGACGCCACGAAGACCGGCCGGTGCGCCGCGCGCACGATCCGTTCAAGGTTCGACCCGAGGTGGCCGCGGGCGAAATCGGCGGCCTCGCCGCGCTTGCCGATCACGATCATCTCCGCCCCGGCCTCGATCTCGGCGATGCTTTCGACGATGTCGCCGTGGCGCAACCGCGTGGTGGTCCCGGTCACGCCGGCCCTGTCGAGAATGGCGCGCGCATCCTCGAGGATCGCGCGGCCGCGACGCCCGGCAAGCCTTGCGCGCTGCGCGTCGAGTTCGGCCAGTTCCCGCAACAGTTCGGTGCGCGCGCCAAGCTTGATGGACCCCGAAAGATCCGGCTTCTCCGGCGCCTCGCGACGGCCGAGAACGTGGATCAGCTCCACCGCGGCGCCGCTGCGGCCGGCAATCCAGGCGGCATGGTCGCACACGCTTTCCGAGTAGACCGATCCGTCCACCAGCGCGATGATCTTGTCCGTCATGGCCCGCCCCTCAATGCGTCATCAGCCGGTCCATCGCGCCCGGCTTGTCATGGATCGCCAGCCGGTCGACCAGCGTCTCGGTGGCCTCGTTCATGCCGATCACCTCGACCTCGGCGCCGTCGCGGCGGAACTTCAGGATCGCCATGTCCAGCGCCTGAACGGAGCTGATATCCCAGATATGCGCGCGGCTCACGTCGATCACGACGCGTTCGGGCGCCTCGCGGAAATCGAAGGCCTCCATGAAATCCTCGACCGAGCCGTAGAACAGCTGGCCCTCGACGAAATAGGTCCGCACCCGCCCGTCGGCGCTGATCGCCGTGGTGACGCGGAAGAGCTGCGCGATCTTTCCGGCGAAGAAGATCCCCGACAGCAGCACACCCACCAGCACGCCGATGGCGAGGTTGTGGGTGTAGACGACCGTGATCACGGTGGCGAGCATCACCACCGAGGAAGAGCGTGGATGCACCCTGAGCGCCTTGATCGACGACCACGAGAACGTGCCGATCGAGACCATGATCATGATCGCGACCAGCGCCGGCATCGGGATCACGCTGACCAGGTCGCCAAGGCCCACGACGAGGACCAGCAGCACCACGCCGGCGGTGAAGGACGACAGCCGCCCGCGCCCGCCGGATTTCACGTTGATGATCGACTGGCCGATCATCGCGCAGCCCGCCATGCCGCCGATGAAGCCGGTCGCGGTATTGGCCAGACCCTGGCCGATGCATTCCTGGTCGCGGTCGGATTTCGTGTCGGTCAGGTCGTCGACGATGTTCTGCGTCATCAGGCTTTCGAGAAGTCCGACAACGGCCACGGCGACCGAATAGGGCAGGATGATCGCCAGCGTCTCGAAGGTCAGGGGGATGTCGGGGATCAGCAAGACCGGCAGCGTGTCGGGCAGGGCGCCCATGTCGCCGACCGTGCGCACCTCCCATCCGAAGGCGAGGGTCAGCGCGGTCAGCACCACGATGGTGACCAGCGGCGAGGGCACGGCCTTCGTCAGCAGCGGGAACAGGTAGATGATCGCCAGCCCGGCCGCCACCAGCGGAAAGGTCAGCCAGGTGACCGCGCGCGGATCGAGCTCGGGCAGCTGCGCGAGGAAGATCAGGATCGCCAGCGCGTTGACGAAACCCGTCATCACCGACCGGGAGACGTAGCGCATCACGAAGCCAAGGCGCAAAAGCCCTGCCGCGATCTGCAAAAGCCCGGCCAGCACCCCGGCGGCCAGCAGGTATTGCAGCCCGTGGTCGCGCACCAGCGTGACCATCAGGACCGCCGTCGCCGCCGTCGCGGCCGAGATCATGCCGGGCCGGCCGCCGGTGATCGCGGTGATCACGGCGATCGAGAAGCTGGCATAAAGCCCGACCTTCGGGTCCACCCCCGCGATGATCGAAAAGGCGATGGCCTCGGGGATCAGCGCCAGCGCCACGACGAGCCCGGCCAGAAGGTCGCCGCGGATGTTGCCCAGCCACTGGCCGCGATAGGCGTCGAGTGAAATCATCGATGGTCTTCCTCTCCGGCCGGGCCGTGGCGGCGGGGCCGGCATGCGCTCGCACCGTCTCGTGACGTTGTCCGGCGGATCGGCGGCCGGAAGAGCCACCCGGATCGGGTCCGGGTCCAGGTTCGCTGTGCGGCGGCCTAGGGGCTTTGGCCGGAAAAGGCAACCCGCGCGCGCCGCGGGCCGCCGGCCCTGCCGTCACGGCGGCGTCAGCGGCCGGCCGTAGCGGCGGCGGTGCGCGACGAAGGCGGGCACCAGGCTGACGAGATAGGCCAGCGACAGCGCCGCCATCGTCGCCCAGGGATAGGTGAACAGCGCCACCAGCACCGCGCCCAGCCCCGACAGCAGGAAGAACGACCGCCCCTGCGGCACCTTCACCCCCTTGAGCGAATAGCTGGGCAGCCGCGAGATCATCAGCAGGGCCACGACGACCAGATAGGCCGCGATCGCCAGCGGCGGCACCGGCGGCGCCGCGACGCCGGCCTGCGCGGCGAACAGCGGCAGCAGGCACAGCATCGCGCCGGCCGGTGCCGGCACCCCGGTATGGAAGCCGGGCATCGACGGTGTGCCGGTCTTGATCGACACGTTGAACCGCGCCAGCCGCAAGACCGTGCAGATCGCGAAGACCAGCACGGCAAGCCAGCCAAGCCCCTGCAGGTCATGCAGCGCCCAAAGGTAGATCACCAGCGGCGGCACCACGCCGAAATTGACGAAATCGGCCAGCGAATCGAGTTCCGCGCCAAGCGCGCTGGCGCTTTTCAGCAGCCGGGCCACGCTGCCGTCCATCCCGTCCAGCACCGCCGCGAGCACCAGCGCCGCGACCGCCTCGCCGAACCGGTCGTCCAGCGCGAAGCGGATCGCGGACAACCCGGCGCAGACCGCCGCCAGCGTCATCAGGTTGGGCAGGAGCGCGACGAGCGAGACCTCGCGCCGCCGTTTGCCGGGCGGGCCGCGCATCAGGCGGGCCGCCCCTGCCGCGCCGCTTCGTCCGAGGCGAGATCGGCGATCACCGTTTCCCCGGCGATGGTCGACTGGCCCGGCGCCACCAGCGGCGCGACGCCGGGCGGCAGGTAGACATCCACCCGGCTGCCGAACCGTATCAGGCCGAACCGGTCGCCGGCCTGCAGCGCCGCGCCCTCGTCCACGAAACACAGGATGCGCCGCGCGACGAGGCCGGCGATCTGCACGACGGCCAGTTGCCTTCCGTCTTCCATCGTCAGGCACAGGCTCATCCGCTCGTTGTGTTCGCTGGCCTTGTCGAGCGACGCGTTGAGAAACCTGCCCGGCCGGTAAGACCGCTTGCCGACGCGGGCGGGCACCGGGCTGCGGTTCACGTGGCAGTTGAAGACGTTCATGAACACCGACACCCGCGTCAGCGCCTCGGGCCCAATCCCAAGCTCCTCGGGCGGAACCGCCGGGCCGATTTGCGAGACGACGCCATCGGCCGGGCTGATCACGAGGCCCGGCCGCGTCGGCGTCACCCGCACCGGATCGCGGAAGAAGTAGTAGCACCAGACCGTCAGCCCGACCCCGACCCAGCCAAGCGGCGCCCAGAGCCAGAACAGCAGTGCCGAGGCCGCGGCGAAGGCGGCGACGAAACGCCACCCCTCCGGGTGCATGGGCTTGAGAAAGGTGCCGAGCATGGTCATCGCGAATGCCTCGTCTGTCCGGGTCCGTGATGCCCTACTGCCCCTCGGCGCGCGGCGCAATCGCTGGCGTCACCGGGCAGGCCGCCGCGCCCCCGGTGCCGGCGCCAGGCAGGCCATTCCGGCGGGCGGATTCCGGCCGCTGCGCACCGCCGCCGGCGCGGCTCAGGCCGCGGGTTCCTGCTGGGTGATGCAATGGATGCCGCCGCCGCCCGGCGCGATCGCGGCAATGTCGACGGTGGCGATCTCGCGGTCGGGAAACAGCGCCTGCCATGTCTCGCGCGCCGGTGCGTCCTCGGCCACCCCGTAGGCGGGCATCACCACCCCGCCGTTGACGAGGTAGGAATTGACATAGGAGCGGCAGAACCTGTCGTCATCGGTCGCCACCGACTCGGCCTCGGGGATCACGGTGATCTCGATCGGCCGGCCCCGCGCATCGGTCTGCCCCGCCATCGCGTCGAGATTGGCGCGGTTGATCGCGCGAAACGGGTGATCGGCCGAGCCCTCGGCCTCCATCAGCACCTTTCCGGGCGCGACGAAGGCTGCGATGCCATCGACATGGCCGTCGGTTTCCGTCTCTTCGGGGTTGCCGGGCAGCCAGATCACCTTGTCGGCGCCCAGCATCGCCTTCAGCTCGTCCCCGATCTCCGCCACCGTCCAGCCCGGATTGCGATTGGCATTGGGAAAGCAGCTCAGCGTCGTGAGCACCGTGCCCTCGCCATCGACGGAAATGCCGCCCCCCTCCGCCACCAGCGGCGAGGCATAGGCCGGAACGCCGGCGGCGGCGAGGATCGCCCCGGCCACCCGGGCGTCGCCGTCATGCGGATGGTACTTGCCGCCCCAGGCGTTGAAGCGAAACGACACGCCGGCGCGCCCGCCCCGGCCATCGACGAGGAAACAGGGGCCGGCATCGCGGCTCCAGCTGTCGTCGATCGGGCTTTCGAGAAACTCGATGTCGGACCCCAGCAGGTCGCGGGCGCCCGCCACGTCCTCGGGCCGCACGACCATGCTGACCGGTTCGAAGCGCCGGATCGCATGGGCCACGTCGCGATAGGCGGCGCGGGTCGCCGCGATGTCGTCCCACAGCCCGTCCCGGCCGGGCCACATCATCCAGGTCCGCAGATGCGGGGCCCATTCCGCCGGCATGCGGAACCCGTCGGCCTTCGGCGTCCACCTTTCCGCCATCCTGGTCTCCCCGGTGTTCGGGCCCGGCACGGACTGCGCCGGCCGTCAGGACGATGGGAACAGACGCCACCCGTTTCGTCAAAGGCATTCACCCGACCGGCAGCGCCGGGGCCTCAGCACAGCCGGCGTTCGACCTCCCGCGCGTAGCTCAGCGCGTCGTCGATCCGCGTCGCGACGCAATCGGCGGCCAGACCGCGCGCGGCCGCCCCGCCCCGCGAACAGGCCGCCCCGCCGACGATGATGCCCGGCGGATCGGGCAGCCGCCGCAGCCGTTCGGCCAGACCGCACAGCCGCTCAAGGCCCTCGGCACGGCCGGCCGACAGGCCGACGAGCGCCGCGCCGTCACCGCCGGCCTCGTCGATGGCGGCCCCCTCGCCGATCCCGAGCCGCAGCGCGACATCCCAGCCCTCCCGGCGGAACGCCTCGGCGGCCAGCAGGATGCCCAGGGTATGGGCCTGGCCGGACAGGCCGATGAACAGCACACGCGGCCGGTGGCGCAGGTCGCGCTCGCCGGCCTCGGAGCGCAGGATCGCATGCACCCGCAGCAGCGTCGCCACCGCGACCGACACGTCGATGACGGACAGGGAATCGGCGTCCCATCCCGCGCCAAGCCGGCGCGCGGCATCGGCCAGCAACCCGTCCGACAGGCAGGCGTACCGCCCGTCGCGCGCGCAATGGCGCCGGACCAGATCGGCCGCGCCCTCGGCATCGCCGCGCACCAGCCGGGTGCACAGCCCTTCCGCCTCGCATGGCGCCGGAACGGCGACCGGCCCCTCCGGCGCGGCGCGGCGCAGCGCGGCCAGCCGGCGCACCGCCGCACCGGCAAGCCCGGCGAGGGCCTCGGCGTCGAGGGCCTTGTCCGGCCCGCGCGCCCAGGGGCCGCGATCGCCCTGGGCCGCCGCGCCCGGTCGCACCGCCGGCATGGCGGGCGGCAGCGCGTGCGGCGCCGCGACCCCGGCAGCCGCCGCCGCCCGATCAGCTCTCATGCGCTCCACGGATTTCCCCGATCGCCCTTTGCACCAGGCGCCAGGTTTCCGCCCCCTGCGTATCGCCGGCCTCCGCCGCCTCCGTGGCCTTGCGCGCGGCCTCGGCCTCGGCCTTGTCGCCATGCGCCTCGAACAGCGCCCGGGCGTATTCGGTGACCTTCCCCAGTTCCATGTCGAGCCCCCCTCGATCCGTCCCGGCGACGCGGCGCCGCGCGTCAGCCTGCCTCAAGGGCAGCAGATGCGCCGCGGTCGCGACATGATCAGGATCAAGGCGAGGGCCGGCCTCAGAACCGCTCCACCCAGGGCCGAATCGCGATCTCGGTCGTCCAGGCGCTGCGATCCTGATCGGCAAGATGGCGGTAGCTGCGGGCGATCGCCTCGGGCCGCAGCATCGATCCCGGGGCCTCCGCCGGTTCCGAGCGGCCGGGATTCAGGATCGCCCCGTCGATATTGATCCAGGCGACATGGATGCCCTGCGGGTGCAGTTCCCGCGCCATGCTTTCGGCAAGGCCGCGCTGCGCGAACTTGCCCATCGCGAAGGGTGCGGATTGCGCAAAGCCCTTCACCCCGGCCGAGGCGCCAGTGAACAGGATCGTGCCGCGCCGGCCGTCGACCGGATCGGCCGCCAGCATCCGCCGCGCGGCATGTTTGCCGGCGATCAGCGCGCCGATCGCGGTGACGTCGACGGCGCGGCGCACCTCTTCGACCGACAGTTCCGCCACCGGCCCGCGCACCCGCGCCGAGGGGTTGTAGATCACCAGCCGCGGCGGTGCCGGCAGGCCATCGAAAAGCGCGGCGACGGCGGCCTCGTCGGTCGCGTCCAGCAACACGGTGCGCGCCCCGGTCTCGTCGGCGACGGCCTGCATCCTGTCCCCGCTGCGGGCCGCGAGCGTCACGGCATGATCGGAACGGAACTCCCGCGCCAGCGCGGCGGACAGGCCGCTGCCCGCCCCGATGATCACGGCCTGCGGCCTCGTCTGCGTCATGTCATCCCCCTTGCGACCCGGTGCGCCCGCCCGAAAGCCTAGCCCATGGCGGGCGGGGCCGACAGCCCGGCCCGCTGCCATGCCGGCCAGCGCCGCACGAACGGGGTGCCGCGCCGGACGAACCCGCGCCGGATCGCGTCGACCGCCACGATCGGCAGCGCGAGTTCCGCAGCGATTCGCAGCCGGAACGCGGCGGTTCGACAGCAGCCCGACGGTGAACAGGTGCCGCGTCCGGGTCCGGCAGATGATCGCGTCGGCGCCCTGGCAGATGATGATCGAGGCGAAGCACCCGCACCCCGGTCAGCGGCAGCCAAAACAGCGTGTCGGCGATCAGCGCGCGTTCCTCCTGCATCCGGTCGAGGATTGCCAGCCCGGCCCCGGCCGTGTCCAGCGCGCCGCGCCTTGACCCATGTCCGATCGGCGGCCCCGTGCCGGGACGGGCCGGCTAGGGTGCCGGATCGTCGAACCCCAGCGTCTCCAGCCCGGTGCGCCGCCGCGGCGCATGCGACAGGAAACAGTCCACCACGGTCTCTGCCGGGCCGTCCTTCGGTTCCTCGGCACGGGTGACGGCCCACCAGTCCAGCGGCAGCCCCCCCGGCCCGATCGGGCGGGCGACCAGCGCCCCGGCGGCGCATTCCGGCTCCACCGCCCAGCGGCTGAGGAAACTGACCCCGAAGCCCGCGCGGACGAGGTCGATCACCGCCTCGGGCGTCGGCATCGTCGTCACCCGCCGGAACGGCGCCGTGGGCGCGCCCAGCAGCGCCTCCCATTCGAAACCCGGATCGGCGGCGACGGGATAGAGGTAGACGCGGTCGTCCCCGAGGCTTTCCGAGGTGACATGCGGCAGTGCCGCCAGCCGGTGGCCCGGCGCCATCACCGCCACCAGCGGATCGGTGCCCAGCCGGCGCCACCGAAACCGGCGCGAAACGGCCGGCCGGGCATAGATCAGCGACACGTCCACCCTGCCCTCGGCCAGGGCGCGCAGCGGATGCTGCGACGCGCTGCCCACGAGGTCGATGGTCAGGCCGGGCGCGGCGCGCGCCACGTGATCGAGAAACGGCGGCAGCCAATGGTAACGGTTGTAGGTCGCCTGGCCGATCCGCACGACCGGCCCCGCCCGCGCCGCCTCGACGTCGCGCTCTAGCCGGGCGAGTTCCTGAAGGTAGCGGTCGGCGAAGGCCGCCAGCCGGGTTCCGGCCTCGGTCAGCACCACGCCGCCGCCGCGCCGCAGGGCCAGCGGCGCGCCAAGCCGGCGCTCCGCCTCGCGCAGGCGGTGCGAGGCGGCGGGCTGGGTCAGGCCAAGCCGCTGCGCCGCCGCGCCCACACCGCCGGTTTCGGCAAGCGCGGCGATGAGCGCGAGATGCTGGGTCGACAGGCGCGGGATCATGCCTCTCATGAAAGTTCTGAATGCTTCCCGTGTAAACTCGGAATTTCCCGAATGTCGTGGCGCGCGGTAGACCGGGGCCATGCTGACCCGACCACCGCCCGCCACCGCCTCGCCGCATGCCGTCACGGCGACGCTGGCCATCGCCTGCACGGCGGTCTGCTTCGGCCTCGTGCCGGGCTTCGCGCGACAGTTGCAGGCGCTGGGCCTGCCCGATGCCGCAATCGCCTTCTACCGCTACGCCGGTGCGGCCCTTGTGCTTGTGCCCTTCCTGCCGCTGGCGCGCAGCAAGCGGCGGCAGGCGGCGGTGATGTTCGGCGCGGGCCTGTTGATGGGGCTCGGCTGGATCGGTTACCTGCATCTCGTCGGCACCGCCACGATCGCCGCGGCGGGGGTGATCTACATGTCCTATCCGCTGTTCGCGCTTCTCTTCGCCTGGCTCCTGCTGGGCCTGCGGCCGGGGGTGCGCTGCTGGGCCGCCGCGGCCGCGGTTCTTGCCGCGGCGGCGCTGATGGCGGGCGGGGCCGGCGGGCCCGACCTGCGGATGATCCTGTTGGCGCTGCCCGCCCCGGCGACTTTCGGGCTGGGCATCGTGGTGATCAGCGCGCTTCTGCCCGATCTGCGCCCCCTCGAACGCATGGCGACGGGGCTGCTTGGCTCGATGGCCGGGCTGGCGCCGCTGATCCTCGCGACGGAACCCGCCGCACTGATCCCGCAGGGCGCGGCGGTCTGGCCAATGCTGCTGGGCCTGTGCCTCGTGACCGCGGTCGTGCCGCAAATGGTCTACGTGCTGGCCGCGCCGCATGTCGGCCCGGCCCGGACCGCGGCGACCGGAGCGGTGGAACTGCCGGTGATGATCGCGCTTGGCTGGCTGGCCTTCGGCGAGGCGATCGGCCCGCGCGAGATCCTCGCCGCCGGGCTGGTGCTGGGCGCGGTGGCGCTCGCCCCGGCGATCGACATGCGACGGCCGGCCCCGGTCGCGGACGCGGCGAAGCGGGCGGGGTGACCGGGCCGACGGCGGGCGGCGGCATGCCGGCTTGATTTGCCCATGCCCCGCAACAGGTTTCGGCCATGTTCGTCGTCACCCGCGATACCGTGCTCAACCCCTCGGCGTTGCAGATGCGCAGCCTGCCGCGGCGGTTCCTTGGCCGGGTGACGCTGTGGCCCGCGCGCGCGGGCGCGGGCCTGTGGCTGCGCGTGGTGCTGGAGGTCGAGATCTGGCGCTATCTTCTGGCCCTTGCGCCCTTCGCCGTCGCCGCGGTGGTCTGGCCCGACTACGCGATCGGCATCGCCCAGGCGCCGCTGCCGATGCTGATCGTGCTCTACCTCGTCGAGATCCGGGTGCTCCGGGTGCCGAGGGACCGGCGCGCGGCACTGATGGAGCGGGCGGAGATCGACCGCGGGCTCGACCTTCTGCGCACGCGGGCGGTGCAAATCCTGACGCGGATCGCCGCCGGGCGGGGCATCGCCGAGGGCGCGCTGCACCTTGTCATCGAACAGTCCGACATGTGGCGGGTTCCGCCGCTGACCTATGTGTCCGTGCAGTCCGAAGCCGGGCCGGCAATCCTCGACCTGGTGCCCGAGGAACGCGCGCTGATCGCCGACACGCTGTTCCAGCCGCCGCTGACCGAGGCGCGGCTTTTGCGCCTGAACGTGGCCGACGGCACCCATCTGCGCGATATCGCCTTCGAGGCGGGCCGGGTTTCGGCCCATGCGAGGCTGGCCGCGCTAATGGGCAAGGCTGAGCACATGGCCGAAGGGCGCTGAGGGCGGGCGCGGCGCATCGGGCACCGCCCAGATCACCGGGAACCGCGGCGCCGCGCCCGCCGGGCCGTCCAGATCGGTCAGCACGACAAGGGCCGACGGCACCATGCGCCCGGCCTCGGCCAGCAGCGGCCGAAAATCTGTGCCGCCGCCCTCGGGCAGGTCCAGCGCGGCCAGCTGCCGCGCCCAGCCCGCCGGGTCGAGCCGGAGACGGGCCTGAACCGCCGTGTCGAAGGCCAGCAGGTGCAATTCGGCGCGGCTGCGGCGCGCGAGCCCCGCAAGCTCGGCCAGGAACCGCGCGCGGCGCGGCCTGTCGATGCTGGTCGAACAGTCCAGCCCCAGCACGATGCGCGGCGCGTCAGTCCGGCGCTGGGTGCCGGGCTGGAACACCGGCACCGGCCCGCCGCGGCGGCGCGCCTCGGCCTCCAGCGCCAGCCAGGCGCGGCCGGGGCGGCGCATCGTCTGGCGCGGCAGCGGCAGCGTCGCGCGCTGCACGAGACGGCGCAGCACCGCCTCCCATGGCAGACGCGGCTGCGGCAGGTCGGCCAGCCGCGCGCCCAGCTTGCCGATGCCGAACCCCGCCGCCGCACCGGCGGCCATCGCCCGCGCCACATGCGCGCGCCAGGCGGCGGCACTGTCGGGCCCGTCACCGGCCTTCGCGACCGCGTCGGCCGGCGCGGGCCGCAGGTCCGGGCCGTGACCCTGCGCGGCGGCATGGGCGCGGGCCCTGTCCCCCGCGCCGTCCGCGCCCGTTGCGCCGGCCAGCCGGTGATAAAGCCGCTCCACATCCCAGTCCGCCAGCGCCTCCGCCGGCTGCGGCGGCGCCCCGATTGCGGCCAGAAGCCCGGTGAGGGTAAGCGCGGGGCGCGGCAGCGCATGACCGGCCTGCACCATGACCTCGTTGACGATCGCGTCGGCCGCGATGTTCCAAAGATCGGGGGCGAGGCCCGCGCCCAGCCGCGCCTGCATGTCCGACATCCGCGCCGAATGCCGGAGCGCGACATGCAGCACGTGATGGCCGGCCAGCCCGACCTGTTCGTGCAAGGGCAGCGTGGCGAAGCCGGGACCGTAGCGGATCACCGTGCCCGCCGTCTCGGTCGGCCCGTCATGGTCGCGGTGGCCGCACCACAGCGACAGCGCGGCCAGCGCCGGATCGGCCTCGCGCAGCGCCCGGAGCGCCGCGGTGGCGCGGGCCGAATGGGTCACTCCAGCCCCGCCGCGCGGCGTTCGGCGGCGTAATCGGCATAGGCGGGCGAGGCGAGGAACGCCTCCTGCCAGCCCCGGTCCAGCGCCTTGCGGATCAAAAGCTCGAAGCCGTGGGTGACAAGCTCGGCCAAGGGCAGGCCGGTGAACGGCGCGCCGCGGTCGCGGCCAAGGTGGCGCAGCGCGGCCATGATCTCGATCACCGCGGGCAGGTTGCCGGCATCGGCGCGGGCCACCAGCGCATAGACCAGCGCGGTCAGCCCGTGCATCGAGGCGGGGCAAAGCGCCGCCCGGTCGCCGGGCCGCGCGGCGAGCATCTCGTCGACCTGCACGGTCGCGGCCACGTCCTCGGCCACCAGCAGGAACTCGGCCGCCGCCGCCGCGCCCACCGTGCCGGCGATCAGCGTCTCGCGGGTGCGCCGGTCGGGAAAGGCCGCCATGATCTGCGACACCCGCGCCCAGCTGCGCGGCGTGCAGGCGATCACCTCGCCCCGGCCCAGCGCGGCGCCCGTGGTTTCCAGCAGGTCGGGCCGGGTGCGGATGAAGGCGAGAACGGCGGGATGCAGGCCGCGCGGCGCGGCGTAGCTGTCCAGCCAGTCGCCGGCCTCGGCCACGACATGCAGATGCACCAGCCGGTCCGACAGCGCCGTGCCCATCTCGTAGGCCACCGCGCCGTCCTCGGGCCCGTTGCCGGCGGCCACGACGAAGGTGGTTTCGGGCAGGCGATGGCGGCCGACGCGGCGTTCCTGCAACAGCCCGTAGACGGTGGGCTGCAGCGCCGGCGCGGCGGCCGTCAACTCGTCGAGGAACAGGATCGCCGGGCGCGCCGGATCGTCGGGCAGGTCTTCGGGCCGGTACCAGACGGTGCGCTTTCCGGCGTGGTCGAAATAGGGCAGGCCGCGCAGATCCTGCGGTTCGATCGTGGTCAGCCGCAGGTCCACCAGCTCGGCCCCGGTTTCGGCGGCCAGCGCGAGCACGATCTCGGTCTTGCCCACCCCGGGCCGGCCGTGAAGCATGAAGCTGGCCGTCATCGCGCCCGCCGCCTGCGCCTGCCAGGCGGACAGCAGCACCCTGTAGGCCTGCCCGGCCGGAATCTGTTGCGTGTTGACCATGCGCGCCTCCCCTACCCGAAGGCTAGGCCTTGGCGCGGCGGCTGCAAGGGCCGGGCCGGGCGCGCGCCGCCTCGGCCTTGCGGAACGGCCCGCCCGGGTCACCGGGCGGGCCGCGCGGCTTCAGCGGCCCGATCAGCCCGCGGCGCGGCGCCGGCGGCGCAGCGCGGCCATCCCGCCAAGCGCGGCAAGCAGCATCGGCGCGGCGGCCGGCAACGGCACCGGCGCCACCGAGGGCATCGTCATCGCGCTGGTGCGGATCGTGAACGCCTCCAGCTCGCCGACATCGCCGACCCG
>Ga0180432_10003787_pt1 | contig 21318 bp, 20 predicted proteins | sample SS_ome_10_FD_132414 | JGI IMG/M metagenome (GOLD analysis project Ga0180432, IMG submission 132414) | Hypersaline lake sediment archaeal communities from the Salton Sea, California, USA - SS_1_MS_2 metaG | ecosystem: Environmental > Aquatic > Non-marine Saline and Alkaline > Hypersaline >...
AAATTAGTATGTTCCACTTTGCAGGGGGCCACGGGGGTACGCGGGACCGGATAGAATGTAAGGTTTGAATTAACAATCGTTTACGAATGTCTCGCTCGGGGCAGCGCCCGAGGATGCGCCGGAAAGTGGAACATTATGGAACATGTAACACTCAGGTGACGGGGTAACGTTGAAGCACGAGCGGACCCGGGCAAAACCACTCGCGCGCCGGGAGGGCCCGACGCGCGAGTCGCGTTGTCGCTGCACCTTGGCAGTTGTTCTCACGTCAGGAAGAGACCGGCACTGCCGGGCTCTGGGCGGATACGACGATCCGGTCCTTGCCGCTGTCCTTGGCGGCGTAGAGGGCCCGGTCGGCCAGGGAGAGCAGTTCCTCGGCCGATTCGGGCTTGTTCGCGTTGAGCGAGGCGATGCCGACCGACAGGCTCAGCAGGCATCCGATCTGCCCGTACTTGCGTCCGACGGCGGCGAGTTCCTGGCGGATGCGCTGTCCGACGGCGGTGGCGCGATCGACGGAGGTATGCGGCAGCAGGAGGACGAACTCGTCGCCGCCATAGCGGGCGGCGGTGTCGCTCTCGCGCAGCGAGGTGCGGATGATATCGGCTGTGGCGACGAGGATCTCGTCGCCGACCTGGTGCCCGAAGGTGTCGTTGAACTCCTTGTAGTGGTCCAGGTCGGACATGCAGCAGGTCAGGTCGAACCCGTATCGAACGGCCTCGCCGTAGTGGCGATTGAGCAAGTCGCTGAAGCGTCTGCGGTTGGCCAGTCCGGTGACGGGGTCCGTGGCGGCCATGTGCTCGAGGCGCTCCAGCGATTCCTGGAGCTGGATGTTCTTGACGCGCAGTTCGCTGAGCATGGCCTGCATTTCGCGCTGGAGCCTGGCGTTATCTCGCTTGACCTTGTGCTGATCGATGTTCTTGTCGATGAGGACCGGCAGTGCGAAGAGGTAGTCGCCGAGCTTGACGAGGTAGTCCGCCGCCCCGTGCTGGAGGGCCTGGGCGGCGGTGGAGGCGTCGTTCTCGCCCGTGACGAAGATGACGGGGATGTCGGCCTGCTTCAGGATCCGCTCGAGCAGGTCGAGCCCGACCATGTCCGGCAGGTGGTAGTCCTGGAGGACGATGTCGAAAGCGGGGAGGTTCTGTTCGAGGCACTCAGCAGCGGTGGCCACGGCGGTGATGTTCTTCCCGTCGGGGTCGTTGTAGTACATGCAGAGGGCTTCTCGGGCCAGGACGCGCTGGTCCTCGTCGTCCTCGACGATTAGGATCTTGGGGTAGGTGGGGTTGCCCATGGTTGTGACTCTATGCGTCTGGTGGGTCCAGAGCGCTGGTCGCGACGGGCTCCACGCCGAGTATGCGGTGTGTCGTCCGGATCAGCCTGCCGCGCAGCTTCCTGAAATCACTCCACTTCAGAATGTAGTCCTCGGCTCCGTTGTGTTCGGCCTGGCGGCGCTGCGCGTCGTCGTTGACGCCGGTCAGGAGCACCACCGGTATGTTCTTCAGATCGGGATCGGAACGGATGGCCTTTAGCAGTTCCTGCCCGCTCATGTCGGGCATCTCCAGGTCGGTGTAAACCAGATCGGTCGCAGGGGCTATGGCATATCGGCCGCGCCGGCGGAGGAAGTCGAGCGCATCGCAGCCACCCGAGACCTCCCATATCCGCGCAAAGGGGAACCCGTGCGCGATCGCCTCGCGGACCAGGGCCCGCCAGTCCGCGTCGTCGTCAGCCAGCAGGATGGTGATCGGTCGTGACATCAGCGAGGTCGTGTTGGGGCTGGTCCTGTCGGAACTCGGGCTGCGTTGGGGGTACGGTGGCGCGGACGTCCAAGGCAACATGGAAGGTCGACCCGGCGCCCGGGGTGGAGGTCACCCAGACGCGTCCGTCGTAGTTGGCCGCTATCGTCCTGACCAGGGCCAGCCCGACGCCTTTACCGGAGACCTTGCTGGTCGCGGCGTTGCGTGCCCGGCGGAAGACGTAGAAGATCTTCTCGAGCTGGTCGGGCTCGATGCCCGGCCCGTTGTCGGTGACGCGGAACTCGTGGAACCCGTCGGCCAGCTCGTGTTCGATGACGATCCGCCCGCCCGAGTCGCGATGCATGTACTTGATCGCGTTGTCTATCAGGTTCTGGAAGACCTGGCGCATTCGGGCCTTCTCGACGTAGAGGTACGGCATGTGCGAGGTCACGTCCACCGCGATGCCGCGCTGCTTGAGTTCGAAATCGAGTGTCTCGACGACGCCGCCGATCAGTTCCCGCATGTCGACAACGTCGCGCCGCTGGGGCCTGGTACGGATGCGGCTCAGTTCGAGCAGTTCGGCAATGAGTGAGGTTTCGACTTCGACATTGGCCTGTATGCGCTGAAGCCTGGCGACGGCATCGTCCGGCAGCTCGTCGCGGGGGTTCATCAGGAGGATGCTGGTCATGCCGGCGATGTTTCGCAGCGGGGCGTTCAGGTCGTGACTGACGGCCCGGAGGAAGTCCTCCTTTTCGGCCATCTCCTCGCGCAGTCTCTGGTTAGCCAACTCGAGTTCCTGCGTGCGGTCGGCGACCTTCTGCTCGAGGCGCTCGTTGGCGTCGACCAGTTCGTCCCGCATCCGGGAGACCTCGGTGGCCATCATATTGAACGACCCGGCGAGTTCCCCAATCTCATCGCGCCGCGTGAGTTGCGCTCTGGCGGCGAAGTCGCCCCGGCCCAACTGGCGGGTGGCTCGGACCAGTTCGCCCAGGGGTTGGCCGACCACGTGCCAGACCAGGATGTATCCGAAAGGCAGGGCACAGGCGACGAGGATCACGGCGATCACCATCATGTGATGGCGTACGTCTCTCAGGGCGGCAGCGGTGGCCGTCGTGTCCAGGACGAGCCGGACCGACCCGGCCAGCCGATTGGTGTCCTGACCTGCGTCCTGGAGGATGATCGGGCGGGCAAGAGACAGCACCCCGGGGGCCGCTCGTCGCATCATGGACACCGAGACCGGGAGCCTGAGCAGGGAGGCATAGCGGTTTGAAGTGGTTTCCCGCGAGGCGCTGGCGGTCACGTGGCCGTCGGAGTCGAGAATGGCCACGAAGCGAATGCTGTCGTTCCTGAGATACTCAGAAACGAGGTTCTGCAGCGGTTCATGTCGCTGCTGGGTCAGGTTGTCCTGCGCAGCCAGACCGAGTGCCTGGGCGATCCGCATCGCCCGGCGATTGTCCTCGCTCCGCATCAGGTCTTGGACGCGGTTGAAGTAGGACCAACCGCCGGCTGCGATCGCCGTCAGGACAACAAATGTCAGAACTACAGCGGACTTCAACTGTAGACTGACACGAAACGGGTTGACCTTCTCCTTTGCTGCCATCTCGATCCGGCATGCGGTATTATGCAACCCGGCCTTGGGCCCGAAAGGCAAGGCGGGCACATCGCCGCTATCGGCTGAAAAGACCGCGGGCTTTGGTAAGGAGCAGCGGGGAAGAGGCTGGCGGATGGTTGTGGGCATAAGTGTCTTCGGTCACCACGACTTGCTCGGGTCGTGGTTCGCGGCGGGCACGGGATGTGGGCGGCCGCCAGTCGAGACAGAGTCAAGTACGACGGCGTGTTAGACGTGAACTCGGAAAAAAGAACCGAAGAATCCGGTTTTTTGCTTGCATTCGGGGCGTTATGGGAGTATAAGCACGGGCGCAACGAAGCTATGACCGTATGGAAACGTCTCCGCTCAGGGACGGCCACTGACTCGGTAGTACTCTGTTACCACCTGCTCAGGTGAGATCTATGGATGGTGGAGGAGACCGAAGACTACTGAGGGTGTCGGGCGGCTCACCCGGCTACGCGTCGGGGACCGGGCCGCGACTCGTCGGGGCAAGCGTTCTCTTCCGGCAAGTGCTCAGTGTCGTGGACGCCGTGGCGACGAACGACTGCGTCGTCCTGCTGGAAGGGGAGTCCGGGACCGGCAAGGAACTTCTGGCCCGTCGGATTCACACCGGGTCGCCTCGTTCAAACGGGCCGTTCATCCCCGTCAACTGTCCCGGTATCAGTGCCTCGCTGTTTGAAAGCCAATTCTATGGGCACGTGAAGGGCGCATTCACGGGCGCCGCGACGGACACACTGGGTGTGGTGCGGGCGGCAGAGGGCGGCACGCTGCTCCTGGATGAGGTGGGTGAATTGCCGCTGGCTCTGCAGCCGAAGCTTCTTCGCCTGCTCCAGGAGCGCGAAGTGACGCCGGTGGGGGCACACTACCCGATCGGCGTCGATACCCGCTTTGTCGCCGCCACAAATCGCAGTCTCGCCAGCCGCGTCGCTGAAGGGTCATTCCGCAGCGACCTTTACCACCGCCTGAACATCGTCCGCATCGAGATTCCTCCGCTGCGAGTGAGGCAGGAGGACATCGCCCCGCTGCTGGACTACTACCTCGCGTACTACGCCAACGAGTACGCCGACGTGCCCCGCGTGCTGTCGGGGGCCCTTCGTGACCTGCTTCGGCGATACGCTTGGCCCGGGAACGTCCGAGAGTTGTGCGCGTACGTTGAGAGGCTCTACGCCACGAAGCTTCCACCGATCGCCCCGGGGCAGCCCGCGGGGTATGGCCAGTGCGGCCGTCCGCCTGCTGCGCCCGCCCGGGACGAGCCCGCAGAGCAGCCTGTCTGCCATACTCTGGCCGAAGCCGAGGCCGAGGCCATTCGCCGGGCCCTCGAGTTGAGCGGGCAGAACCGGTCTCGTGCGGCCCGCATGTTGAGCATTCATCGCAGCACGCTGTTGCGGAAGATGCGTACTCACGGTCTGGCGTGAGTGCCCGGTGGAGCCGTCGCGGGCGGGGCGCCGGCACGATCGGGTCGGGCGCCGCGTCCTGCAGCGCCGCATGGCGTACATCGCGACGCGCACGTGGCGTGCTTTGAGGCGCGCCGAGAAGCGCCCCCGGGGGCCCACCGCGGGCGCCGGGGGATACACGTATTTTTCTATTCCAGCGGTGTGCGTGTGTTGCGCGCATGGAGCGGAGGGTGATTCCACCAGTGGCATCGCGGTTGCTGAAGGATCAGGCGACTGAGGAGCCTGACATGATTGAGAGGGACGGTGTTGGAATGCCTCCGGCGTTGAGGCTGGAGCGCGGGCGTGCGCTGGCGGTTATGGTGTGCGCGGATGTGCGGGAAGTCGACCGGGTCGGTCGGCAACTCACGGAAGTGAATACCGGATGCCTGGTGACATACCGGCGGGTGGAAGACATGAGGGCCTATCCCCCGGCCGGGAGGATCACCACGGTCATCCTGGCAACGGAGGATCCACCGGATCGGATCCGTGAGGCCCTCCGTTGGCTGCGGCGGCGCTGGCCGCGAAGCGTGATTGCCGTCATAGGCAGGAAGGGCTGCGGCGTGGAAGAGATGGTGGCCCGCGAGGGTGGGGCGGCCTATCTGACGCGTCCGGTGCCTCTGGGGCAATGGCGAGCGGTACTGGCGCACGTACAGGCGGCGCAGGCGGCGCAGGCGTGACAGACCGCGGCAGCCAGGCCAAGCGCGTTTTTTGACAACCGAACAGCATGCAGATTGCCATGACGCACGGACCGTCCGTTTGGCCCCGGCCGTGCTGACCCACGATTCAACGAGCGATGAGTTGAACGAAGGGAATCATGTAACACGATGACAGCGGCGGTGGAGATGAGCGCCCACTGCGGCTTATCGCCTTCTCCTCCTTGGGCGAATGTCATCGTTGATTCCCGACATGGTAGAGATGACAAACGCGGATTGCGAAGCCGGCGGAGATGAGCGCCCACCGGCGGCACTGGTCCCCTCCCTATTGCCAGGCCACTCGCAATGAAGCAGCCTCACACTGGAAGGGAATCTCTATCAAGGCAAAGGGCGATGGCGCAGGATTGAGCACCCTGCGTCACGCCCGGCCTATTCTCGTCGCGTTCCGCAGTCTTTGTACAGGGTGGCGAGGGAGTCGACAAAGGAGCTGTCGCAGCGGTCTCAACGGCAGCATGGAACGAGGAGTGCTGAACCGAGGAGCCTGTGAGGGTTAATGAGTTCATCCGGCCGGGCATCGGCCGGGTGATCGCATGCGAAGATCCCAATGACCGACGTCGGCGGTGGAGATGAGCGCCCGCCGCCGGGTATCGCCTTCTCCTCCTTGGGCGAGTGTCGGTGGGGATCTTGCGGGTAGAGATGACAGTGATGCGCATTGCGGACCCAGCGGAGATGAGCGCCCGCTGGCGGGCCTGGCCCCTCCTCCACCAGGACCACTCGCAATGAAGCAGCCTCACACTCGAAGGGATTCTCTACCGAAGGCAAAGGGCGATGACGCAGGCCTGAGCAGCCTGCGTCACGCCCGCCTTTTTTTTTTGCCCGCGCCCGGGTGGGTCGTCCGTTCGCCGAGGGAGCCTCATCCCGGACCGGGCGACGCCGCGGACATTCACGACCGAGGAGCCTGAGAGGACTTCCATTCAGTCGTGGCCGGAGGAAGCAATGGTGCAGCCTCCGAGAAGAGAAGTGAAAGGCGGCAAACGATGAGTGCAGCAGCAAGAGCAGTCGGATGGATGGTCGCGGTCATCGCGGTACTGACGTTGTCTTCAGGTCAGGTCTGCGGGGCCTACGAGTTGTTCCTCCAGATCAATGACCTGCAGGGAGAGAGCGACAGGCCCGGGCATGAGAACTGGATCGACGTGGACAGTTTCGGCGTATCGGCGTCGACTGTGGTGGGCGGCGGGCGGGGCAGCGCGGAGTTCTCACCTTTCCGGTTCCGAGGCCCCATAAGCAAGGCCTCTCCGAAGATACTCGAATTCGTCGTCACAGGAGCCATTCGCGAGACCGTGAGGTTGGACATCACCATGGCGACGGACCCCACGAAGGTGGTGGCCTATTGGGAACTGGAGGATGTGCAGTTCACGTCCTACGAAAGTGGGGGCACGATGTCCAGCGACTGGACGGTGCCATGGGACATGTACATGGCCGTGTGCCCCGAGGGGAGGTACGGCTACACCGAGTATGACGCGGACGGTTTCCCGGCCGGCACGGTCGAGATGAGGTGGGGCCCTGCCGCCCCGGCCAGCGTGGTCACCACGGGGACCGTGAGCGGTTTCCAGTTCATCACGGGCGACCTGGCGCCCGAACCGGCAACGCTCTCGCTGCTGGCTCTCGGTGCCGTGGCAGGACTGCTCCGGCGGCGCAGATAGCGGAGGCGCCACGGGGCGGCTGATGTCAGGCGTCGGGGCATCGAGCTGTCGGCCGGGAGGACGGTCTGCACGGCTGGGCGGGGCGTGCCGACAGACCCTGACCGATGCTTCTGTGCGCCGCGCCGGCCGTTTCACGTACTGGAAATCCCACACCACCGTCTTTATCATCCACCGGTCGCCGGACAGAAGGCTCTTGATGCGACGCCGAAAGGGAACGCAAGATGCCGCGATACACCATTGGTCTGGATTTCGGGACGAACTCGGTTCGGGCGATTGTCGTGGACGCGGCCAACGGTCGCGAGGTCGCCACGACCGTCTGGACGTACGAGCACGGCTCCGACGGGGTGATCCTGTCGGGCGATCCGAACCTGGCTCGGCAGCATCCGGGCGACTACCTTAAGGGGGCGGCCGTCACGATCGAGCGGGCCCTCTCTGCGGCGAGGCGGAAGGTCAAGGCGTTCAAGGCCTCGCAGGTGATCGGGATCGGCGTGGACACGACCGGCTCGACGCCGCTCCCGGTGGATGCCGACGGCAACGCGCTGGTCCTGACGGACAAGACCTTCGCACGCGACCCGGCGGCGATGGCGTGGTTGTGGAAGGACCACACGGCGGTGGCCGAGGCGGCCGAGATCACGGCGCTGGCCCGTCGGCTTCGCCCGCAGTACCTGGCCAAGTGCGGCGGGACGTACAGCAGCGAGTGGTTCTTCAGCAAGATCCTCCACTGCCTGCGCACCAGCCCGCGGGTCTTCGACGCCGCCTGGTCATGGGTCGAGATCGCCGACTGGATACCGGCCATGCTCACCGGAACACAGGCGCCCGACCGGCTGAAGGTCGGCGTCTGTGCGGCCGGGCACAAGGCCATGTACAACGACTCCTGGGGCGGCTATCCGGACAAACGGTTCCTGTCGAGGCTGGATGGGCGACTGGGCCTGCTGCGGGGTCGGCTGGCCGACAAGGCCTGCGGGATCGATCGTCCCGCCGGGGGCCTGACCGAGCCCTGGGCCCGGAAGACCGGCCTGCCCGCGGGCATCCCGGTGGCGGTGGGGGCCTTCGACGCCCACCTCGGGGCCGTCGGGGCCGGTATCAAGACCGGTACGCTGGTCAAGATCATCGGGACCAGCACGTGCGACATCATGGTCCATCCGGCCAGAAGACCCCTGGCCGACATTCCGGGCCTGTGCGGCATCGTGCCCGGCAGCGTCCTGCCGAAGATGATCGGCCTTGAGGCCGGGCAGTCCGCCGTCGGGGACATCTTCAACTGGTTTGTCAACATCATCCAGCCCGGCGGGGCCAAGGCCGGAAGCCACGAGGTCCTCACGGCCCAAGCCGCGAAAATCACACCCGGGGCCTCCGGACTGCTCGCGCTGGACTGGAACAACGGCAACCGGACGATCCTGGTCGATCAGCGCCTGACCGGGCTGCTGCTCGGGCAGACGCTCCACACGACACCCGCCGAAATCTACCGCGCACTCATCGAGGCCACCGCCTTCGGGGCACTGACGATCATGACCCGCCTGGAGGAGTACGGTGTGACGGTTCGGCAGGTGGTCAACTGCGGCGGGATCGCCGAGAAGAACCCGCTGGTCATGCAGATTTATGCGGACGTGACGGGCCGGCCGATGAAGATCTCCCGCAGCGCGCAGACCTGTGCGCTGGGTGCGGCCATTGCCGGGGCTGTGGTGGCCGGAAAGCGAGCCGGCGGATACGCCTCGTTCACCGCGGCCCTGAAGGCCATGACGGGCCTGAAACGCAAAGTCTACAGGCCCGACCGCAAGGCCCACGCGGTCTACAAGGAACTCTACGCCCTGTATCGCCGCGTCCACGACGCGTTCGGCACGCCGCAGTGGAAAGGGGGCCTGCACGACGTGATGAAGGACCTCTTGGCCATACGCGCCGCGGCGCGGAAATAGCAGCGGAATCATGCTCGACGAACTCAAGACAGCAGTCTGCCGGGCCAACCGGGCACTCTACGATGCCGGGCTGATCGTGCAGACCTTCGGGAACGTCAGCGGCGTCGACCGTGACGGCGGGCACGTGGTGATCAAGCCGTCGGGCGTGGCCTACGATGCCATGACGCCCGAGCAGATGGTGGTGGTCTCACTGGACCGAGGCGAAGTGGTCGAGGGGACGCTGAGCCCCAGTAGCGACACGCCGGCGCACCTCGAGTTGTACCGGGCCTTTACGGCCGTGGGCTCCGTGGTGCATACGCACAGCATGCACGCGACGGCCTGGGCGCAGGCCCGGCGCGAGATCCCCGTGCTCGGCACGACACACGCGGACACCTTCTATGGGCCTGTTCCGTGCACTCGCGCGATGACCGCCCAGGAGATCCGCGCCGACTACGAGGCCAACACCGGCAAGGTGATCGTCGAGCGTTTTAAGGACCTGGACCCCATGCACCTGCCCGGGGTTCTCGTGGCCGGGCACGGGCCGTTTGCCTGGGGAGCCGATCCCGCCGGGGCCGTCCGCAACGGCGTCATCCTCGAGTACCTGGCCCTGCTGGCCGCCCGGACGCTGGCGATCGACCCATACGCCAGGGCTATATCAAAGGACCTTCTCGACAAGCACTTCCTGCGCAAGCACGGCCCGGAAGCGTACTACGGGCAAGACATGACATGACGTCTCGCCGCACCGCTGGGCGTTCCGCGAAACCGCAAGCGGTGCGGGGACGAACGGGAGCAGGAACGATGGCCGGACTGGGAGTGAACATCGATCACGTGGCGACGCTTCGCCAGGCTCGCCGTACGGTCGAGCCGGACCCTGTATGGGCCGCCGTCGAGGCCGAACTCGGCGGGGCCGACGGTATCACCTTCCACCTGAGGAAGGACCGACGGCACATCAACGACCGCGACGCGCGCGTCCTGAGACAGACCGTGCGGTGCAAGCTGAACATGGAACTGTCCATGGACGAGGAGGTCGTGGCCATCGCGCTGGATCTCAAGCCCGACCAGGCCACCGTCGTCCCGGAGAACCGCCAGGAGATCACCACCGAAGGCGGGCTGGACACGGTGGCGCACGCGGGGCGTCTGGCGGAGGTCACGTCGGCGCTGCGCGGCGCGGGCATCGAGGTCAGCGCGTTCATCGATCCGCTGGGCGACCACATTGCCGCCGCCCGCGACGCCGGGTGCGACGCCATCGAGTTCCACACCGGCACCTACGCCAACGCCTGCCTGATCGCCAACGCACACGAACGGCACGAGCAATCCGCCCTGGCCCTGGCGGCTATCGCCACGGGTGTGGAACTCGGCCTGGAAGCCGGGCTGACCGTGCACGCCGGGCACGGGCTGACCTACACCAACGTCGCCCCGGTCGCCCGGATTGAAGGGTTCACCGAGTTCAACATCGGTCACTCCATCATCGCCCGTGCCGTCTTCGTCGGCCTGAGCGAAGCGGTGGCGGAAATGAAAGCCCTCGTCGACGTGCCGGACCAGATGTAGCGCTGCGGTGCCATGGTCCTCTGCGAAGCGGAGGGCCATGCGTCAGGCTGGACGCCTCGGCGTGGCCCTCCGCTTTGCGTGGACCATGGCACCGTGCTCTTGTTACACGAGGACGGTCTGACTAGAATACCCGCACTTCGGCAGTGATGCGTGTGCTGGAAAGGCGGCTGTAACGATGGGTGAAAACACACTGAGACTCGAAGGGGCAATGGTCGCGTTGGTCACGCCGTTCGTGGGCGGCGAGATCGACTGGGACGCCCTGGGCCGGCTGGTCGACATGCAGATCGAAGGCGGTATCCAGGCGCTCGTGCCGTGCGGGACGACCGGAGAGTCGCCCACGCTGAGTCACCACGAGCACGACAAGGTCATCGAGTTCACCATCGAGCGGGCCGACGGACGCCTGCCGGTCATTGCCGGCACCGGAAGCAACTCCACCGCCGAGGCGTTCAGGCTGACCCGACACGCCAAGGAAGCCGGGGCCGACGCCTGCCTGGTCGTCAACCCGTACTACAACAAGCCCACGCAGCGGGGCATGTTCGAGCACGTGGCCCGGCTGGCCGACGCCGAACTGCCCATCGTGCTGTACAACATCCCGGGGCGGACCGGCATCGAGCTGTCGCCCGAGACGATCGTCAAGATGTACGAGGAAATCGACATGGTCGTCGCCGTCAAGGAGGCCACCGGCAAGCTGGACATGGCCAGCGCCGTCGCCTCGGCGTGCGACATCGCGATCCTCTCGGGGGACGATTCCCTGACGTTGCCGATCATCTCCGTCGGCGGGTCGGGCGTGATCAGCGTGCTGCCCAACATCCTGCCCGGCGAGGTCCGCACACTGTGCGACCTGGCCCTGGGAGGCGCGTCGGCCGAGGCCGCACAACTCCACCGCAGGCTCTTCGGCCTCTTCAAGGGCATGTTCGTCGAGACGAATCCGATACCGATCAAGGCCGCCATGGCCATGGCCGGCATGATCCGCAACGAGCTTCGTCTGCCGATGTCTCCCCTGGCCGAGTGCCACCGCGCGGCCCTGGCCAACCTGCTGCGCGAGTTCGGCCTCGACGTGCAGGAATGAAGACCCCAAGCCCCCGGGATCCCACCCGGGGGGTGTGTCCGGACGACCGCGGTCATCTTTGCAGATTCTCCCGGTGATACGTGTGCCATCCGTTCGCAGGGGCTGTCCGGACGGGACCCGGGGGCGTCGAGGGTGATCTGCTGCGGGCGCACCATGTGATCGCGATCGTGGTCAGTTCACGGCACGCCGCTGTCAGGTGCGGTCTTGCCTGGTTGCCTGGTCGAACTCGGCGGCGGCGCTGCGGTAAATGCTGCTGAGGGCGGCGACGGCGGCGGCGGGACTGTGGTGCTCGGCGACATAGGCCAAGGCCACCCCCGCCAATGCCCGGGCCGCGCCGGGATCGTCCAGGATGGCCACCAGCTTCGTGGTCAGTTCGGCCGGGTTGCCGGGGTCGAACACCAAGGCCGTCTGCCCGTCGATGATGAAGTCGGCGGTCGGGTCCTCGGCGGCAAGGACGGCCGAGCCGTTCGCCAGGGCCACCAGCGTCCTGACGTTGACGGTTCCGCTCGGGGCGGCCGAAATGTACACGTCGGCGGCCTTGACGATCCCGGCGAACTGCGAGGCCACCTGCTCGTCGACGAACGTCACCTGCCCGAGCAGGTCGAGCTGCCTGGCCAGGCGGTGTGTCTTGTGCGCGCCGCGCCCGGAGGCCATGATGAAGAACACGCAATCGAACTCCCGCAGCCGAAGCTCCGCGAACGTGCGCAGGACGCTCTGCCAGGGCGAGGCTGACTCCATCGGCCCGCCGGCCACGACCGCCGCGCTGCGACCGGTCTCGCCGAAGCACGTGGGCGTCCGAACGTGATAGACGCCCGGGGGGAACAGATGGACCTTGTCGGCGGCCGACACGTGATGAACGATGAGGTCCTTTCGGATGGTCGCGGATGAGGCCAGCACCGCGGCGCAGTCGGCCCCGAGCGTGCCCAGCCTGGCGCCGTCCCCGGTGGCGTGGCTGCTGACGGCGTACGTCGTTCCGGCTTCGCGGGCGACCTGCGCCACCAGGCCGGCCGAGGACGCGTCCAACGCGTGCAGCAGGTCCATCTTCCCGGAGCGGACCTTCCCGGCCAGTTCGGCCACCGCCGCGGCGCCCGGCCCGAACAGGCGCCTCGTCCTGTAGCGCACGGTCTCGACGCCAGGGCCGAAAACGTCGTCCCCCCCGGCCCCGCAGATCCGAAAGAGCGTGATCGTGACCAGATCGTCGGCCAGTCCGACGGCCAGCGGCCCCAGCACGCGCGCGAAGGTCCCCAATGTGTCCTCATCGGCGAACCAGCCGACATGAAGCGGCCTCGCAGGCGACGTCGCCGCGTCTTGCTCCTGTCGCTCTGTCATGTTTCTATTCTACACGCAACAGGGCGCCGTGGCCGATGGACGTTTATTATGTTTGGCGGGCGCTCTACGTTGTCGTTCTTTCCATGTTTAGCGGGCGAGCAACGCTCGCCGCTCGTCGTGCGCACGAGAAACGGCGAGCGTTGCTCGCCCGCTGGACGTCCATTCTCTCAGCGCAGCACCTCACGAACTGGTCGGCGTCCCGTCGGCCGACGAGGCGCCGCTCTGGTCGGCCGCGATCGATTCCTGCAGACCCTGCCATTCCTCGAGTGTCATGAGGCACTCGCGGGCCTGGCTGCCCTTGTAGTCGCCGATGAGACCGGCGTCGGCCATCTGGTCGACGATCCTGCTGGCGCGGCTGTATCCGATGGAGAGCCTTCGCTGAAGCAGGGAGACGCTTCCTCGCCCTGAGGCGAGGATGATCTCGGCGGCCTTGTCGAACAGGTCGTCCTTCTCGCCGGCGCCCTCCCCGGGGGCGCGGGAGTTGAGTCGCATCAGCTCGGCGTTGTAGACCGGCTCGCTGGTCGAGCGGAGCTGCTTGGTGATGCCGCGGATCTCCTTGTCGTCAACGAACGTGCCCTGCGCGCGAGAAAGGGTGCTCGTGCCGGGCTTCAGGACCAGCATGTCGCCCTGGCCCAGCAGGACCTCCGCGCCGTTCTGGTCCAGGACGATGCGGCTCTCCTGGCGCGAGGCGACGCGGAAGCTGATCCGGCACGGCATGTTCGACTTGACCAGCCCGGTCACGACGTTCACGCTCGGGCGCTGCGTGGACAGGATCATGTGGATGCCCACCGCGCGGGCCTTCTGGGCGATCCGGATGATGTGGCCCTCCACTTCCTTCGACGAGGTCATGATCAGGTCGGCCAGCTCGTCGACGATGATCACGTAGTACGGCAGCGAGGTGGGCACGCGTGCGCGGTCCTGGTCGCTCTCGGCCTGGAATCGCTTGTAGATCTTGGCCGGGCCGAGCTGGTTGAACGTGGCGATGTTCTTGACGCCGGCCTCCTTCAGCAGCTCGTACCGCTCGTCCATTTTCGTGGCGGCCCATTCGAGGATGTCCTCGGCGCGGCGCATATCGTTGACGATGGGGCAGAGCAGGTGCGGCAGGCCCTCGAAAGCGGCCATCTCCACCATCTTCGGGTCGATCAGGATGAACCGCACCTGCTCCGGGGTGCACTTCATCAGCAACGCCATGATGATCGAGTTGATGCACACGCTCTTGCCGGACCCCGTGGTCCCGGCGATGAGCATGTGCGGCATCTGGGCCAGGTCGTAGACGATGGCGTTTCCTTCCGCGTCCTTGCCGAGATACAGCGGCAGGTGCATCAGGTCCTGCGCGTCGGGGACCATGTCCATCAACTCCCGGATGCGGACGATCTCCTTCTCCATGTTCGGCACTTCGATGCCTATGGTGTCTCGCCCCGGCAGGGGAGAAACCACGCGGACGCCCGGCACGGCCAGGGCCCGCGAAATGTCGTTGGCCAGTCTCGAGACGGCCGAGACCTTCACCCCCGGCGCCAGGCTCAGCTCGAACATCGTGATCACCGGGCCGGTCATGTGCCCCACCACCTGGGCGTCGACGCCGAAGTCGTCGAGCGTCTGCTGCAGGATACCCCGCTTGGCAAGCGTCTGGGCCTCCTGCGATTCGACGTAGCCCGTTTTCGGCTCAGCCAGCAGATCCGCCGAGGGCAGCGTGTATGTCTTCGACGCGCCCGTCGGCGAGGCCTTCCTGGCGGGCTTCGGGGCGGCCTGGGATGCGGGGCGGGTCGGACGGGGGGGCGCGGGGGGCTTCGGGGCCGGGCGAACCGGCGGGCCCGGCCTGGCGGCAACGGCGGGAGCCGGCTGCGGCAGCCCTATCCGCACGGTCGCGCGAGATTCCCGCCGGCGACGCCACGCCCCCGTCAGCAGACGAAACCCCTGACGGAACACCTGGTCCGCCGACAACGCCAGGCCGATGCCGAACAGCACCGCCACGATCGTCCAGCCGCCCACCACGGCGAAACTCGATATCAGAAACTCGCCGAAGAAGCGCCCCAGAATGCCCGCCGAGTACTTCGACAGTTCCGCCATGGCCGGGTCGGCCAGGTACACCCCGGCGCTGGTTGCGGTGATCAGGACGGCCACGCCGAACATCCGCCACGGCAGTTCGCGCAGCCGCCGGCGAACCAGCATCAGCGTCACGGCCAGCGTGGCGAAAACCATCCCCACGTAGGCGCCGCTCCCGAGCCAGTACAGCAGCAGGTAGGCCACCTCCGCGCCGACCTGCCCGATGGCATTCTCGGCCGGGCGCGGCGGATAGGTGTCGGCGCCCGGGGCGTCATGCGGACTGAACGTCATCAGGCTCAGCCACAGCAGCACGATCAGCCCGGCCAGGACCAGCACGCCGCAATACGGGGCGTATCGCCCGTGGTGGGCCGGCGGGGCCGGGGCGGGGGCTTTGGGCTTGTCGGCGTCCTTGCGTTTCGCTTTCGTCTTCTTGGCCATCCGTAGCGCCTCTCACATCCTGCCGGCTGCTTTGCGCCATTCGCCGGCCGCGGGCCCGCACCACGCTCAGACGCCGGTATGCCCGAACCCGCCTTCACCGCGGCCCGTGGCCGGGAGTTCGGCCGCCTCCGCGACCTCGGCACGCACGACCGGGGCGATCACCATCTGCGCGATCCGCATGCCGCGCTTCACCACGAACGCGTCACGCCCGATATTGCCCAGAATCACGCAGACCTCGCCGCGGTAGTCGGCGTCGATCGTTCCCGGGGCGTTCGGCAGGACGATCCCGTGCCGGCTGGCCAGACCGCTCCGCGGCCGCATCTGGGCCTCGTAGCCCGGCGGAATCGCCATCGTGAATCCGCACGGGATCAGCTTCAGATCGCCCGGGGCGACCTCGACGTCATCAGCGCACGCGGCAAAGACGTCCATGCCGGAGGCGTGTTCGCTCATGTACTTCGGCAGCGGGACGTCCTCATTGCCGGCTTTGCGACATACCTGTAGGTTTATCGACCCGCTCAACGCTTTCTCTCCACCGGTTCTGCGCCGCCGGCCTGGGCCCCGCGCAGCAGCCGAACGATCTCCTCGGCCAGGACAGCCTTCGGCCGCGTGTCCCACGGCAGGCCGCGACCGTCCCGGGCCAGAACGCAGGCATCCGAGGTCTCGGCGGCCATGGCTTGGGGCGTGTTGACCACCACGAAATCGGCGCCCTTGGCGGCCATCTCCGACCGGGCCTTGGCCTCGATCTGCTCGTGCGGCCCGTCCTCGACGGCAAACGTCACCACCGTCTGCGCTGCGCGCCGGCCCACCGCCACCGAAGCCACCACGTCCTCGGTGGGAAACAGCCTCAGCGTGACGGGCCCGGCCGAGCGGTGCAGCTTGGCCGGCAGCACGCGGTCCGGGCGAAAGTCGCCCACCGCCGCGGCCATCACCAGAGCGTCGCAGTCCGCAAACCGCTCTTCCAGCTCGCGCTTCAGATCGGCCACGCTGACGAACGGCACGACCCGGCACCGCCCGGTGAGGTCGGCCGTCAGTTGCTCGTCCACCCCCGGCCCCAGCAGCAGCGTGACGTCATGCCCGGCCCGCAGGGCCGCACACGCCACCGCACAGCCCATCCGCCCGCTCGACGCGTTCGAGATGAAGCGCACCGTGTCGATGTACTCCCGGGTAGGCCCGGCTGTGACGAGAACTCGCATGGGCGATACGATACCGGCTGTGCGGCGCGGTTTCAAACTCCCGGTATGGGTCCCATCGTGAAGCGCGCCGGAGTTTAGCGGGGCAGCTTGCTCCCCGCGCGTTGTTCGCACGGCACACGGCGAGCAAGCTCGCCCGCTAAACGGAGAACAGCCGAAAGGAGCTTCTCGCTCAGGACGCCCTTGTGAGGATATCGACGGCTGCGGCGAGGATGTCGGGGGGTTCTGCCATTCGGCCGGGACCGGTCGTGCCGCAGGCCAGGCGGCCTTCGGCCGGACCGACGAACTGGACGGACCAGTCCTTCAGCCGGGCGATGTTGGCCTGGACGGCAGGGGCGTTCCACATCCGCGTGTTCATCGCCGGGGCCGCCAGGACCGCACAGGCGCCCGTGGCGGCCAGGAAGAGCGTCGAGACCAGGTCGTCGGCGATGCCGGCGGCCAGCTTGCCCAGGATGTCCGCCGTGGCGGGCGCGACGATCATGATCTCGGCCCGGTCGGTCAGCGCGATATGTCCGGAGTCGCACCGCTCGTCGGCCTGCCAGAGGCTGGTGAAGACCGGGTGGTGCGTCAGGGCCTGGAACGTCAGCGGCGCGACGAAGCGGACGGCGGCCTCGGTCATCGCCACGTGCACGTTGGCGCCGGCGGCGACGAGCCTGCTGGCCAGGTCGGCCGCCTTGTAACAGGCGATCCCGCCCGTGACGCACAACAGCACCTCGCGTCCGGACAGGGGCGTGTTGTTCTTGGTATCGGTCACGGTGTGACGCCGGGGACTACGCGTCCTCGCCCTCGGGCTCGGGCGGGGGCTCGAGGTCCGACCGCTCGTAGTCGATGGTGACCTTGTCTTCGAGGATCTCCTGGATGACCAGTTCCATGTCGGTCATGCCCCGGGTGCGTTCGACCAGCGGGCGCGAGCCCTGCATCAGTTCGAGCAGCCGGCGCTGGATAAGCGCCGTCAGCCGGAACTTCCCGCCGACCTTCCGTATGATCTCTTCGCTCTTGAGTGCCTCGATCATTTCTGTTGCGGCTCCTGGTTGACGATTCTGATGACCTGCCTGACGGCGGCTTCCAGGTCATCGTTGACTACGGTGTGGTCGTACGCGCCGCTTTCGGCCGCGGCGTTGACTTCGGCTTCGGCCTCGGCCAGGCGCCGCGCGATCTGCTCTTCGCTCTCGGTGCCGCGGTCTCTGAGCCGTTGTGCCAGCACGTCGGCGCTGGGCGGTGCGATGAGGATGAAGACCGCCTCGGGGAGCTTCTGGCGCACCTGCATCCCGCCCTGCACGTCGATCTCCAGCACGATGTTCCTTCCCTGGGCAACCGCCTCGCGAACGGGCCAGGCCGGCGTGCCGTACAACTCCCCGAACACCTCGGCCCACTCGAGCATCTCCCCGGAGGCCACCATGCTCTCGAACACCGCGCGATCGATGAAGTGATACTCGCGGTAGTCGACCTCCCCCTCGCGGGGCTGGCGCGAGGTCGCCGAGACGCTGAAACCCGCGCCCGTGCGGTCGATCACCTCGCGAACGATCGTGCTCTTGCCCACGCCGGACGGACCGGTAATCACGATCACGCGTCCCTGTCTTTCGGGCTCGGCCATGGCTGTCGAATCCGTTTGTCGCCCGGCGACGTGCCGGAGGCTATTGGACGTTCTGGACCTGTTCCTTGATGCGGTCCACGGCGGTCTTGATGTCGACGACTTCCCTGGCGACGGCGGCGTCGCTGGCCTTCGAGGCGATGGTGTTTGCCTCGCGGAGCATTTCCTGGGCGATGAAGTCCAGTTTCCGCCCGACGGGCCCGTCGTCGGCCAGGGCCTGGGTGAACTGCTCCAGGTGCCCGTTCAGGCGCGAGATCTCCTCGGCGATGTCGCTCCGCTCGGCAAAGACAGCCACCTCCCGCGCCAGGGCCTGGTCGTCCAGCCGCGCCGCGCCGCCGTCCAGAAGCTCCTCAACACGCCGCGTCAGCCGCTCGTGATACTGCCGGAGCACTTCCGGCGCCGCGGCGGCGACCTTCGCCACGCCGGTCTCGATGGCCCGGCAGTGGCGCCGGAGGTCTTCGGCCAGGGCCTTGCCCTCCTCGTGCCGCATCGCCACCAGCGCCGCCAGCGCCCGGTCGATCAGGTCGAGCAGGCCGGCCTCGGTTCGCCCAAGCAGTTGGCCGGCCTGGGGTGGCGTGCAGACACCCGGCAGCAGGAGGATGGACGCCAGGTCGATCCGGTCGGCCTGAGCGGTGTCCAGGCCGCGCAACTGCCGGACGTATTGCTCCAGGGCGGCGGTGTTCACGTCGTGGGCGGCCTCGTCGTCCGGCACGCGCATCCGCACCGACAGCGTGACCGAGCCCCGGGTCAGCCGGCGGCGGAGGCGTTTCTCGATCTCGCTTTCGAGGCGGCTGTGGCTCTCGGGGAGCCTGATCGTGCACTTGAGGTACCGGTTGTTCACGGACCGGACCTCGACGTCGAACGCGACGCCGTCCACCTGCCCCTGTGCGCTGCCAAAGCCCGTCATCGATACAAGCATACGGTCAACTCCCGCCCGGGCGTCACGGCCCGCCGCCGGGCGCGGGTTTGTCCTCGCCGCCTGTGGGTTGGGTTGCGGGTGCGGTGGCCGGCCTGCTGGTGGCTTCCTTCGTGGCCGGCTGCTTGACTTTCTTCCTGTAGGTGACCGACACGGTTTCGCTCGGGGTCCACTTCTTGCGATAGGCCCGGACCTTGAGCGTCTGGCCGGCCTTGACCTGCGCGGTAGCCATGCCGGAACGCTTGGCCTTGTCTTCCAGCGGCTCCGAGCCGTCGGTCGTGTAGGCGATCCGGGCGCCCCTGGTCCGGCAGGTGATCTGTACGACCTCGATCTCGCCGGGGATCTCGACGGTCTGCTGGCCGGGCTCAGGTCCCGGATCGAGCTTCGGCGTCAGGACCGTGCCGGTGGGGGGGCGGTAGATGACGGTGGTGGCGATGGCCAGCAAGAGGAACACGGCCGTCAGGACGATGGTAATCCAGGTGAACACGTCCCCGGTTCGGGTGCCGAACGCGCTGCTTCCGGCCCCGCCGAACGCCGCGCCGAGCCCCCCCCCGCGCCCCTTCTGGAGCAGCACCACGATAATCAGGAGGAAGCAGACGATGATGAACACGATCCCGACAAGCGTTTCCATGGCTCTTTCTTTCCGCAGCCGCCTGAGGCGGCGCCTAGGATACCGCCTCGATGATTCCCGCGAACGCCTCGACGGTCAGGCTGGCCCCGCCGACCAGGGCGCCGTCCACGTCGGCCTGCTGCAGCAGGTCCGCCGCGTTGGCCGGCTTGACCGACCCGCCGTACTGGATACGCAGGGCCGCGGCCAGGGCGTCGTCGTATGTTTCGGCCAGCAGGCCCCGTATCACCGCGTGGACCTCCTGGGCCTGGTCGGGCGTGGCGGTCTCCCCGGTTCCGATGGCCCAGACCGGTTCGTAGGCCAGCGTGACCCGGGCCGCGTCGGCCTTCGAGACGCCCTCCAGGCCGATGCGGACCTGACGGGCCACCACGTCCAGCATTCTGTCCGCCCGGCGCTCCTCGAGCAACTCGCCCACGCAGAGGATCGGCTCCAGCCCGGCGGCCAGCGCCTTGACCACCTTGCGGTTGATCAGCTCGTCGGCTTCGCCGATCACGTGCCGGCGCTCGCTGTGCCCGAGAATGACGAATCGGCAGCCCACGTCGAGCAGCATGGCCGCGGAGGTCTCGCCCGTAAACGCGCCGTTGTCCTCGCAGTACATGTTCTGAGCGCCCAGGGCGACGCGGCTTGTGCCCAGGGCCTGACCTACCGCCGAAAGGTACACCAGCGGGGGGCAGACGGCCACGTCCACCGCGTCGTTGCCCGCCACCGCCTCGGCCACGCCCCGCGCCAGGGCGACCGCCTCGTCGGACGAGGTGTTCATCTTCCAATTACCCGCTACAAACAGCTTTCGCGACATTCTGTGGTCCCTTCGCTATACCGGTTCGAGCGCCTTGGGGAAGCTGCCCAGCACGTGGAGTTCTCCGCAGTGCTCCTTGGCTTCTTCCATCGATTGCTTGAAGTTCTCGTTCTCAAAATGGCCTTCGGCGTCGACGAAGAAGTAGTACTCCCAGTTGCGCCCTTTCGACGGGCGCGTGTCGATGTTCGTCAGGTTCACGCCGTTGGCCGCAAACACGTTGAGCACCGCGACCAGCGCCCCGGCCTCGTGGCTCGTGGTGAACATGATGGCCGTCTTGTCGTTGCCCGTGCGCCGCGCCGGCTGCTTGGCAATGACGAAGAACCGCGTCATGTTCTGCGAGTTGTCCTCGATGTGCGAGAAGATAATCTTCAGGTCGTACAGTTCGGCCGCCAGGTCGGACCCTATGGCCCCCAGGCCCCTGCGGCGCGAGGCCATCTTCGCCGCCCGCGCCGAACTGGCCACCGGGATCAGCTCCACCTGGCGGAAACTCGTCGACAGCCAGTTGCGGCACTGGGCGAAGATTTCCGGCTTCGAGGCCACGGCGGTGATCTCGTTGGGGGGGCAGTTGGCCAGGAGGTTGTGGTGGATTTCGACGAGGACCTCGGCACAGATGTACACGTGCGAATCGATGAACGCGTCCATCGTGTCGATCACCCCGCCCCCGACGCTGTTCTCGATGGGCACCATGCCCAGGTCGCAGTGGCCACGCGAGACCTCGGCGAACACCGCACGGATGTCGGCCAGGGGATGATACTC
>Ga0180432_10003790_pt1 | contig 21304 bp, 12 predicted proteins | sample SS_ome_10_FD_132414 | JGI IMG/M metagenome (GOLD analysis project Ga0180432, IMG submission 132414) | Hypersaline lake sediment archaeal communities from the Salton Sea, California, USA - SS_1_MS_2 metaG | ecosystem: Environmental > Aquatic > Non-marine Saline and Alkaline > Hypersaline >...
CGGACTCTGGCGGGAACACCGGCTGCTGCCAGTGCCATCGCGGCGTAGGTCGCGCCGGGGACGACCACGGTCCCGTAGATGACGTGATCGGCCAGCCAAGGCTGGGCCCGCACCGACAGCACGTTGGTGTAGATCGTGTCACCGGAGGCGAGGTCCTTCGCGCTGCCGAGGATTCCGGATACCCGGACGCCATCAGAGCCTGTGCTCGTCAGCACCGAGGTCTTGGGCCAGTAGCGCCGGCGCTGAAAAGGATAGGTCGGCAGCTCAACCCGGTGGGCCGCGGGATGCATGACGGCGAAGTCCGGACGGTGCCCGCTGACATACGCCGCCGCCACCGCTTCGGTGATCTGGCGCCGGGCATCGGTGCCCTTACGTAACGACGCTATCGCCCGCGGAGTGGCCGACGACTCCGGCCAAATCTGCAGTGCGGCGGCGGTCAGCACCGGTTGCGGGCCGATCTCCATCAGGACCGAACAGCCCAGCGACTCGACGGTGCGCACGCTTTCGGCGAATTGCACCGGCTGCCGGGAATGCCGGCGCCAATACTGCGCATCGAGGGATGTATCGGTGGTGATGACCGCGCCGGTCCGGTTGCAGACCAGCGGAAGCGTCGGGGCGGTGTAGTCGAATTGGGCTGCGAAGGACTCGAATTCGTCGAGTACCGGTTCCAGCAACTCCGAGTGGAACCCATGAGACGTCTCCAGCCACGTGCAGCGGGTTCCGTCGTCACTGCAGGCGTTGACGATCTGGTCCAGATCAGCGGCGGGACCGGAGAGGACGGTGTTGCGGCCGTTATAGGCCGCAATCGCAACCCGCGGGAATCCGCACGCCGCGCGTTCGACGTAGCCGGGTTCGGCGAACACCGCGACCATCCGGCCGCCGGGCGGCAGGCTGCCGAAGAGCCGGCCACGTTCGGCGATCAGCCGTGCCCCATCCTCGAGGCTGAACACCCCGGCCACCGCGGCAGCCGTGTACTGGCCCACGCTGTGGCCCAGCAGCACATCCGGTTCGACACCCCACGACTGCCACAGCCGGGCCAGCCCCATCTCGACGGCGAAGATCGCCGGCTGGGCAAAGGCGGTGTGCCGCAACGTTTGGGCGAGCTCGCGATCACTCGAGAACAACACGTCCAGGAGCGGCCGCGGCAAGATCTGGTCGGCGGCTTCGGCGCAGCGCCGGACGGTATCGGCAAAGACCGGCTCGGTCTCGAACAGTTCACGCCCCATGCCGGGATACTGGCTGCCCTGTCCGGTGAAGAACCATGCGGTGGTGGGTGGGTCGGCGCATTCGCCCTGGAACACCCCCGGTCGCATCCGGTTCGCTGCCAGGTCCGCCAGCAGGGCACCAGCTTCGGTGACAGATTCGGCGACCACTGCCGCGCGGTGTTCGAAGTGCGAGCGACCCACACCGGCGGTGAGACACATATCGGACAGGGCGGTTTCGGGGTGTGCCGCCAGCCAGACCGAGTAACGTTCGGCCACCTCGACCAAACCGTGCCCAGATCGTGCGGACAGCGGCAACACGCAGGGCTCGGTGGGCGTGTTCTCCGGTAGCCGGCCGACGGTGGTATCGGGCGGCGCGGATGGTGCCTCCTCAACCAGCACATGGGCATTGGTGCCGGTGAACCCGAATGAACTGACGCCGGCCCGGCGCGGCCGGTCGGTGACCGGCCATGGTGCCGGCTCGTCGACGATCCGCACCGGCAGCGACTTCCACGGGATGTGAACTGAGGGGTTGTGGAAGTGCAGGTTCTGCGGAAGCAGTTCGTGCTGTAGCGACAACACGATCTTGATCAGTCCGGCGATCCCCGCGGCGGATTCCAAGTGCCCGATATTGGTCTTGGCCGATCCGATCAGCAGTGGCCGGTCCGGGTCGCGATCGGTGCCGTATACCGCGGCGGCGGCCTGTACTTCGATCGGGTCACCGAGCGGAGTGCCGGTCCCATGCGCCTCCAGGTAGTCGACATCGCCCCCGCTCAGCCCGGCGCGCGCCAGCGCGGACCTGATGAGGCGCTGCTGAGCCCCGCCGTTGGGCACGGTCAGGCCACTGGATGCGCCGTCGGAGTTGACCGCGCTGCTGCGGATGACCGCGCAGATCCGGTCACCGTCGCGCTGGGCATCGCTGAGCCGCTTGAGCACCAGGACCCCGCAGCCCTCACTGCGGGCGTAGCCGTCGGCTGCCGCGTCGAAGGTCTTACATCTGCCGTCGGGGGACAGCATTCGAGCCCGGGAGGCGGCGACGGTGGACGCGGGGCTCAACAGGACGTTGACCCCGCCGGCCAGGGCCAGATCGCAGTCGCCGGAGTGCAGGGCCTGACTGGCCTGATGCACGGCCACCAGCGACGAACTACAGGCGGTGTCGACCGCGACCGCCGGGCCTTCCAGGCCGAGGGTGAAGGCGACCCGACCGGAGATGGCGTTGAGCGCATTGCCGGTGATGAAATGCGCTTCGAGGCTTTCGATCGAATCGTTGGACAGCAGAAGCGAGTACTCATTGGCCGCCACCCCGACGAATACTCCGGTGCGGCTGCCCCGCAACGTGGCCGGGCCGTACCCGGCTCTTTCCAGTCCCTCCCAGGCGATCTCGAGCATCAGACGTTGCTGCGGATCGATCCAGACAGCCTCGCGCGGGGAAATGCCGAAGAACTCCGGATCGAATCCGTCGACGCTGTCGAGGTATCCGCCGCTACGGGTGTAGATCTTGCCCGGCGCCTGTTGATCGGGATCGTAGAACTCGTCGATGTCGAAACGGTCCTCGGGAATCTCGCGGATGGCGTCCACACCGCCGGACAGCACGCCCCAGTACGCATCCGGGTCCGGCGAGCCCGGAAAGCGGCATGCCACCGCGATGATGGCGATGGGTTCGTCGGCCGCTTCGGTCGCCAGCGAGGCAGGCCGGGTGGGCCCGGGCAACCCGGCCGGTGCCGTGGCCCCCAATCCCTCGTGCAGCCTGAGCACGTCGGTGAGCAGGTAATCGGCCACATCGGACAGCCTTGGGAAGTCCATCGCCAACGTGGCCGGCAGCTCGTTACCGACCGCCTGTTCCAGCCGCCGCCGCAGCTCGACCGCCATCAGGGAGTCCATCCCGAGGTCGAAGAAGCCGGCCTCGTCGCGAATCTCCGACGCCTCGATCCGCGTCACCTCCGCGACGGTGTCCCGCAGGTATTCCAGGACGAGTTTCCGTCGTTGCTGCACGGGGGCGGCGGCGAGGTTCTGCACCAGAGCGGTGCTTCCAGCCGGCCCGGAGGCCGCAGATGATGAACCGGCCGCCTCCCCAGCCACTTCCCCGGCCAGGCTCGCCAGTAGTGAGCGACGTCCGACCTGGAGGTAGATCGGCAGGAAACGGGCCCAGTCGATCCGTGCGACCACGGCCTGCGCCGGTCCCCGCGAAACCCCGGCGCCGATCACGTCGGCCAGTCCGGCCAGCGCATCCGCCGGCGACAGGGTCTTGACTCCGCGCAGATCCAGCCGGGCGCGGGCCTCCGGGTCGGCCATCCCGGCCGACCAGGGGCCGAAGTCGACGCTGAATCCGGGAATGCCGTCATCGCGCAATCGCCAGGCCAACCCGTCCAGGAAGGCGTTCGCCGCACCGTAGGCGCTCTGGCCGAAGCTGCCCCACACCGCCGAGATCGAGGAGGTGGACACGAAGAAGTCCAACGGCAGCCCGGTGACCGCTTCGCTCAGATACCAGGCACCCCAGACTTTTCCGGCGAACACCCGATCGATTTCGGCGCTGTCGAGGCGGCTCAGCTCGACGGTGCTGTTCTCTCCGGCGGCGTGAACGATGCCCGCCAACGGTGGGAGTTCGTCCTGCACGGTGGCCAGTAGCCGGGCCACGTCATGCGGATCGGCGACATCGGCGGTGATGATCCGGACGGTGCATCCGTGCTGCTGTTGCAGTGCCTCGATACGTGATGTGGCGGTGTCACCGGGTACGCGGCGGCTGGTCAGCACCAGCTGCCGGGCGCCGTTCGCGGCTAGATATCCGGCAATCTCCAGGCCGAGCGCGCCCAACCCGCCGGTCACCAGATATGTTGCCTCCGAATGCAATTCCATTGCCGCCGGGTCCGGTTGACTGGTGCGCCGAACCAGCCGAGGGACATGGACGGTGCGATCGCGTAGGGCGATCTGGTCTTCATCCGGTGGTAGCGTGAGCAGCCTGCTGATGAGCTCCGGCCAGTCATCGTCGCCGCCGACGGACAGATCGGCCAGACCACCCCACACCTGCGGGTACTCCAGGGCAGCGACCCGGCAGAACCCCCACAGGCTGGTGTATTCGGGTGCCACCGTGTCGGTGTCGGTCACTCGTTGCGCGCCCCGGGTGACCACCCAGAGCGGTAGTCGCAGTTCAGCGGCGACAGCCGCACGGAAGAGGCGCTGGGTGCCGCCCAGGACCCGATGCTGCATGCGCAGCAGCGAGCGCATCGGAGATATGTCGGCCGATGTCAGCGCGGCGAGGTTAAGGATACGCAGTGCCGGCTCGTCCCCGGCTGCGGAACGCAATTCGGCGACCATGGCTTGTTCGTCGGCGTCCGAGGCGGGCAGGCCGAAGATTCGGTAGCGGTGCCCGGTGGCGGTTAGCGCCTCGGCCACGGGTCCGGTGACGGTTTCGTCGTCACCGATGAGCAGCCAGGTCACCGGCGTGCCACTCCCCGTCGGGGAGTCGGCTACGGATCGATCCCAGCGAATCTCATAGCGGATATCGGCGATCGATTGCGCCCCTCGCTGCCGGTTATGTTGTGCGGCAAGCCTTGTCAGCACGTCTGAGGTTTCCCGATTGCGGGTCGCGCCGTTGTTGCCGTTGAGGAGAGTTGCGAGTTCCTCGATCCGACCGTCCTCGAGAAGTTCGATGGCCTCGGTGCGGGTGGCGCTGCGCTGATCCGGCGGATGGGCGGTCGTGCTGTGCGCATCCTCGAACCAGTACCGGCGATGCTCGAAGGGGTAGGTCGGCAGATCGACCTTTTCTGCCGTCCGGTCGGTGGCGGCCGCGAAATCCGGCTGGAGCCCGGCGGTGTAGGCACCGGCGAGGGCTTCAGCGATCTGGCGCTGGTCGGCGGTGTTCCGGCGCAGCGAGGTGATGGCCCGTGGCGTGGCGGCCGCATCGGGCCAGGCGCGGAGGGCCGCCGCGGTCAGCACCGGTTGCGGGCCTACCTCCACGAGCAGTTCGCAGCCAAGCTCGGCCAAAGTGGCCACGCACTTGGCGAACTCGACCGGCCGGCGCGCATGCCGGCGCCAGTAGGCGCCATCGAGGGTGGCGGTTCGCCCGAGGGCGGCCCCGGTCCGGTTGCACACCAGAATCCTTTGCGGCGAGGTGAATTCGACCCGGTTGGCGAAGGATTCGAAGGTGTCGAGGGCCGGATCAAGCAAGGCCGAGTGGAACGCATGGCTGGTGTCGAGCCAGTCGCAGCGGATGCCCTCGGTGGTCAACCGGTCTACCACCAGTTCCAGATCACCCCCGGGGCCCGACAACACGGTATTGGCGCCGTTGAAGGCGGCAACCGACAGGCCGGGGAACTCGTCGGTGATGGCCTCCACCCGGTCCGGATCGGCGAAGATCGCCGACATCCGGCCGCCCCCGGGGAGGTCGCCGAACAGGCGGCCCCGCTCGGCAAGCAGTCGGGCACCGTCCTCAAGGCTGAACACCCCCGCGACGCAGGCCGCCGCGTACTGCCCGACGCTGTGTCCCAGGACCACGTCCGGTTCGAATCCCCACGACTGCCACAGCGCGGCGAGGCCCATCTCCACGGCGAAGATCGCGGGCTGCGCATGGCGGGTCTGCTGCAGGGTTTGCGCCGCATCGGGCCGGTCGTCCGCGGCGAAGATCAGTTCCAGCAGCGGTGTTTCGAGAATATCGGCCACGGCATCCGCACACCGGGTCATCGTCTCGGCGAATACCGGTTCGCACCCGAACAACTCCCGGGCCATTCCGGCGTACTGGCTCCCCTGTCCGGGGAACAGCCACGCCGTCTTCGGGGTGTCGGGGCAATGGCCGCGGAACAGACCGGGCGCCGGCCGGTCGTCGGCCAGCGCCGCCAGTAGCTGTCCGGCGGACTCGAGGGAGTCCGCCACCAGCGCCGCCCGGTGTTCGAAGTGCGCGCGGGCCGTCCCGGCGGTGAGGCAGACGTCGGCCAAGGCGGCCCCCGGGTGCTCATGTATCCAGTTCCGGTGGTTCTCGGCGGTCCGCACCAGGGCCGCCGGGGTACGCCCGGACAGTGGAAGCACCATGAAGCGGGATGGTTCGGCCGGAATCGCCACATCCCGGGCCGACGGCTCGGGTGCCTCTTCGAGGATGACGTGCGCGTTGGTGCCGGTGAACCCGAACGAACTGACGCCGGCGATCCGCGGCCGGTCGGAGTGTTCCCAGCTGAGGGACTCCTGCACGACCCGCACCGGGATGCGGTCCCACGGGATGTGCGGTGAGGGGGTGTGGAAGTTCAGATGCGGGGGCAGTTCCCGGTGCTCGAGCGCCAGGACCACCTTGAGGACCCCGGCGACACCGGCGGCGGCCTCGAGATGGCCGATATTCGTCTTCGCCGATCCGATCAGCAGCGGCCGGTCGGTGTCGCGGCCACGGCCCAGCGCGGCGGCTGCGGCCTGGACTTCGATGGGATCACCCAGCGATGTCCCCGTCCCGTGCGCCTCCAGGTAGTCGATATCGGCGGGGTCCAGGCCGGCGCGCTCCAGCGCCTCGGTCAGTACCCGCTGCTGGGCGACACCGTTGGGAACGGTCAGACCACCCGAGGCGCCGTCCTGGTTGACCGCACTGCCGCGGATCACCGCGCGAATCCGGTCGCCGTCCCGGACCGCGTCGTCGAAGCGTTTGATCGCGATGACACCGCAGCCCTCGCCGCGCACATACCCGTCGGCCGCGGCGTCGAAGGTCTTGCACCGGCCGTCGGGTGCGAGCATCCGGGATTGCGAGAACGCGATCATGGTGGCCGGGCTGAGTAGGACGTTCGCTCCGCCGGCCAGCGCGAAGTCACACTCGCCCAGTCGCAGTGACTGGCAGGCCTGGTGAATCGCCACCAGCGAGGAACTGCAGGCGGTGTCCACGGTGACCGAGGGTCCTTGCAGTCCGAGCCGGTAGCTGATCCGGCCGGCTCCGGCGGCACCGGCGGTGCCGATCGCCATATGAGCCTCGACCTGCGGGTAAGCCAGGGCATCGGATGCCATCCCCAGGTAGTCATGTGTCGACAAGCCGACGTAAACCCCGGTCCGGGTATTGGCCAGAGTCGTCGGTGCGGTCCCCGAATGTTCCACCGCACGCCACGCGGTTTCGAGCAACAGTCGATGCTGCGGATCCATCCAGGTGGCTTCGCGCGCCGAGATGCTGAAGAACGGGGCGTCGAACCCGGAGACGTCATCGACGAAACCGGCCCGCCGGGTGACGACCTTGCCGGGCGCGGCCGGATCGGGATCGAAGAACTCGTCAGCGTCCCACCGGTCGGGGGGGACCTCCGAGACCGCATCCCGCCCGCTGCGGAGTACCTCCCAGTACTGGTCGGTGTCCGCCGCGCCCGGAAGGCGCGCCGCGTAGCCGATGATCGCGAAACGGGGCGCCTGCTCCGTCGGTTCTCCGGCTGTTGCCATGAAAGTTGAACTCCCCGCCTTGGCCGATGAAGTGGCGATGCCTTTCGGGAATTCTCCTCATGGCTGGACGCGACTGGCTCGTGGACTTAATCGGCCCCGGCCCCAGACATGGCCCCGGCCACCGAGATTCCCAGCGGCCAGTATTGCATGTGCGTTGCTGGCCGGACGGCCGCGTGCGGTCGGTCACCGATGCCGGTGGGGGCGCCACCACAGAGGCTATGTTGGTCTGGCAGCAGAGCGCTGCCGGCGTATGCCGCGGCATTTCAGGGTGGGGAGGCGAACAGTGCGGATCGGGAAGATCGCGGTCGGCACAGTGGACGATTGGACGCCGAGTCCGGGTGCGGTGACCTCCTGGCACCCCACCTCCGCGGCTGTCGAAAAGGCCAGGCGGGCGCCGGTCAGTTCGGTACCGGTCAGCTATATGCAAGCCCAACACATTCGTGGTGTTCACGAGCAGGGCGCCGCCGGTCTGGACTATTCACGACAGATCATCGCGACCTGCGAAGTGCCCGGCCTATGCGATATCGCAGCCATGGGCGTTGCCATCAACACGTATCTGCGCCGGCACGACACCTATCGCAGTTGGTTCGACTACACCGATACCGGCGATATTGTTCGGCACCGCATCGCCGATGCCGCCGATATCGAATTCGAGCCGGTCAATCAGGGCGAAATGACGGCCGGGGACGCGCGGAAACACATCGTCGACATTCCCACTCCGCTGGAGTGGGGCTGTTTCACCTTCGGAATCGTCCAGAGCGAGGACCACTTCGATTTCTATGCAGCCATCGATCATGTCCATGGTGATGCGGCGCTGATCGGGATCACAATGCTGGAGGCCCACGGCATGTACTCGTCGCTGACCACGACCGGGCAACCGATGGCATTGCCGGTGGCGGGCAGTTTCGACGAATTCTGCCTGCAGGAGCGTGACTCCACCGCAGATCTGAGGGTTGATTCGCCGGAGGTGCAGGCCTGGATCGAGTTTGCGGAGAACTGCAACGGCAGCCTGCCCGAGTTCCCGCTGCCGCTGGGCAACCCGCTGCAGCCGACCGTGGCCGATATGGCCGGTGAGATGCTGATGGACGTCGGGGAGACCGCCGGATTCGAGTCGGCCTGCGCTGCGGCCGGGGTCCGCTTCGTCGGTGGCCTGTTCGCGTGTGCCGCCCGCGTCGAACATGAACTCACCGGTGCCGCGACCTACTACGGGCTCACCCCGAGGGACACCCGCAGAACCTCGGACAACTTCTCGGCCCAGGGGTGGTTCACCGGACTGGTGCCGATCACGGTGCCGATCGCGGCGACATCGTTCGGTGAGGCCGCCTGGGCGGCGCAGAGATCGTTCGACTCCGGCCTCAACCTCGCCAGGGTCCCGTACTACCGGGTATTGGAACTGGCGCCGTGGCTGGACAAGCCCCGACCCAACTTCCCGGTGTCGAACTTCCTGCACGGTGGAGCCGCACCCCTCAACGCGGTGCTGGCAGCCGCGGATATGGGATATTCGAACAATATCGGGATCTACTCCGACGGCCGCTTCTCCTATCAACTGACCATCTATGCGTTCCGGTACGAGGCCGGTACGGCGATGTCGGTCTTGTACCCGGACAATCCGGTGGCCCGGAAATCGGTGACGCGGTATATCGCGGCGATGAGATCGGTGTGCAGCCAGGTCGCCGTCGGCGGGAACTGGGGTCGTGGTGCCCAGTCGAACTCGGGATAGCGCGGCTTGATCCCGTGACAGGGGACTGGGTTGATCCCGTGACAGGGCACTGCGCGATCCGCATGATCCGATGCTCGCCGCACACCGGGGTGGGACCGGTATGCGTCGGTTAGCCGATTTCGTCGTGCGGTGGCCCTATGCGGTCATCATGGTGTGGGTCGCGGTGGCGGTTACGCTGCCGCTGGCCATGCCGAGCCTGAGCGAGATGGCGCAGAAGCACCCACTGGCCATGCTGCCCGCGGACGCGCCATCCAGCGTCGCCGCACGGGAGATGACCGAGGCGTTTCAGGAATCCGGCACCGACAACCTGCTCCTGGTGGTGCTGACCGACGAACGTGGGCTCGGCCGCCCACAGGAAGCCACCTACCGGAAACTGGTGGAGGCACTGCGCCGCGAACAGCGCGATGTGGTCATGGTTCAGGAATTTCTCACAACACCCTCCCTGCGTTCGCTACTGACCAGCGCGGACGACAAATCCTGGGTGCTCCCCGTTGGTCTTGCCGGCGCACTGGGCACCCCGCAGTCCTACGCGGCCTTCAACCGGGTCGCCGATATCGTGGAACAGACCACCGCGGGAACCGCCTTGGAGGTTCACCTCGCCGGGCCGGCGGCCACCGCAGCCGACCTCACCGTCGCCGGCGAACGGGACCGACGGCCGATCGAGATCGCCATCGCCGTTCTGGTGCTCCTGGTCCTGCTGGTGGTGTACCGCAACCCGGTCGCGATGCTGCTGCCGCTGATCGGGATCGGGATATCGCTGCTCATCGCCCAGTCCGCGGTGGCCGGTGTCTCCGAGCTCACCGGTCTTGGCGTGTCGAATCAGGCCATCATTCTGCTGAGCGCGATGATCGCCGGGGCCGGAACGGATTACGCGGTCTTTCTGATCAGCCGCTATCACGACTACGTGCGGCGCGGTGCATCCTCCGATGACGCGGTCCGGCAGGCACTGGGCTCGGTGGGCAAGGTGATCACCGCATCGGCCGCCACCATCGGAGTCACCTTTCTCGCGATCAGCTTCGCTCGGATGGGGGTGTTCTCCACCGTCGGAGTGTCATCGGCGATCGGGGTCGCCGTGGCATTTCTGGCCGCGGTGACGCTGCTTCCCGCCATCCTCGTCATCATCGGGCCGCGCGGCTGGATCGCGCCGCGGCGCGAGCTGGCCGCACGGTTCTGGCGGCGTTCGGGCATCCGGATCGTGCGCCGGCCACGGGCCCACCTGCTGGCGGCTGTGCTCGTCCTGGTCCTGCTGGCCGGTGTCGCGGGATTTCCACGGTACAACTACGACGACCGTCGGGCGGTGGCCCCGTCGTACCCCAGTTCGGTGGGTTACGCGGCCCTGGAACGTCATTTCCAACTCAGTCAGTTCGTCCCCTCCTACGTGCTCATCCAGTCGCCGCACAGTCTGCGCACACCGCGGGCCCTCGCGGATCTGGAGCAGCTGGCCGAACGCATCAGCCAGCTTCCCGACGTCCGGATGGTCAGCGGTATCACCAGGCCGCTGGGGGACGTTCCGCGCGAGTTCAGGGCCACGTATCAGGCGGGCCTCGTCGGTGATCGGCTCAGCGCCGGTTCGGTGATGATCGCCGACAACATGGACGATCTCACCCAGCTGGCCAGCGGGGCCGACGAACTGGCGGGCGGCCTCGGCGATGTGCGGATCCAGGTCGGCGAGATCGCCACCAGCGTGCAGCGGATGATCGATGCCTTCGCCGCGCTGCGGGGCCAGTACGGCGGGGACAAGCTGGTGAGCAATGTCGAGGTCGCGGCGAAGCTGGTCACCGCGATCAACGAACTGGGCAACTCCATCGGGATCAGCTTCACCGCCGCCCGGGACCTCTTCGGCTGGGTGGCGCCGGTGCTGATGGCACTGCAGGGAAACCCGGTGTGCGACCTCAACCCGTCCTGTAGTGAGACTCGTGGCAACCTTCAGCGCCTCGTCGATGCCCGCAGCGGCGGCGGTCTCGACAGGATCAACGAATTGGCCCAGCAGTTGGAGTCACTGCAGGACAAGCAGTCGCTCAACGCCGCGCTGACCGAATTGAGCGGTGCTTTCACCGATATCACGGCTCTGATGAAGTCGATGGGGCTGGACACGCCCGGCGGAGCTGAGGTCACCTTGGCCGAAGCCCGACAGGGTGCCGACAGCGCCGCCACCGGCAGCCGGGATGTGGCCGCCGGGGTACACCAGGTCGTCGAACAGATCGACCTGATGCGCACCGGCCTCGACCAGGCGTCAGCGTTTCTGCTGTCCATGAGTCATGACGCGGTGGGCCCGGCGATGGCGGGGTTCAACATTCCGCCCGAGGTGCTCGAGCTGGCTGAGTTCCGGGCCGCCGCGAAGATGTTCCTGTCGCCCGACGGGCACTCCGCACGCTATGTGGTGTTCTCCGAATTGGACCCGTTCAGCGCTGGGGCGATGGATCAGGTCAACACCATCGCCGCGACCGCGCGCGCCGCTCAGCCCAATACCGAACTGGCGGCGGCCTCGATCTCGATGGGTGGGTATCCGGTGGCCCTGCGGGACACCCGGGACTACTACCAGAAGGACATCCGGTTCATCGTCTTCGTCACGGTCATCGTGGTGCTGCTGATCTTGATGCTGCTCCTGCGCGCGATCCTCGCGCCGCTGTATCTGGTTGGTTCGGTGGTCGTTTCCTACTTCGCCGCCCTCGGTATCGGCATCCTGGTCTTCCAGTACGGGTTCGGCCAGCAGTTGCACTGGACTGTGCCGCCATTGGCGTTCGTGGTGCTGGTGGCGGTGGGAGCCGACTACAACCTGCTGTTCGCTTCACGATTGCGGGATAAGTCCCCGAACGGCACCCGGTACGGGATCGTCCGCACGTTGGCCTCGACCGGGGGTGTCATCACCGCGGCGGGGGTGATCTTCGCCGCGTCGATGTGGGGTCTGTTGTTCTCCACCATCGGCACCGTCGTCCAGGGTGGTTTCGTCATCGGCGCCGGAATCCTGCTGGACACTTTCCTGGTGCGGACCGTCGTCGTCCCGGCCACGGCTACGCTGTTCGGAAAGGCGAACTGGTGGCCGTCACGAGTGACATCGCAGGGGAGCGTCGAGGCGTGAGAATGCTGTTGGCCGTATTCACCACCCTGGTGACGATGGGGGCCACCGGGGGAGTCGCGGTAGCCGATGTGACCGTTGAGGATGTGACCGTTGAGACGGGGCCGGACGACGCCGCAACCGGGCAGCCATCCGCACTCAGCACGCCTGGCCGCGGCTACGCGCTCGGGGGCGCCCACGTCCTGGGTATTCCGTACGACGAGTACATCCGCCGCACGGGGGCGGACTGGTTCCCGGGACTGGACCGGCAGATCGTCGACTATCCCGCGGGCCAGGTGCAGGGCCACACCCTGGAGCGGCTGTTCCCCGGCATCGGCCGGCTGGACGACGACTTCCCCGGTCTTGGTATCGACGGCCCGAGTGTCGGCGAGTCGGTCGACGAGGGGGAGGGCAACCTCGATCGGGCGATCCGCGAGGGCGGGCCCGGTACCGCGATCGGTCTGTCCGAGGGGGCCCTGGTTCTGAACGCCGTGCAGGCCCGGCTGGCCGGTGATCCGGCCGCCCCGCCGTCCGACCAGCTGTCCTTCGCGACCTACGGCGACCCGGTCGCGCGGCACGCGTTCGGTGAGAGTTTCCTGACCATGAACTTTCCGGTCGGCAGTGTGGTCCCCTCGCTCGACTACCGGATCCCGGAACCGGTGGAGAGCCAATATGACACTCACATGTTCGTCTCCGCCTACGACAGCATCGCCGACTGGCCCGATCGGCAGGACAACGTGATGGCCGTCCTGAACGCGATCGTCGGTCTGGCGACCGGTCACACCGCGGTGGCGTTCACCGACCCCGGAATGGTGCCACCGAAGAACATCAGAACGGTCGTCAACTCCAGGGGCGCGACGACGACGACGTACCTGATTCCCGAACAACACCTGCCGCTGGTTCTGCCGTTCAAGTATCTCGGGGTTGACGAGGGTACGTTGAACCAGTTGGACGCGGTTTTGCAGCCGATGGTGGATTCCGGGTATTCACGAAACGACGACCCGTCGACGGCCCCGGTGACGGTGGACCCGGTGAACGGCTACGACCCGGCCGAGGTGACCGCGCCCGCCACCCAGGCGGCTTTCGGCGGCGGGGCCGATCCGGTGTCGCAACTCCTGGCCGGTCTGCAGTACGTGTTGAACAACAATTCACTGGGCCGGCCGTAGCGGCGGACTTCACCGTCCGAGCAGACCTGCCGCGATCAGGACCACGCCGACTGCGCCCAGCAGTGCCGCGAGGTCCCTGCGCCGCCGGGTGCGCACCCAGCGGTGCAGTGTCGAGATTGCCGCCCGGGTGCGCGCCGGGGCAACCAGATCGGCCACCAGCGGGATTTCCACCAGGGCGAAAGCCACCACGTTGAACAGCACCACAGCCGAAAGCTGGGTGGCCGGGGCGACTCCGGCGGCGGCAATGATCGCCAATGCCGCCAGGTAGTCGACCGATGGCAGCGCGATACCGAGACCCGCGACGCCGGCGACCCATAACGAGCGGCTGCCGAGCAGTCGGGTCAGCCACCGTGACGGTTCGCGGGCGCGGGTACGGGTGGCCGCCACGGCCACCGCTGTCAGCAGGGCCAGCACGCCGATGACGATCTGCACCGTGGGCAGGGTGAACTGCGCGGACGCCGGCAGTCGGGGCGCGACGGCGAACAGCACCGTCGCACCGACTGTCAGCCCCATCAGAAAGCCACCGGCCAGGAAAGCGGCCAGTTGCCGGCGGGGTTGCGGCCGATTCAGCAGCACCGCGCACATGCCGATGCGGAAAGGCTCCAGGCTGACCGCGGCAGCCATCACCAGAAGAGTGAGCCACATGGGCACCCGGCTATCCGTCCCGGACGCCCCGGCCGCCCGCGTGTGAAAATGGAGACGTTATGGGCGATACGGAGTTGACTCCCGCGGTACTGCGCGAGGCGTTCGGTCATTTCCCGTCCGGGGTGATCGCCGTGGCCGCGCAGGCCGACGGCGATCGGATCGGCTTGGCGGCCAGCACTTTCGTCCCGGTCTCGCTGGACCCTCCGCTGGTCTCGTTCTGTGTTCAGAACACCTCGAGGACCTGGCCGCGGTTGGCGAAGCTGCCGGTGCTCGGCATCAGCCTGCTGCATGAGGGACATCACGACGCCGCGCGCACCCTGGCCGCCAAGACCGGCGACCGGTTCGCCGGGCTGACGACGGTGTCATCGGCGGCCGGCGCGGTGTTCGTCGAGGGGACCTGCGTATGGCTGGAGAGCGAGATCGACCAGCAGGTCACAGCGGGAGACCACACCATCGTGATCCTTCGCATCCGGGAGATCACCGTGCACGACGAGGGCCCTCCGATGGTCTACCACCGCAGTGGCTTTCGCCGGTTGAGTTGAACCGGACCGGGTCCGACCGGATTCGAAGGCTACTTGTCTCGTTTGAACAGTTTGTTGCCCAGCCATACCACCGGGTCGTACTTGCGGTCGGCGACTCGCTCCTTCATCGGGATCAGCGCGTTGTCGGTGATCTTGATGTGCTCGGGGCACACCTCGGTGCAGCACTTGGTGATATTGCAGTAGCCGAGGCCGAAGTCCTCCTGGGCCATGTCTTTGCGGTCCAGGGTGTCCAACGGGTGCATGTCGAGTTCAGCGGTGCGCATCAGGTAACGCGGGCCGGCGAAGGACTTCTTGTTCTCCTCGTGGTCGCGCACCACGTGGCAGACGTTGTTGCACAGGAAGCATTCGATGCACTTGCGGAACTCCTGGGAGCGTTCCACGTCGATCTGGGCCATCCGGTACTCGCCCGGCTGCAGTTCCTTAGGAGGCGCGAAAGACGGGATCTCGCGAGCCTTCTCGTAATTGAACGAGACGTCGGTGACGAGGTCGCGGATCACCGGGAAGGTGCGCAGTGGGGTGACCGTGACGGTCTCGGCCTCGGCGAACGTCGACATCCGGGTCATGCACATCAGCCGCGGCCGGCCGTTGATCTCGGCCGAACAGGACCCGCACTTACCGGCCTTACAGTTCCACCGGACCGCGAGGTCGGGGGTCTGCTGAGCCTGCAGCCGGTGAATGACGTCGAGGACGACCTCGCCCTCGTTGACGTCGACCTCATAGTCGCGCAGCTCGCCACCATCGTCGTCGCCGCGCCACACCCGCATATTTGCCTGGTAGCTCATCTAGCTCCTCCGTCCGGGATGTTGCGCGAGCTCTTCGTCGGTGAAGTACTTGCCGAGTTCCTCGATCTCGAACAACTCCAACAGATCCTCCCGCATCGGGGGCTGCTCCTCGCGAGTGGCCGTGATCGTCGGCATCACCGGATCGTCACCCTGGGTACGGCATACCACCAGGGCGCGCCGCCAGTGGTTGTCCATCTGCGGGAAATCGTCGCGGGTGTGTCCGCCCCGGCTCTCGGTGCGGGCCAGCCCGGAGCGGGCCACGCACTCGCTGACCATCAGCATGTTGCGCATGTCCATCGCCAGGTGCCAGCCCGGGTTGAAGGCGCGCTTGCCGTCGGACTCGATATTGCGGTAGCGGACCTTGAACTCCTCGATCCGGTCCAGCGCCTGCTGCATCTCCGCCCCGGTGCGGATGATGCCGACCAGGTCGTTCATCGTCAGCTGCAATTCGGCGTGCAGGGTGTAGGGGTTCTCCGGTTTAGCGCTCTCCGCGCGGCCGCCCTGCGGACCGTTGAACGGCTCGAGGGCGATCGTGGCGGCCTCCTCCAGTGCCGCCTCCGACACCGCCGGCCTGGTGGACAGCGCGCGTACGTAGTCGGCGGCGCCGAGCCCGGCCCGGCGGCCGAACACCAGCAGGTCCGATAGCGAGTTGCCGCCCAACCGGTTGGAGCCGTGCATACCTCCGGAGCATTCGCCGGCGGCGAACAGCCCGGGTGTGGCGGCCGCCCCGGTGTCGGGGTCGACCTCGATACCGCCCATGACGTAATGGCAGGTCGGTCCGACCTCCATCTCGTCCTTGGTGATGTCGACCTCGGCCAGTTCCAGGAACTGGTGGTACATCGAGGGCAGCCGGCGTTTGATCTCCTCGGGGGTCATCCGGGAGGCGATGTCGAGGTAGACGCCGCCGTGCGGGGTGCCGCGGCCGGCCTTGACCTCGGTGTTGATGGCGCGGGCCACCTCATCGCGGGGCAGCAGGTCGGGGGTGCGCCGCGCAGAGTCATTGTCCTTGAGCCACTGGTCGGCCTCGGCCTCGGTCTCGGCGTACTGGCCCTTGAACACCGAGGGGATGTAGTTGAACATGAACCGCTTGCCCTCGGAGTTCTTCAGCACCCCGCCGTCACCACGGACGCCCTCGGTGACCAGGATTCCCTTGACCGACAGCGGCCAGACCATACCGGTCGGGTGGAACTGGATGAACTCCATGTTGACCAGCGCCGCACCCGCCCGCATGGCCAGGGCGTGACCGTCGCCGGTGTACTCCCAGGAGTTCGACGACACCTTGAACGACTTGCCGATACCGCCGGTGGCCAGTACGACTGCCGGAGCCTCGAACAGGATGAACTTGCCGGTCTCGCGCCAGTAACCGAACGCCCCGGCGACCCGTTTCTCGCCGGTGGAGTCATCCAGGATCAATTCGGTGATCGAGCATTCGGCGAAGATCTTGATCCGGGCGTCGTAGTCGCCGAGTTCGGCCTTGTCCTCCTGTTGCAGTGAGACGATCTTCTGCTGCAGGGTGCGGATGATCTCCAGGCCGGTGCGGTCCCCGACGTGGGCCAGCCGGGGGTAGGTGTGGCCGCCGAAGTTGCGCTGGCTGATCCGACCGTCCTTGGTGCGATCGAACAGCGCACCGTAGGTCTCCAGCTCCCACACCCGGTCGGCGGCCTCCTGGGCGTGCAGTTCTGCCATCCGCCAGTTGTTGAGGAATTTGCCGCCGCGCATGGTGTCGGCGAAGTGCACCTGCCAGCTGTCTTTGGAGTTGGCGTTGCCCATCGCCGCCGCACAGCCACCCTCGGCCATCACGGTGTGCGCCTTGCCGAACAACGACTTCGACACCACCGCGACTCGCAGGCCTCGCTGGCGTGCCTCGATGACGGCTCGCAGACCTGAGCCACCGGCGCCGATTACGATGACGTCATAGGAATGACGCTCGATCTGCGGTGTGGCGGGTGCCTGAGGAGCATTGGTTTCCGTCATCTGACCTCGCTTGAACTCTTTGTCTTGAACACTTCAGTGGTTGGAACCGTTATCAGCCGATGAAACGCAGGTCGGAAATGGCGCCGCTGGCGACGAGCATCACGTAGAAGTCGGTGAACATCAGCGAGCCCAGGGTGATCCAGGCGAATAACTTGTGGTGGACGTTGAGCCGGCTGATCTGAGACCACGACCAGTACCGCACCGGATGCTTGGAGAAGTGTTTGAGCCGCCCGCCCATCACGTGCCGGCAGGAATGGCAGGACAGCGTGTACAGCCACAGCAGGATGACGTTGCCGACCAGGATGATGTTGCCCAACCCGAACCCGAAGCCGGTCGGAGAGTGGAACGCCTTGATGGCATCCATGGTGTTGATCACCGAGATGACCGCGGCGATATAGAAGAAGTAGCGATGCAGGTTCTGCAGGATCAGCGGGAAACGAGTCTCACCGGTGTAGGTGGCGTGAGGTTCGGCCACCGCGCAGGCCGTGGGCGACTGCCATACCGAGCGGTAGTAGGCGCCGCGGTAGTAGTAGCAGGTCAGGCGGAACAGCAGCAGAAACGGCAGCGACATCGCCGCATACGGCAGCCACCAGACATCGGGGAGGATCTGCGGCCAGAACTCGCTGGCGGGCCCACAGCCCTTGCTGATACAGGGGGAGTAGAACGGGGTCAGATAGTGGTATTTCTCTACGAAGAAGTGGTCCTGCTGGAAAGCGCGGACGGTCGCGTAGACCAGAAACGCCGCGAACCCGAGATCGGTGAGGATCGGTGATTTCAGCCAGTTGTCGGTCCGTAGGGTCTTCTGCGGGATCTTCGCTCGGCCCGGTGAGAAGACGCCGGTGGCACGCCGATTGGCGGTGGGTGCGCTCATCTGCAGTGATCCCCTTCGAGTCAACTGCTTTTGAACCCTACTGTTAAAACCCGCCCAGATTGAAGCCGGGTCAGCGTCGGTTATGCCCGCCTACACCCTCGTCGTCGATACCCGCCCAGAACTCTCTGTCATATGGGGTGTCGGGTACCTGGATCTTCTCCCCGGAGCTCGAGAAGGGGGGTGCGGCGAACTCGAGCTCGCCGGCATCCATCTCGAGAATTTCCAGGTCACCGACCATTCGCTCAGTGTCGATGATCACCCGCCGCATGGCTGGGTTGTCGCCGTAGCGGTGTTGTAGCGACGTCACGCACCGCCTCAGATTCCCGATCAGATGGTGCAGTTCGGCCAGTTCTGTGGCTTTGGACAACGGGACCTCCTCGGGGCCGGACGTGTCAGGAATCACATTATTCCTCCGATGTTAGCCCGGTTGGCGACCGGGCGGCGGGGCGGCGGACCGCGGGCCGGAGCCGAGGGGAGTAGTCAGAAGTCCGCGACCGCCCCGATCGCGGCCAGCGCTTTCTCCAAATGTTTGCTGAAAAACGGAAATACTGGTTAGACAGCTATGGTTCCGGCGCTCTACTCTCGCTTGATCCGGAGTTCGGAAACGGACCGCAAAGGGGAGGGATGGAATGGTTTTCAACGTCAACTCAGCAAACATTGCTTTATCGGCCGGAGTCGAATCGGGTATCGCTGCCGGACTTGCCGCCGCCGCGGCCTCGGCGACGGTGGTGCTTACCGGAGCGCTGCCGATGGGCGCTGACCTGGACTCCATCCAGTTCGCCGCCGCATTGAACGCGGCCGGAGCGTCCTACGTCGGCGTAACCGGTGCGCAGGTGGCGAACCGGGAGTTGTTCGCCGGCGCGCAGGACATCGCTGCGGCGACCTACACCGCCACCGACGTCATCAACAACACGGCTCTGGCCCTCTGAGGATCAGCTGCCATGCCCGATCCCACCTGGCCGTCATCCCCGCCGGAGGTCAACTATCTGAGGTTGGTCGGACCGGGGGCGGCCGGCACGGCGTCGACGATGGCCAGTGCGGCCGCATGGCAGGCGCTCTCGGGCGGCAACCAGGCGGCCTTTTCCGCCTCGATGCTCAACACCGTCGCGACCGCACTGGACTTCGAGGGGGTCGGGGGGACGAGTTCGACCGCGGCGGTCACCGACTTGAACGCGTCGCTGCAGTTGCTGGCCGGCTGGGCGCAGGAGAAACCGCCGATTGCGGCCAGCGCCGTCTGGGCCTACGAGACCGCGGTCTCCTCGATGATCCCCGCCGAGGTATCGGTGGCCAACCGAGTTGAACAGTCGTCCGCCGTTGCGGTGAACCCGCTGGTCCTGGGCGCTTTGACGCCGGTGATCGTGGCCCTGGACACCGAGTATTTCGGGGAGCACTGGCCGCATAACGCGAGCGCGGGCGCGGTCTACGGTGCCGCGCTCGCCGCACTGGTCGTGGCGTTGGCCGTCCCGCCGCCGGTCCCGCCGGCCACGACATCCGCGGCTGCGCCGGCTACGGCTGCGGCCGCGGTCGCCCAGAGTGCCGGTCAGGCGGCCGCGGGCGAGGCCATGCGGGAGTCCGGACAGGCTGCGCGGCTGGCGGGTGGGGGTGCGAACGGGCCGGCCGAAGTGGCCGGGCAGGCGGGCTCGATGATGTTGCAGCCGATTCAGGCGGCCACCGGCGCGATGCAGCCGGCGTTTGGGATGTTCCAGTCGCCGATGCAGGCCTTTGGGGGGCTGGCCGCCCTGCCGCAGTCGATGCTGGGTTCCGGGGGCGTCGGTCCGGGTGGTGTTTCGGCGTTCGGGACCGCCGTGCCGCCGGCCATGCTCGCTACCGCCACCGGGGGCGGGCTGGGTGCCGGGGCCGGTGCCGGCCCGGTCGGCGCCGCCGGGGCCGGCGGTAGCGGGGGCGGGGTCGGCGGCGGTATTCCGGGCGCGGGTCTGACCAGTTTTTCCCGGCCGAACGGCAGTTTCGCCCCGGAGAACAACGGTGGTCGGCCACTCGGACTGAAAACCGGCCTGCTCGGTGCGGCGGAGGTGAAGGTCGCCGGTCCGTCGGGGGCGAGTCCAGGGGTGAGTCCGTCGGCGATGCCGGTACCGCCGGCTCAGGCCGGGATGTTGGCTCACAGCAAATCTCAGGACGACCAGGGGTCCGCCGTACGTGCCCGGGTAGTGCTGTCCGGTACTGGATCGTCGGATCGCTTCAATAGCTAATGAATCTCCGCAGAAAGAATCTGTCAACAGATTTGCCATTGAGTGAAGTGACACCCGCGGTGCCGCTGTCCAATACTCGAGGCTTCCCACTCGGGGGTGGTCACAGGTTCACGACCACACCCACCAACACAACCCGATCGACGTCCACAACCACGAAGGAGAAGACATGACCCTCGTCGTCACACCGGAGGTGCTGCGAAGCACCAGGCTCGCGATCGAATCGGCACTGGAGCATGCCACGGCGATCGCCAACGGGTACCTCAGCAGTCACGAGGGGCTCGGTTCGGCGGTCTGGGGCGGCCGGGCTCAGCTCGCCTCGGTCAACACCGCCGTCCAGATCAACCACGACCTGCAACAGGTCATCACCGGAGGTACCCGGCTGGCACATGGATTGGGTCAGGCGGCATCCCTCATGGAGCAGCACGAGGCCGACGCCGCGCACAGCCTGACCAGTTTCGCCGCCAACGCCTGACACCGAACCCGAACCCGAACCCGAAAGGAATCTGCAATGTCAGAGAACATCACCTATCACCACGGCGGCGTTGCCGACTTCGCCTCCGATGTCGGAAGCCGTTCAGCCCAGCTGTTGGAGATCCACGATGACATCCTGCAGCGCACCAATGCGGTCGCTGATTTCTTTCAGGGCGCCGCGGCCACCTCGTTCCACGAGTCACAGTTGCAGATGCTGCAGGGTCTCCAGGGCCTCATCCAGACGATGAACCGGCACGGCCAGACGATCAGCAGCGTCAATGC
>Ga0180432_10003791_pt1 | contig 21298 bp, 21 predicted proteins | sample SS_ome_10_FD_132414 | JGI IMG/M metagenome (GOLD analysis project Ga0180432, IMG submission 132414) | Hypersaline lake sediment archaeal communities from the Salton Sea, California, USA - SS_1_MS_2 metaG | ecosystem: Environmental > Aquatic > Non-marine Saline and Alkaline > Hypersaline >...
GGGCAGGATATCTGGCGAGGGGTGGTCCGTTTGTAAACGGATTGTAATCGCTTGAAGGAATTGTAGCCTGCCCGGGTGCCGGTGGTCTTCGAGCGGTTGGTGGTGTGGCGGGACCGCACCCCGCGCCCGGGGCCGGAGAACATGGCGGTTGACGAGTGGTTGCTTGAGACGGCGGCGGACGCTCCGCTCCTCAGGGTCTACGATTGGGAGGGGGACTGGGCGAGCTTCGGGTATTTCCTGAGATTCGGGGAGGTCCGGAGGCAGGTGGACCTTCCCGTGCTTCGGCTGGTCCGCCGGCTGACCGGCGGCGGAATCGTCGATCACCGTGGCGACCGGACCTACACGCTCGTGGTGCCGCGCCACGAAGAAATCGCAAATCTGAGGGGGGCGGAAAGCTACCGGCGGATCCACGGGGCGGTGGCGGAGGCGCTGGCGGAGATGGGAATCATGGCATCGCTGGTGAAGAGCGACAGCGGGGAGAACTCGGAATTGTGCTTCGAGAATCCGGTGCAATGGGATGTGGCGGGGACCCGCGGTCGCAAGCTCGCGGGTGCCGGCCAGCGCCGGACACGCAAAGGTCTGTTGCACCAGGGCAGCGTGGCAGCCGCCAAGCTCGACGGATTGACGGGGCACTTGGGGAAGGCCCTTGCGCGGGTTGTCGAGCCGTGGCAGGGCGAACTCAACCCGGAGGCCGTGGAGGAACTGGCCGGAACCCGCTACGGCAGCCCGGAGTGGCTCCGGCGACGATAAGTGCGGCCATCAGGCGGACGCCGCCGTCCGGGCGCCATGGGCAATTGACAATTCGGATGCCATGCGGAACGGCTTGGCCGGGCATCACGTGCGCGGGAGGCGGACGGTGAAGGTGGTTCCGTGGCCGGGGCGGCTGTCGACGGTGACGGCGCCGTGGTGGGCGTCGACGACGGCGCGGACGAAGCTGAGGCCGAGGCCGAGGCCGCGTTTCGAGCGGCTGCGGTCGCCGCGGTAGAGGCGGTCGAAGATCCGGGGGAGTTCGTCGGTCGGAATGCCGGGGCCGTCGTCGCGGACGCGGATTTCCGCCGTGTCGCCCGCGGCATGGGCCTCGATGTCGACCTTGCCACCATGGTTGCCGTATTTCAGGGCGTTGTCGAGGAGGTTGGCGACGACCTGCTGCAGGCGGGCGGGGTCGGCCATGACAAGGAGTTCCGGCGGCAGGCGGGTCTCGACAAGGATGCCGTTTTCTTCGGCGACCACTTCGTAGAGTTCGACCACCTCGCGGATCAGCGGGGGGAGGTCGAGTTTCCCGATATCGAGGGGCATGGTGCCGGTTTCGGCCTCCGCGATGTCCATGAGGGTGTCGAGCATCCTGAGGATGCGCTCGGACTCTTCGAGCGAGTCGGCGAGCGCTTCACGGGCGGCGGAAGGGTCGTCGTGGCGGGCGAGGGCCGACTCGGCGCCCGCCCGGAGCCGCGTCAACGGGGTGCGCAGGTCGTGCGAGGTGTTGTCGAGGGCTTCGCGCATCGAGCGGATCAGCGCCTCGTTGCGCTCGAGGAGCTGGTTGAAGAGGCGGCCCATCTCGGTGAAGTCGTCGCGGCGCCGGCCGAGCGGGACGCGCTTGTCGAGCGCGCCGGTCGAGAGGATCTCGCGCACGGTCCGGGTCAGGTCGCGGGCCGGTTTGACGGCGCGGTAACTCAGAAGGCCTCCCGCGAGGAGCGCGACGAGGGTGGCGGGCACGATCGACCACAGGAAGGCGCGGCGGAACGTCTCGACGGGGCGGAAGGCGCCGGTCGAGATCCGGCCGGCTTGCAGGAGGTAGGTCCCCTGGACGGTGGCGGAGGCAATGGTCCAGATGTTGCGGGGGTCGCCGGTGACCAGCGTCGTCACGATGGGCGGGCCCGCGAGACGGTCCAACTCGGCGGGGTCGAGGAAGCGCCGCCCGCGGGGGTTGCTGAACAGGAGGAGGCTCGCGCCGGGTCCCTCGATGCGGACGAACACGAGGTCGTCGTTGCGAAGGTTCTGGTCGCGGAAGCGGGTCCGGAGTTCCTCGACCCGGCCGCGGAGGAACGAGGCGCGGTATTCGGCGAGGCGTTCGCTGATGATCTCGCGTTCCTTGCCGGCGATGCTGGTTTGCAGGAGCCACTCCGCCACGAGGAAGATGGCGAGGAATCCGGCAAGGAAGAAGACGGCGTAGAAGAGCCCGAGGCTGACGCTGAGCTGCAGGCCGGTGGAGCTCTTATGAGGAACGGAGGACATAGCCGGCCCCGCGGACGGTGTGGATCAGTTTCGGTTCGAAATCCTTGTCCACCTTGGCGCGCAGGCGGTGGACGAGGACGTCCACGACATTCGTCTGGGGGTCGAAGTTGTATTCGTAGACGCTGTCGAGGATGGTGGTTTTGGAGACGACGCGTCCGGCGTTGCGGGCGAGCAGTTCGAGCAGGCGGAACTCGCGCGGTTGGAGCGTGATCGATTCGCCTTGGCGGCGCACTTCGTGTTTCCACGGGTCGAGTTCGAGGTCGGCCACCCGGAGGACGCCCGGCGGCGCGGCGGAGTTCGCGGGCATGGCGCGGCGGATGAGCGCTTCGATGCGGGCGTCGAGCTCGGAGAATGAGAAGGGCTTCACGAGGTAGTCGTCTCCTCCGGCCTTCAGGCCCCTCACGCGGTCGTCCACGCTGCGCCGCGCGCTGAGGATCAGGACCGGGGTGCGGATGTTGGCGGCCCGCATTTCTTCGATGATGGTCAGCCCGTCCACTTCCGGCAGCATGATGTCGATGACGGCGGCGTCGTAGCGTGCGGATTGCGCAAGGTCCGACCCGTTCCGGCCGTCGTGGGCGACGTCCACGGCGTAGCCGCGCTCACGAAGCCCGTTCGAGACGAAGCCTGCGATCTTCTCGTCGTCTTCGATGACAAGGATCTTCAAGGGACCGGCAGGGTAGGAGGTTCCCGCGGGTCGTGCAAGCGGAGGGAGGAGGCATCGCGGAACGTCCCGCAACCTTGCCGATTTGTAATCTTCCGGAAAGGCGCCGGTAAGGCGGGGGGAGTAGCTTTCAACCAGTCAGCCCGGGACGGACATCCCGGGAAAGAGAACAACCAGAAAAAAGAAAGGGAACCAACTCATGAAGAGGAAATACATTGTGCCTGGCATCATGGCAGCCGGCGTGATTGCGGTCGGGTTTGCGATCGCGGAGCACCGCGGCGGCGGCACGGAACTGGAATTGAAGGTCGACAAGTCGCCGCCGGAGCGATCCGGCCCGATGGGAGGGTACTCCGCGGTGGTCGAAAAGGTCTCCCCCAGTGTGGTGAGCATTTTCACGACGCGGGAGGCGGTGCGGCTCCGCGAGCGGATGCCGGACATGGGGCGCTTCTTTGACCGCCATCCGTTCCGCGACTTCTTCGGGGAGCGGTTCGGGCCCGATCCGCGGTGGTCCCGGCCCCGGGGCCCTCGCATGCCCAAACAACAAGGGCTGGGATCGGGAGTGATCCTGACCGAGGGCGGCCTTATCCTGACGAACAACCACGTTGTGGAGCATGCCGACGAAATCAAGGTCCAACTGGCTTCGGGCGTCGAGCATGACGCCGGGATCGTGGCGACCGATCCGTCTTCCGATCTCGCGGTGATCCGTATTGAAGCCGGGGGACTTCCTGCCGCCACGATCGGCGACAGCGGGGTGCTCAAGCCCGGCGACCTGGTCTTCGCGATCGGCTCGCCTTTCGGACTCAATCACACCGTGACCTCGGGGATCGTGAGCGCCGTGGGGCGGGACAACCTCAACATCACGGGGTACGACGACTTCATTCAGACCGATGCTTCGATCAACCCCGGCAATTCCGGAGGCGCCTTGGTTGACAACAAGGGAAGAGTCGTCGGGATCAACACTGCGATCATGTCGCGGAGCGGCGGCAACATCGGGATCGGGTTCGCCATTCCGATCAACACCGCGGTGCGGATTGCGGAGGAACTCATTGCGCACGGCGAGATCACGCGGGGATACCTCGGCGTTTCGCTGGCGCCCCTCGATGCCGAAGTGGCCGAGGCTCTCGAAGTGGACGCCCAAGGGGTGGTGGTCAACGAGGTGCGACCCGACACCCCGGCGGAAAAGGCCGGCTTCAAGGCCGGAGATGTCATCGTGAGCGTGGGCGGTGAAAACGTCGAAGACATCGGGGACGTGCGCCGTCTGGTCAGCCGTGAGAAGCCCGGCACGAAGCTCGAATTCGCGGTGCGCCGCGGAGGGAAATCGTTGACCCTGAATGCCACCATCGGCGAAATGCCGGATGACCTGTTGGCTGCAACGGGTTCCGGCGATTCCCCATGATCTCAGCCTCCCCACGGATGCCGGTTCTCCTCTCCCCCGGAGAGCCGGCACAGCCGGCAAGGCTGGCGCCCCCGGGTTCCCCCCCACCCGGGGGCGTTTTGTTGGGGGGGGGCAGGGAAGCGGCGCGCCAGTGTCGGAGTGCGGTGGCAAGGGAGGCACGAGCAGCTTGCCCGTCGTAGCCTGCAGGGCGAAGTCGGGCGCCACCGCTCTGGCGGAACGCGGTCCGGCCCCGCCAAAGCGCCGTCGCCGCCCCGTGGGGGCTCTGCCGGCGCACTCGAAATTGGAGATTGATATTCAGTCTTTTCGATTGTTCAATATTACCCGTAGATGAAATCCTTTGCTATTCTGACAATTCTGACGGCTTTGGCCCTGTTTGGGAGTGCGTTTTTCGGGATTTGGACTGCGCCGGGATTGGAGGATTTGCCGACGGTCGAGAGCCTCGGAAAGAAGCGCGGCGAACAGGCCGGAGAAAGAGAGCAAGAGACGGGGATCATCCCGATGGGGAGGGCCCCGTTTCAGCCGGAGGGCGTGTCGGCCGCCCGCCAACGGGCCCGACAGATAGAAGCCGCCGGGCGGAAGACGACCCGTTAGAAAGACCCCCTTCGGGGGACCTTCCGGATCGAGGTTTTCTTTCACGCGATGAACCCGTTGGGGGTGAGGAGGGCATTTTTGGCGGGATTCGGCGGCAGTTCGCGCATTAACGAATCTGCAAGCCATGAAACGATCCATTCACGCACTGCTTCCCGCCTTGCTGCCGCTGCTGGCTTTGGCGCGGCCGGCGCCCGCCGGGCCTTCGGCGCCGTTGTTCGAGAACAGCGATTTCCGCTCCGGCACATTCGAAAACTGGACCGCCGACGGGACTGCGTTCGCCAGCGGCCCGGCCCGCAAGGCGGTGCGACCGGATTCCGACACCACCGGTTCGATCGAGAAGGGCCTGGCCAACAACTGGAACGCCAGCCGCAACCTCTATCTACAACCGGAACTGACCGGCTGCGATGGCGAAACCTTCGCCAATTCGTTTCATCCCGAAACGTTGAACCGCGCCACCGGCGCCCTGACCTCGATCCCCTTCGTCGTCCGCCATGATTACCTGACCATGCAGCTCGCCGGCGGGCGCGCCGCCTGCCCCGGCAAACTGGCCGTCAACCTTGTCGGCGAGGGCGCCATTCTCCGCCAGGCGCTGCCGCGCGGCGAGAAATTCGTCCGTTTCACCTTCGACGTGCGCGACATCAAGGGGCGCGAGGCGCAACTCCGGCTCGTTGACGACCAGCGGTTGCATGGCGGCTGGATCGCGGCCGGCAGCTTCGCCGGCGGCGGCAGCCCGGCCGACGGACCCGTGATCGACGGCAAGGCGCCGGTGCACCGCAAGACCACCGCGCGGCGCACGTTCCGCTGCGACCGCCGCTACCTCAACATCCCGGCCAACCGCCGGTTCCCGGATGACGCGGTGAAGCTCCTTGATGATGGCCGGGTGGTCCAGGAACTCTGCATGTCGGTCTGCGACGAAGAGAAGGCCGAATTCTGGCAGTTCCTCGACCTCGGCCCATGGCAGGGAAGGGAGGTCACGCTGACCATGGCCGGCTGGAGCGCCTCGGCCGACCCGCTCGCCGGCGCCGTGCTCGACGACCGGATCCGCGGCCTTGACCACCTCTACGACGAGCCGAACCGCCCGCAGTTCCACTTCACCCCGCCGCAGGGCTGGAACAACGACGTCAACGGCACCGTCTACTACGACGGCGAATACCACCTGTTCTATCAGTACGACCCGAGCCGTAGCGGGCTCATCGGCCGCAACATGCACTGGGGCCACGCCGTCAGCACCGACTTCTTCCACTGGAAACACCTGCCGATCGCCCTCGGAGTCGACCCCGAACGCGGCCAGAACTATTCCGGCTCGGCCATCGTCGATCACCACAACGTCGCCGGCTTCCAGGAGGGGAGCGAAAAGACGCTCATCGCCTTCTACACCCGACGCATGCCGCACATGTATCTGCAGTTCGATTTCGACGTCGACTCGAGCGACCAGTGCATGGCTTACAGCACCGACCGCGGCCGCACCTGGACCCACGTCGACAAGCCGGCCGTTGCCGGCATCACCGGCAAGAACCGCGACCCGAAGGTGTTCTTCCACGAGGAATCCGGCAAATGGATCATGGCCTTCTTCATCCGCGGCGGCTATGACTTCTACTCGTCCGACAATCTCAGGGACTGGACCCGCCTCAGCCACGCGAGGGGATTCCACGAGTGCCCCGATGTCTTCCAGCTGGCGCTCGATCGAGACCCGGCTAGGAAACAGTGGCTGGTCGTCAACGGCAACGGCGAGTACGCGATCGGCGCCTTCGACGGCCGCGAGTTCACCGAGGAGTCCCGCGGCCGCACGGTCTTCGGCCGCTTCCATGCCACCCAGACCTTCGCCAACGCCCCGGACGCCCCCCTGCGCCGGGTCCAGATGAGCTGGCTGCGCTACGACCTGCGCGACCTGCCCTGCCGGCAAATGCTCTCGCTGCCGGTCGAGCTGACCCTGCGAAGCACGCCCGAAGGTCCCCGCCTCTTCGCCGAACCCGCCCGCGAGCTGGCCGGATTGCGCATCGAGGAGAGGACCTTCCCGGACGCCGGCCTTTCATCCAGTCCGTTCGAGATCACCGGCCTGCCGTGGCAGCTGACCGACACCGAACTGACCGTCGACCTGAACGGCGCCAGCAGGCTCGACCTCACCATCCGCGGCCAGTTGCTCACCTACGACTCCTCCTCCGCCACCCTCGAACTCGCGGGCTCGCCCGCCAAGGCCACCGTCCATCCGTCCGGCGGCAAACTGAAGCTGCGCATCCTCGTTGACCGCGGCACGATCGACGTCTGCGCCCAGGACGGCCGCGTCTTCCTGATGCACGTCTTCCAGCCCGACTGGACCATGCCGGTCCTCGCCGCCACGGCCGAGGGCGGCGCCGCCGTGGTGGAAATGCTCGCGATTCACCGCCTGAAGCCGGCATGGAAACCCGAGGCCAACTGACCGGGGCGAAATAGGGGTCAGCCCAAATTATCTGACATTTTTCCCGCCATGGTGTTCTCTCCTCCATGCGGCGGGAGCATCGCGTGGAGTATGCGGGGGCGACTTGCCATGCCATGGCGCGCGGGAATTGGAGGGGTGACATCGTTCTGGACGGGGACATCCTCTGGCGCGGCGCATGGACCTCGCTTTTCATGCGATCTCCATTCGGCGAGCTGCCGGCCGGCTACCGCATCAGCGCGGAATGAAGCAAGAGCGGTTGGACCACCTCTGGGGAGAGATCAGGGCGAAAGATCAGTTCGCTCGCGCCAACTGGGGCAGGACGTCGAAATGCGAGTCGCGTGAGTAGAGCAGCAGGTTGTGTTGCTGCACCAGGGCCGCGATCCAGATATCATCGGTGGGGATTGGAGTTCCCTGCTCGCGGAGCTGACGATAGGTCCGGGCATAGTGGAAGGTGGTTTGCTCGTTTGCATAGAGGATGGTGACGCGCGGGGAATTCAGAAACTTGCAGAGGGCGCCCTCATTCTTCCGGGCCAGTGTTCCGCATTCGAACCCGGCGCGCAGCTCGGCCAGCACCGTGAAAGGCATACAGATCTGACTGGCGGTCTTGAAGCGTCCAACCGCGTCTTGCCGGGCGTCACAGAAGTCGCGGTAGCGGTTTGTGTCGATGGCTATTCTCATGACCACAGTTCCGGGTCGATGCGGTCCATTTCGTCGAGGGCCTTGTCGCAGGCGTCATCGCGAACCCAGGAACCGATCAATTCGTCCAGGTCATGATGTTCGACGACTTCGGCATCCGCACCGAGACCTCGCTGCAGCGCAGTTACCGCCGTCTCGTTGAGGCTCTTCCCGTGCTCGACGGCCGCCGCCCGGAGGAGTTGGTTGGTGCGCTCCGGAACGTTGCGAATGGTATACTGAACGGGCTTCTTTTCCATTGTGCCTGCACAGTATGCATGCAATGCAGGCGTGTCAAGCCGCCAGTTCAGAAGCCGGACGTAGCAGGATTCAGAGTGTCGGAAATAGCAGGGGTCAGTCCGGACTATTTGACATTTTTCCCGCCTCTGTCTGCTCTCCTCCATACCTTGGGACTCCTTGTGTGCGGGCTCAGCGCAAGCTGCCGCAGAGGACAACCGCGGTCGCGAGGCCGTCATGGCCGGGCGCGACGCCGGCGCCGCCGGCGTTGGGGGCGGCCATGAGGAGTTTTTCGAGGGCGGGGTTCTCGATCCAATAACCGAGGAGGCGGGGGCCGAATTCCTCGCCGGGACATCCCGAAGGGATGCCAGCCATTAGCCGGTGGTTGAGCCTCCCGCTGCGCCATGTGTTTGGCATCTCACAACGGCTCCCGGCGGCCTTGTGCCGCCGGAAGCCACGATTGGTGAGCTACGTCATCCGCTCAAGGAACCGGCCCGTGAGCGGAGCATTCGCGCTTCCCACGGGCTGCATCTGGTTGCATCCTCGCTTTAGCTGGCCAATCATTCGCTCCGGCGGGACAAGCCCGCCGGGGACGTTCCGCCGCTGCAAGTCCGCCGGGGGGGCTGAACTTTTTGGTCGCCAAACGCATACCCACTGCGGGCGGCACCACCGGGAAGAATGCGCGCTCCTCAAGGCATCCCTTCGGGATGTTCCGGCGCAACACCTCATGGTTGGAATGCGGGGGGGGCGGGGCGGAGGTCTGCGAACAGGGGTCTTATGTGGCGGTCGAGGAGGTTGGTGGTGACGTTGCGGGCGATGGGTTCGCGGTGGGTTCGGAGGGCTTCGAGGTAGGTGTCGCCGAGCTGGGCGGCGATTTTGAAACCGACGTGGAGGAGCTGGCGGAGGTGGGGGTTGCAGGCAGGGTTGGCGGGGTCGTGCCGGAGGGCCGAGGCGAACTGATCGGCGCTCCACGCGTTGACGGCCGCGGGCGAGGGGAGGCGGTCCTCGTCGATGTCGATGACGGCGGCGTAAGGGGCGCAGAGGTCGCGGCGCTTGACGAAGGCGCGGGCGTAGATGTCCTTTGCGAGCGCAAGGCCGTCGCGGCCGGCCTCGGCAAGGCCGATGAGTTCCTCGAGCCAGTTCGTGCCGGCCGTCGTGAGGTGGAGGCCGGCGCCGGTTCGGGCGAGAGCACGGTTGATGGGTTCGTAGAGGGAGAACTTGTCGGAGCCGGAGTGGACGCTGAGCTTGAGGGTGGCCGGCAGCCCGTAGGTCTTGACGGCATGCGCGATGACGGCGAGGTCGTCGTTGAACTCGCGCTCGAACTGCGCGAGGTCGCCGGCGTAGTCGACCCCCTTGTTGAAGCGGCCGGTGAACTTGGGCGCGATGGTCTGGAGGGGGACGCCGTGATCGGCAAGGGCGGCGAGGATCACGAGCAGCTCGGGAGGGGTCTGGGGGGCGCCGGTTTCGTCCATCGAAACCTCCGTTACGAAGTCATCCGCGCCGCGCCCTTCGAGGATGCGCCGGTAGATCATCCCGGCCTTGCGGGCGGCGCGCAGGAAGAGCGTCGCGCATTGTTCGACGTCCTCCCGCGAGATCTCGAACGGTTCCGCGATGCCCTCGATGGCGACGGCGCCGGTCAGCTCGGGATGTTGTTTCACGAACGCGGCGATCTCATCCGGATCGGGCGGCTCGCCGATGTCATCGGCCACATCGAGGGTGAAGAAGTCGCAGGGGGCGAGATAGCGGTCGACGGTGTCGAGGTTGATGTGATCGGCATCGAGGAAGTAGTCCCCGGGCCATGCGAGGTCGGCCACGGCGCGGTCGGCGGCGTCCCGGGTCTGCTGCGGTTCGGAGCCGATGATCTCGTGTTCGCGGTTGGATTTGTTCCAGACCGGGGTGAGGTCGATCCCTTCCTTGCGGGCGGAGAGAAAGGCGCGGAGCTGGGCGTGGGCCCCGTGGGCGAATCGGTCGCCCACCCCGAAGGTGAATTTCGGGCACGGTTTCATGGGATTCGGGGATCGATCGTCGGAGGGGGGAACCTTGTCACTCGGGGGCGCACGGTCCCGGATTCGGATGCTCGTATTGCAGAGCACCGATCCGGGAATGCAAATTCCAAATGTCGAAATGGGCGCTTCGGAATCGGCGACGGCTCTTCTTCGAGCTTGCAATGCGGGCGCGTTCGGGCTCGCCTCGGGCCGCCATGGTGCGAATGATCTGGATGAACGGGGAGTTGCGGCCGCTCGATGAAACCGCGGTTTCGCCATTTGATCACGGGATCACGGTGGGAGACGGGGTCTTCGAGACCCTCATCTCGTATGCCGGCGCCCCGTTCGCCTTCACGCGGCATCATCAGCGGCTCGGGCATTCCGCGGCCGGGATGGGGCTCGAGGTTCCGTCCCGCGAGGGGTTGCGCGAGGCCTGTGTGGCGCTCCTCGAAGCCAACGATCTCACCGGTTGTCTGGCGCGGCTTCGGATCACGGTCACCGGCGGGCCCGCTCCCCTTGGCAGCGAACGCGGGGAGTCCCCGCCGACCGTCATGGTGGCCGCCACCGCCGCTCCCGACCTTGGGGCGACCGCCAAGGTGGTGGTGGTTCCCTTCACCCGGAACGAGACCGGCGCCCTTGCGGGATTGAAGACCACCTCTTACGGCGAAAACGTCGTGGCCTTGGCATACGCCCGGGAACGCGGCGGGGGTGAGGCCATTTTCGCGAACACCCGCGGCGAGCTCTGCGAGGGCACCGGAACCAACATCTTCCTCGTCCGGGACGACCGGCTCCTCACCCCCCCGTTGAGCAGCGGTTGCCTTGCCGGCGTCACCCGCGCCCTCGTGCTGGGATTGTGCGCGCAGGAAGGAATCCCCGTGGCCGAGGAGACCATGCCATTGACCGCCCTCCGCGAGTCGAAGGAGGCCTTCCTCACCAGCACCACCCGCGAAGTCCAACCCATCGAGACCGTCGACGGCAGCCCGCTCCCCGACGTCCCCGGACCCCTGACCGCCAGACTGCGGGCCGCCTTCCGATCCCTCGCCACCCGCGAGATCGACCCCTGAGGACCCTCCGAGGGAGACTTACCAAATCCTCCGCACCCCGTAGGCGTCGAAGACGTCGTTGGGACTCGCTATGCCGGCGCTCAGCTCCAGCGCCTCCGCCGCAAGGAGCCGGTCAAACGGATCGCGATGATGCCGCGGAAGCCGGGCCGCCCGGTCCAGCGCGGCGCTGCTCACCGGCAGGACTTCAAAGCCGTTCTCGCGCAGCAACCCTTCGAATCCCTCCCCGAGCGCGTACGGCACCCGCAGCTTCCCCAGCCCGGCCTTCACCGCCAACTCCCACCACGTCGCCGCGCTCACCAATGACCGCGAGGCCGGACTTTCAATCGCCGCCGCCGCCTCCTCCGAAAGGTCCGACGCCCCCTCGAGAAACCAAACCAGCGCCGCAGAATCGATGAGAAGGTTCATTCGTCCGGACAATCCGCCGGACCCCGGGGATCAGCCCGGAGTCCGGCAAGGACCGCATGCTGTAAGGGTGCGCAGTTGGTAAATCCTCAAAGCGGGTCGTCAAAATCATCCGAAATCCAGAATCCAGGCCCCCGCGCCACCCCGCGCTGCGGCGGACCCGGAACCCCGCTCGGCGGCCGCAACTCCGCCACCGCACGCCCGTGCTTCGTGATCTGAAAAACCTCCCCCTCTGCCATGATCTCCGCCACCAGCGCCGAAAGCTTCGTCTTCGCCTCAAAAATGCCAACCCGTCTCACGGGAGAATAAACTAGTCTAACTAGTTAGAAATCTCAAGAAAAAACTGCGGGAGGGGGTGATTTTGTATGATTGGTGTGGAATGCAGATCGGGGAATTTCGATCTGGTGGCGGGAGGGGGTGATGTCATAGCGTGCCCGCGCCGAGCCGATGGCGGGGCGAAGAAGCACCGAACTGAGAGAATCATGAAAGAGCATTTCGCGGGGGTACCACGCGTTGAATATGAGGGGCCGGATTCCGACAATCCGTTTGCGTTCAAGCACTACGATCCGGAGGAGGAAGTGGGCGGCAAGAGGATGAAGGAGCATCTGCGGTTTGGGGCGGCTTACTGGCATGTGATGCGCAACCCGCTGGGGGATCCCTTTGGTTTGGGGACGGCGCTGATGCCGTGGGACGACGGGAGCGAGTCGCTGGACAATGCCTTGGCGCGGGTTCCGGTGTTCTTCGAGTTTCTGGACAAGTGCGGGATTGATTTTTACTGTTTTCACGATCGGGACGTGGCGCCGGAGGGGGCGGACCTTGCGGAGACGCACGCCAATCTGGAGCGGGTGACGGAGGAATTGGCGGCGGCGCAGAAGGCTGGGGGCAAGAAGCTGCTTTGGGGGACGGCCTGTCTGTTTGCGCATCCGCGGTATGCGCATGGCGCGGCGACCTCTCCGAGCGCGGATGTTTTCGCTTACGCGGCGAGCCAGGTGAAGCGGGCCTTGGACGCCACGCACCGTCTCGGCGGGGCCGGGTATGTGTTCTGGGGCGGCCGGGAGGGGTATGCCTCGCTGATCAACACCGACATGAAGCGGGAACTGGACCACCTTGCGGCCTTCCTGCACATGGCGGTCGACTACGCGAGGAAGATCGGCTTTGCCGGCCAGTTTTACATCGAGCCGAAGCCGCGGGAGCCGGCGACCCACCAATATGATTCCGATGCCGCCGCCTGTCTGAACTTCCTGCGGGAATACGATCTCCTCGACCATCTGAAGCTGAACATCGAGACGAACCATGCCGAGTTGGCGGGCCACCGGATGGAGCACGAACTCGAGGTGGCGCTCGGCGCGGATGCCCTGGGATCGATCGACGCCAATCGGGGCGACCAGTTGATCGGCTGGGACACCGACCAGTTTCCGACCGATCTCTACCTGACGACCAACATCATGCTGCGGGTGCTGAGGATGAACGGCGGGAAGGGCTTCACGACGGGGGGATTGAACTTCGACGCGAAGCGGCGCCGCGAATCACACCTTCCGGAGGATCTGTTTCACGCGCACATCGGTGGGATGGATGCCTTCGCCCGCGGCTTGAAGATCGCCTCGCGCATCATCGCCGACGGGCGCTTCGAGGAATTCGTGCGGGAGCGTTACGCGTCGTTCGACGCCGGGATTGGAGCGAAGATCGAGGCCGGGAAGACCGACTTCGACGCCCTTGATTCCCACGCCCTTGAAATCGCTCCCCCGACGCTTCCGAGTGGCCGCCAGGAAATGCTCGAAAACCTCGTCAACCAGTATCTTTAAGGAAAGCTGGGAAAGAACGCGGCGTGGAAGCCAGAAGACCGGTAAAAACCCATAAAAAACCCGGCCGGCTTCCACGCCGTCGAAAACTTTGCGCCTTCGGAGGGCGGCTTGTGAGATGGAATACGCGTCAGATAAGCAACCTTTATCAAAATAAATCAAGAAAATCTTGTCCCGGTTGCGAGGATTTGGCAGGGCGCGGGAGCACCGAGGCAGGGAAAACCCAAAAAAACCTGCCTCCTCCCGCGCCCTTGACAGACAACACGGTCGGGAAAACACGGAGCAAGCGTCATGCCAAGGATTTTGGGATTTGATTCGTCCACGCAGAGTCTCTCTGCGGTCGTATTGGACACCGATGGGGGGCGGATTGTTCATGAGAAGTCGGTAAATTTCGGGCGGGATATACCAGAGTATAAGCAGCCCGCGGGGTTTATTCCGGACGGTCCGGACGGCGAGGTGCACTCCGATCCGCTGATGTGGCTGGACGCCCTTGACCTGCTTTTATCGGGGATGCGGGACGAGGGGGCGGATCTTGGGGCGGTGGAGGCGCTGTCCGGTTCGGGGCAGCAGCACGGGAGCATTTACCTCGACGGGAAGTTCGATCAAGGGCTGGCGGCGCTTGGGGAGGGCGGCTCGCTGAAGGAACGGGTTGAGCCGCATCTGACGCGCCGGACCTCCCCGATCTGGATGGACACCTCGACGGGTGCCGAGTGTGCCGAGATTGCGGCGGCGGTGGGGGGCGACGGCGAAGTGTGCGCGCGGAGCGGGTCGGTCGCGATCGAGCGATTCACCGGCCCGCAGATCAGGCGGTTTTTCAAGCACGACCCGGAGGGCTGGGAGGCCACGGGGGTGGTGCACCTGGTGAGTTCGTTCATGGCCTCGGTGGTGGCCGGGCGCAGCGTGGCGATCGACACGGGCGACGGGGCGGGGATGAATCTCATGAACCTTGCGGCGCAGGACTGGGACGAGGGATTGGTGGAAGCCACGGCACCCGGGCTTTGGGAGAAGCTGCCTCCGGTGCGGCCGTCGGCCACGGTGGCGGGGCCGGTGTCGCGCTATTTTGTTGAGAAGTATGGATTTTCGCCGGACTGCCGGGTGGTGTTGTTTTCGGGGGACAACCCGAGCAGTCTTGTGGGGATGGGGGCCTCGACGCCGGGCAAGGTGGTGATCAGCCTTGGCACGAGCGACACGCTGTTTGCGGCGATGCCGGGGCCTCGCACCGACCCGAACGGGTATGGGCATGTGTTTGGCAACCCGATGGGGGGGTTCATGAGCCTGATCTGTTTTCTGAACGGATCGCTGGCGCGGGAGCGTGTGAAGGAGGCGCTCGGGGTGGAGTGGGCGGCCTTCGATCGCGAGGGACTCGCGGCGACTCCGGCCGGCAACGAGGGGCGTCTCATGCTGCCGTTTTTCGGTCCCGAGATCACGCCGCGCCTCGATTCGAGCGAGGCGGTGTATGTCGATTGGCCCCGGGGGACCCCCGATCCGCCGGCGGTGGTGCGGGCTGTTCTCGAAGGACAATTCCTCAACATGCGGCTCCACTCGCGGTGGCTGGAGGTGGCGCCCGAGACGATCCTGCTGACGGGCGGGGCCTCGAAGAACGACGGGATCGCCCAAACCGTGGCGAACGTGTTCGGCGTTCCCGTTTCGCGCCTCAGCGTGAGCGGTTCGGCTGCCTTGGGCGCTGCGATGCGCGCCGCGCAGGCCGCCTGCGGGGTCGAGTTTGCCGCCATGGAGGAGGCCTTCTGCCGGCCCGACCGGGGGTCCACCCTTGATCCGGACCCTCGGGCCACCGGGGTGTACGACGATCTCGAGCAAAAATTCTCCGCAGCCTTGCAGGAGCGCTTCGCGCTTTCTAAGGATTAGCCCGAAACCAGAACCACAACAGACATCATGGCACGACCAGTCACACTCTTCACCGGCCAATGGGCCGATCTCGCGCTCGCCGACCTCCTTCCCCTCGTGAAGGAGATGGGATACGACGGGGTGGAACTCGCCTGCTGGGGGGACCACTTCGAGGTCCGGAAAGCCCTCGAAGACGACAACTACATCAAGGAGAAGTGGGAACTGCTCAAGGAGCACGGCTTGGGCTGCTACGCCATCTCGAACCACCTCGCCGGGCAGGCGGTGTGTGATCCCATCGACGCCCGCCACCAGGCCATCCTGCCGCCCCATGTCTGGGGCGACGGCGACCCGGAAGGGGTCCGGCAGCGGGCCGCCCGGGAGATGATCGACACCGGCAAGGCCTGCCGCCGGTTCCTTGATGCCGGCGCGGACTACATGGCGTCCCGGCCTTCCGGTTCGGGCAAGGCCGTTGTGAACGGGTTCACCGGTTCGAGCATCTGGCATTCCCTGTATGCCTTTCCGCCCACCGGCCAGAATTATTGGCAGGCGGGGTTTGACGATTTCGCGAAGCGCTTCAAGCCGATTCTTGACGCCTACGATGCGGTTGACGTCTACTTCGGTCTCGAGGCGCACCCCACCGAGATTGCGTTCGACATGGCGTCCGCGGCACGGGCGGTCGAGGCGGTGGGCGGCCACAAACGCTTCGGGTTCAACTACGATCCGAGCCACCTCGGTTACCAAGGGGTCGACTACGTGCGCTTCATCCGGGAGTTCGGGGAGCGCATCCATCACGCCCACATGAAGGACGCCTGGTGGGGCCGCGGCGACGGCTCGGCCGGCGTGTTCGGCGGGCACACCGATTTCGGCGACTCCCGGCGGTATTGGGACTTCCGCTCCGTTGGCCGCGGCGACATCGACTTCGAGGAGGTCATCGTCGCCCTCAACGACATCGGCTACAGCGGGCCGCTCTCGATCGAGTGGGAGGACGCCCGCATGGACCGCCTGCACGGCGCGGCCGAAAGTTGCGAATTCACGCGCTCGCTGGATTACGCGCCGAGCGGACTTGCCTTTGACGCCGCTTTCGAGCGGTAGGGGCCGGGTGTGCGGGGGTGCGGTTGACGCGGACCGTCCATGGAAAGCTTGCTGATCTTCTGCGCCGTCGGGATCGGGGTTCTGGTCCTGATGGGGCTCTTCACGATCATGCAGTTGCACGCATTGCGGCGGGGATTGCGGGAGCACCGGTGGCGTTCTTCTCGTGATCCGGCGCCGGGAGGCGATGCGGCCGGCGCCGAATCGCAGCCCACCCTTGCGGATCGCAAGAAGGGGCTGGAAGACCAGAAGCAGCTCTTCAAGGTTTTCGTTCAGCAGTTCCCCGAAGTCCCCGGCCTCCCGAAGAAGGAGCAGTTCGACCGCTTCCGCGCATGGCGGAAACAACAAGGGCTGTAGAACCCCGTTGACCCGCGGAACCCGTCACAAACGAGGCCGTCAGGATGCGCCGCCGGGACGCGCATCGCGTCCGGGTCTCGCGGGGGGGGCGGACGGGCTTCCGGGGCCTTGCCTCGCCGGATCCCGGAAATAGCCTTGAATTGCCGGAGCGATTGCATAGACCAGCCCCGAGACCAAACACGCACGCATCATGTCTGAGAGACCACTCAACGTCGGATTAATCGGGGGAGGCAAGGGCGCCTTCATCGCCCATCCCCACCAGAGGGCGATTCACTTTGACGGAACCCGGCGGGTGGTGGCGGGAGCCTTGTTCCCCGATCCGCAGGTGGCGCTCGAAGAAGCGGAGAACTGGGCCTATCCGATCAGGGGATACGGCTCGTACGACGACATGATCGAGGCCCAGGCCAGTCTGCCCGAGGAGGAGAAACTGGACTATGTCCTGATCGTGACGCCGAACTTCGTGCATTTCGACCCCGCCATGAAGGCCCTCGAAGCGGGCATCCCGGTCTTCTGCGAGAAACCCCTGACGGTCACGATGGAAGAAGCCGGGAAGCTGGTGGACGCGGTGCGGGAGAAGAAGATTCCCTTCGCGGTGGCGCACACCTATCTCGGCCACTGGACGAGCCGCCTGAGCCGCTACATCGTGCGCAGCGGCCTGCTCGGCGAGGTGCGCTGGGTGGACGCCTGGTACCTGCAGGGCTGGCTGGCGACCAAGCTCGAAGACACCGGCATGCAGCAGGCCGCCTGGCGGGTCGACCCCAAGAAGGCTGGCGGATCGGGATGCGGGGGCGACATCGGAACGCACGCCCTGATGCAGCTCCGCTTCGTGACCGGGCTCGAGGTCGAGGGGCTCTCCGCCAACCTTGAGATCTTCGTGCCGGGCCGCCCGATCGACGACCATTTCACGGCCTACTGTCACCTTAGTAACGGCGCCCGGGCCCTGGTGCGGGCCTCCCAGGTCTCGGTGGGGCATCTCAACGACCTCGGCCTCGAGGTCTGCGGGACGAAGGGGACGCTGCGCTGGCGGCAGGAGGATCCCGAATGCGTCCGGATCTCCCTTCTCGATCAGCCGGACCGGACTTACTACCGCGGGGCGGTCTCCCCGGGCGATGGGTTTCTTCCGCCGGACGTCCCCGAGGATCTCATGGCGGAGCCGACCGTTCCGCCCGGGCACCCCGAGGCGTTTCACGACGCCTTCGCCCGCCTGCACCGCTGCTTCGAGGCCGACGTCCGGAAGTGGAAGGCCGGGGAACCGTTCGCCTGCGACGGCTCGAAATACGCCAACGTCGAGGATGGCTGGATCGGCATGGCCTTCCTCGACACCGCCATCAAGAGCGGCAACGAGAAGGGCGCCTGGAAAGCCATGCCCACCCTCTGATCATGAAACTCACTTATTGGGGACATTCCTCCTTCCTGGTCGAGACCGCCTCGCACCGGATCGTGATCGACCCGTTTCTCAGCGGAAACGAGCAGGCCGTCGTCAGCCCGGCGGAGGTCGAGTGCGATTGCGTGATCGTGACCCACGGCCATCCGGACCACGTGGGCGACTCGGTCGAGATCGCGAAACGCACCGGCGCCACCGTCGTCGCGAATTTCGAGCTCGCAAGCTTCCTTGAAGCGCAGGGCGCGACGGTGCATCCCATGCACATCGGCGGGGCGCACGCGTTTCCCTTCGGCCGTGTCAAGCTGACCATCGCGCATCACGGGTCGGGCCACCCGGACGAGAGCGGCAGGATTCAGTATACGGGCAATCCGGCGGGGGTCCTGCTCACGGCGGACAACAAGACGTTCTATCATGCCGGCGACACCGGCCTGTTCCTCGACATGCAGCTCATCGGGGAACTGGATCGCATTGACGTTGCGGCCTTGCCGATCGGCGACAATTTCACGATGGGGCCCGCGGACGCCGCAAGGGCGGTCGAGTTCCTCAAGCCCGGCATGGCGCTGCCGATGCACTACGGCACCTGGGAGATCATTGCGGTCGATCCGCAGGACTTCGCGCAGCGTGTCGAGGCCGCCGGTTTCAAGGCCGCGGTGCCCGCCATCGGGGAGAGCGTCGAGGTTTGACGCGGATGGAGGGGCCATGACCGGGACGGTCATGCCACTTGGTCATGCTACCTTGCCGCCCGGGGGGGCGGTTGGAGTTGACCATGACCGGGACGGTCATGCCATGTTGTCATGCCGGGTGTTTGCCGTGTTTGCCGTGGCGGCTACGCTTCGGCGCCGAGATTGACGAGGAAGTCGCGGGAGGCGAGGACGTTTTCCTCGCCGGCGATTTCGAGGGTGGTGTAGCCGTTGAAGCCGGCGGATTGGAGGGCATGGAAGGCGCCCTTGACATCGACCACGCCGGCGCCGAGGGGGATGACGGCCATGCCGCAGCCGAACTGTTTGCCGCGCCGGGGCTCCATGTCGGCGGACATGTCTTTCCAGTGGACGTGTTCGATTTTCGAGCCGAAGCGGCGCACGTATTCGACGGGGTCGCCGCCGCCGAGCCAGAGGTTGCCGGTGTCGAGGTTGAGACCGAGGGCGGGGGAGTCGCAGAGGTCGAGGAGTTTCGCGGTGAGGTCGTGGGAATCGGAGATCGGGCCGTGCGGTTCGAAGAGGATCTTGACGCCGTGGTCGGCGGCGACGCGGAGGGGTTCGTAAAGCTTCTCGGCGATCAGGAGGAGGGCATGGTCGTCGTTGAGTTGCTCGCCGAAGGGGGTCGAGGGCTCGCCCTCGGTGGTGATGACGTGCGGAATCCCGATGGCGGCCGCGGCGCGGACCGCCTTGATGATCTGGGCGGTGCCGTAACGCCACGGGGCGGCAGGGTCGAGGAGGTTGGAGTGCGCGCAGTAGGAGGTGATCGTGATGCCGCGGTCCTCGAAGAGGCGCCGGAGGTCGAAGGGGTTGGCGTCGAGGGAGGCCACCGCCGTGAAGCCGAACTCCCCGCCGACGCAGGCGCCGTCGGTATTGTCAGTGACGTCCGCGTAGCGGATCCCCCATGCCTTGATCTGGTCGAGCTGGGCGTCGAGCGTCGAGAACGGATGGATGAGTGCGAAGCAGCCGATTTTCATGAGGCCGGGATGTTGGCGGTTTGAGGGGCGGAGTTCCAGCAGGATTGTTGGATGCCGGGGGCCGTGGCCGGTTCCTTGCCATTGCCGGCCGGAGGAACCGGCCCGTGGGCCGGGCATTCGCGCTTCCCGCGGGCCCGCTTCTTTGGGCAAGTTTCCACTTTGTCGGGCGGCGTTGGATCGAGACAAGGGGCGCATGGAGCACCATGTCTATTTCTGGTTGGACGTGGAGTGAGCGTCAGGAGAGGCGCCTGATCCACGCGAGGGCCTCCTCGAGGGATTCGGCGACGTCGCAGGGGGCGGGATGTTCGACGACGTAGGAATAGTCGGCGGGGTCGAGGCACTCGGCGAGGAGGGCTTCGAGTTGGCTGCGGCTCTTTTCGCTGCGCACCAGGAAGACGTGCATGTTGCGGGCCCGGATGATGGGGATGAAGTCGAGCATCCCCACCGCGGCGTTGATGGCCTCGGTGTCGCTCTCCCGGCCTCTGACGACGAAGGTGGCGAGGAAGAGATTCATGCGGAATCTAACAGGATCGCCCGCCTTCGGGCAGCGAGAGGGATCGGGAATCGGCGGGTTCCAGCACCCCGCGGGCCCGGGGCCATGCGTTGAGCGCCTCGATGATGATCCATGCTTCGAGGGCCACGGTGGCGGCGCCGATCAGGACGAGGTGCCAGTCGCCGTGACGGGCATGGGAAGCGATGTTGAGAGACATCGCGATGCCCGGGAGGACCAGCATGAAGACGGCGGGGGGAACGATGAACCAGACCGGCAGGGTGCGGCGCCAGAGCCAGAACGCCACCACCAGGAAGGCGAGGCCGGCAAGGAGCTGATTGGTGGCCCCGAAGAGGGGCCAGAGAATCAAGCCGCCGCTGCCGAGTCCTTTTCCGGGCGCCGGCACGGCGGCCAGGACCCCGGCCACCGTGACGGCGAAGATGGTGGCGCCGTGCTTGTTGGTGAGCCAGACGAGCGGGTTTCGGTTGTGGGGGCGGCGGCCGGCGGCACGGCCGGTGTGCCGGTTGACTCCCGGGCGGGCGTCGTCGAAGTCATAGGCCTCGGCGGCGAGGGCGGAAGCCGAGACCCTCGGAGCGAAGGTGGAGGCCAGTTCCTGGACGACGTAACGCTGCAGGCGGCAGGCCGTGTCGAGGGTGGTGGCGGCGAAGGAGGCCACGAAGACCCCCATGAGGGCCACCGTGAAGCGGGGCCCGAGGCCGAGGGCCTTCAGGAAATTCGCCGCACCCTCGACGAAGGCGCCGAGTTTCGCTCCGAGGCCTTGGGCTGCGGTCCACGACGCATAGCGGGCGTCGTATGCGGCCGCCCCGGTGAGGAGTTCGCCGTCGAGCCCCCGGGCGCCGAGTCCCAACCCGGCGACGCAGGCAAGGATGACGAGGATGGCGAGAAAGCCCTCCGTGAGCATGGCGCCGAAGCCCACCAACTGGGCGTCGGACTCGCACTTGATCTGTTTCGAGGATGTTCCGGAGGAGACCAGGCAATGGAAGCCGGA
>Ga0180432_10003792_pt1 | contig 21296 bp, 16 predicted proteins | sample SS_ome_10_FD_132414 | JGI IMG/M metagenome (GOLD analysis project Ga0180432, IMG submission 132414) | Hypersaline lake sediment archaeal communities from the Salton Sea, California, USA - SS_1_MS_2 metaG | ecosystem: Environmental > Aquatic > Non-marine Saline and Alkaline > Hypersaline >...
ACCCCCACCCCCAATAGCTACAATAAGCCTTGTGCCGAAGTAGCTCAGGCGGTAGAGCAGCGGGGGAGTGCCGGAACTGGCAGACGGGCATGACTTAGGATCATGTGCCGAAAGGCGTGGGAGTTCGAGTCTCCCCTTCCCCATTTGCCCAGGCTGCGGCTGCGCATTAATCCCCCATGCCGCCTGTAATCAGCACCACGAAGGATGAACGTGGCCTGCGGCGTGGGGGCCTCCCCACCACCCCAAGACTCCCCTCTCCTGAGGCGAGTCTTCGAGCTTGCGCGGGAATGACACGCCCGGCGCGTTTCCTGCCGCAGAAGACCGTGTCTATTCTCCTGGCAATCAAGCGGCGTCACAATGTCCATGAGAGCGCACTACCACGCCCGACATGCAGCCCCCCAGGTCGGCATCATCCCGATGTACCGAGACGACCACCGTACAGATCGACCCCAGAATCCCGATGAGTCGGGATACAGTAGCATCTCTGTAGGAGAGCCTTTCCAGGCTCGATAGGGGTGGGGGGCATGAAGATCGAAGATGGTCTCACAGCCAGTCGTTTGTGCGGCGACAAGCCGGTGCTTTCAATTGTGACATAGCCTGTTCGCAGGAATGACCCGCGGGGCTCTACTCGCAGGCCATTTCAGGGACACAACACTACGCGCTCAGGGGAAGTCCGGCAGAGATGCCAGGGCGATGGCCTTCTCCCGCAGTCTCTCCAGGTAGGCCATGAGATTGCCCTGCTCCTCCGGGGAGAGGCTGCACAGTATCTCCGCTACCACCTTCTCGTTCTCCCAGGCAAGGCTGACAACCTCCTCGCCCCTGGCAGTCAGCTTCACTTCCAGTTGGCCGCGTTTGTGCGGGCTCTTGCCCAGTTCCACCAACCCCTGCTTCTCCATACGTCTCAACAACTGCGACACCGTCTGATGACGCCTGCTGAGCATACGGCCTATCTCAGCCGGAGTCGCGGGTCTGCCCAGCACCTTCAGCGCCCACAGAGCCTCGGAGTGCATCATGGGAATGCCCAGCGGCCTCAACTCGTTGGTCCTGGCCCTGTAGAGAGCGTGGTTGACCTGGCCTATCAGGACCCAGAACCTCCTGGCTTCGAGAGTGCGCGGGTCACTGTTCATTCGCTCGTCCCCACTTTCATCCGATCAGAGACCGCGGCCCCGATTGCCGCTCGGTGAAACGAGGTCTCACCGGAGCAGTTCCGGGCGTTGACAGCGCGGGACGGCGCTGATAGAATTGCCCTGTCGATCATGCAGTATACTGTATCGTATACTGTAGCCACAGTCAACCTGCCGGTTACCTGTGACCGGCAAGCAGGTTTGAATACCCTCCGAGCCGGGCCTCCCAAAGGAGCAGCCCACGGAGAACGACCGATAGAACGATGCTGAAAACGGCATGGACTCCCATGTCTCGGAAAGGAGGACCGGATGGATCAAGTGATGGCTCGTCTGCCCTGACACGTGATGTGTCGGCGGGCCCCATCAAGTTGCCGGTGTCTCAGCAGAAACGCTCAAGTAGCACCGTCCAGCAGACAGTCCGGGGCGGGACTACGCCGGGCAAACCGACATGAAGGAGGAAGGACAGTGCCAACAGATAAACGGGAATGGAAGTTCGTGGGAGACGAGGCCCAGGTCTTCGAGATATCGATTGTGGTGAGAGACCTTGACAAGAGCATGGAGTATTTTCGTTCCGTCTTCGGGTGGACGCCCTACCTTGTGACGGAAAGCCGACCGAGGAACTTCAAGCTGCATGGTAAGACCGTGGAAGAGGCCACCACCAAGTTCGCCTGTTATTATGCCGGGCCCGTCAGAATTGAGCTATTGGAGGCGTCAGGTAGCGAGAGCGTCTACACCGAGTTCCTGGAGAAGCGGGGCCCCGGCGTCCAGCACATCGGCATACGGGTATCAGACCGAGACCGGGAACTGGCCCAGTTGCAGGAGAAAGGGGTCGAGGTTCTCCAGTCCATGGAAGTGCCGTTCATTCCCTTGAAGATGGCCTACCTGGATACCATGGACGAAATCGGAGTCAGCCTCGAGCTGGTCGAGTCTCCCTACATACCGGCGACCCCCGAGTTCGAAGAATACATGAAGGCGAAAGTGGCATCTCTGAAGCACAAATGAGATAGGAGGCAAGGCCAGGTGCAGTCAAGCGATAGCGTCGATGCCACAGAAAGACTGAAGAAGATGGCCGCCGAGAAGGCGTACAGCTACGAACTGAACTACCACGGCTGCGGCCAGTCCGCCCTGCTGGCAATTCAGGAGACCCTGGGTCTGGAGGATGCCCAGGTATTCAGGGCTGCCAGTTGCCTGACGGGTGGCTTCCCGGTGGAGGACCGGACCTGCGCAGCACTCATCGCCGGGGCCATGGTCATCGGCATGAAACTGGGTCGTGAAAGCGTTCTCGAAGGGCAACCCGGGACTTCACGGGGCATGCGGGAGCTGGTCCGGCTGGTCAACCGCTTCAAGGAGGCATTCGGCACAACCCAGTGCGCCAAGCTCACGGGTGGGCTCACGGGCGGTGTCGTTGACGAGGCGACACTTGCACTGATGGAAGAACAGCCGGAGCTGTTTGAGGAGCCCTCGCAGAAAGTCGTTGAGATATGTGTCAAGCACGTCAGCAAGGCGGCAGAGCTTGTCGTGGAGATCCTGTCGGCAGAACCTTCGCCAAACCCGCCCGCTGCGGAGGCAGGGCTCCGCTGAGGGTGGACGGGATGGGATTGCAGCCGCTGTAGGTAAGCCCCCATCTTCCGGAGGCAGGGCAGGGTCCCGGGAGCGCAGGCAGTAGGCCAGGAAGACTTCAAGAAACGGGGACCCGAGCTCAACCAAGGACGTCACCCAATTCGACAACCTGGCATTCTTCGACTTCTGAGCGAACCAAGTCAACAGTCTCGGGATGGCATGTGAACAGTATCACCTGATGCTTTTCAGCCAGGAGCTTGATAGCTCCACAGGATTCTCGCGCCCGCTGGGGGTCGAAGTTCGCTAGAACGTCGTCCATAACAACGGGTAGCACTTGAGAACGCCGTCCGAACTCCTGCACAAGCCCGAAGCGCAAGGCAAGGTAGAGTTGCTCAGCAGTACCCCGACTCAATTGTCCAACGTCCTTCCGCTCACCTTGTTGATTCTCTACTGCAATGCGGTTCTCTCCAGGTGGCGATAAGAGACGCGGATACCGCCCCCCGGTGATACGCGAGAAATACGTCTGTGCTTCCTGGACCACGGCCGGCTGACGCTCCCTTTCGTACCGCCCCCGGGCTTTCTTGAGAAACGCTTGAGCAACTGTAAGCACCGACCACTCGAAGGCCTTCTTCTTCAGGTCACCAGCGACCCCGGCCAGGCGGAGCCGAAGACTTGACGACTCCTCCTCAGCCTCCAATTGCTTCATTTGGTCATCAATCCGTCCCCACACCCTGTTCTTCCTATCACGCTCCGACCCCATCTCCGAAACCTGTTCGCTGAGTTCACGTTCACGGCTATGTAGCTGCTCTGGCGTCATGCCCTTGATCTCATTCAAGAATTCCTCAAAGGCCTTGCCTCGGCCGGCAATCCGCTCCAAGTTCCTGGTTCTCTCTCTGATGGAGGATGCCAGGCTTTCTCTTTCTGTATGTATCCTCGCCAGTTCGCGGAACTCATCTTCACTGTCCGCGCCAGCCAGGTGCAGAAGTTCCTTATGTTCACGGGCTGCCTCTTCGTATCGGCGCCGCAGTTGGCCTTCCTCGCGAGTCATTTCTCCCACTGCTTTGCTGAGTTGTCCTGCCCTTTCGGAATCGTGCAGGCTCTGGTCAAGCCAGTCGATCAGTTCGTCAATAAGTGCCGGAAAGGCATCGCTGGTCCTTTCGTCCTGGCCACAGGATGTAAGGACCTCGTTTGCACTCCTCTCATACTCGCCCATTGCTCCCTTCACAGTCTCGACGCGCGTGGCATGGTCTTCCAGGGCCTTGATCTTCTCACAAGCGCTTTCTACCTTGGAAAGCAGCTCAAGGCATGTGTCAGGGCTCAGATCGGCTTTGAGCCCTCGCTCTCCAACCCAGGCCACCCACTCCGCCTGCACCGCTTGCATCTCGCCCCGAGCTTTGTCTTCAATGGCTTCAGCCTTCCTGACTCGCTCCTCTTGTTCGTCAATCCGATCCTGGGCTTCAGCAGACCGTCGCTTCAGCTCATTCCACCCACGAAGCTCTTCCACAGCCTTCTGGTTCCGTATGTCCAGGAACTCCACATCTCTCTCGGTTGGAATAGCCTCAAACCCGAGGGCACGCGCGGCCTGCTGCAAGGTCGTTTTCTCCCCAGCAATCTGATTGGATACGGCTTGCATCTCTCCATCCAAGTCGAGAATCGCGTCCTGTGTACTACTTCTCTCCTTGCGCAGCCCCTCAACGCGCTGTCGTATTCTTTTCGACTGCTGGGTCCGTATCTGGTAGTAGGCCACGGCGATGGTTCCTACGATGACCACTACTCCTGCAAAGGGCATCCAATCGCCCTGGGCACCAAACCATCCCGCCAGGGCAACAACAATAACCGCAGCAACCAATGCCGGCCACACGGGAAGAAATGCCATGCCTTGCTCGAGCTGCGTCTCGATCGAGGAAAGATAGGCCTCGCGATCTGCTCTTCGCTCCCCCAGGTGTTCCATTTTCTCCAACAGGCTTCGATGTTTCGGTAGCGCAAGTAGAAGCTCCTTGGCACGCAGCATCCGATCCTCCAGAGCCCTTGCATCCAGGTGGCTTGGTTCCTCCAACTTACTCAGGGCCTTTTCCTGACGCTCACGCTCTTTCTTGGCCTCTTCCAACATTGACTGGGCAGCACGAACCTGTTGCTGGGCATCGCGGAATTCCTGGGACGCGCTGAGAAGGGCTCTGCCATGATTGCGTACGGCCTCACGCACAAGAAGAGACGTATCGAAGGCCCTCACGCGTTCCTCATCCCACCCGGTCCCCATGTGTCTGAAGTCTTCCACCAGATCCTGCTTCTTGGCTTTGAGTTCTGCCTGCAAACCGGGCAGGTCTTTCTTTGCCAACTCATATGTACTCAACCCACGACGCAAGGTCTCTATTCTCGGAGCCGCTTGGAGTACTTGTCTGTCACCCTCAATGGAATCGAGCTCGGTCTGAGCTTGTACCAGCTTCGTCTGCATATCAGCAAGGGCATTTTCAAGGTTTCGACGGGTCTGAACCATGCGTTCGAGGCGGACAAGACCGTCCACTGGGAATTCGGCCACTTCAGGCAACTGGCCAAGACGTTCCGTATTTGCCTCGAGTTCCACCCAGTCGTCCCACGCTTGGATAAGGTTCCTGCTGTGAGCCAGACTATCCTGCTGAATGTTGAGACTCTCCTGCATAGCAGTCAGATCCGCGGTCAGGCCGTCGAGGCTCCTTCGAAGAGAGTCATATTGTGATACTCGGTCAGATAGCTGCCGCAGTTGCGTTTTCAGCGTATCCCCTTCCTGGAATAGCTTTGGTATCTCTTGAGAACTCCCACTCTCCTTGAACAGCTTCTGCCTCTGTTGGTCAATCTGCCGTTCGATGTCTGCGAGTATCAAGCGCCCCGTGCCAACTCCAGCGCCATAGATCCGAGATCTGACACCCTCACTCGTCAAAGTCTCGAATGCTTGGAGTTCGCCCAAGCTGAAGGCGAAGACATTGCGGAACAGATCACGAGAAGCGCTCCCCAGAAGCGCGTTCAGGTCATCTATCCCACCTTCTGACCCATCAGGCAGTGTGACAGCGACTGCCCCGCCGCGCGAACCAGCGAACCGCTCAACAACATACCTGTCCCCACAGTGATCAGCTATGAATATCCGACCTCCGTGGCGTCCCTCACGAAGAGGGGGATAACGGTTTTCGTTAGTACGAGAGTCAGCGAAACCGAACAGGATCGCACGTATGAAAGAAAGAAGCGTGCTCTTTCCTGACTCGTTGGGGCCGAAGACGACTGCAAGACCCGGCGAGAGACCAGCCTGCACATCTTTGGGTGGAAGATAGAACTCTCGAAAGACCCCGTATCCGTCGATGTAGAGGGACTCAATTCGCATCAATCGTCACCCGCAAGCAGATCGAGACAACGAGCTTCGGCCGCCTCCAAGCACCACAGTAGCTCCTCGTCGGTTAGACCCTCAATAGATGACCGGCCCCGGCGGGACTCGTACAGAGGAGCCAGCTCAGAACGTAGCGAATCCATGAGCGTAGGATCTCCCCTGTACTCAGAAATGAGTGCCAAGAGGTCGGACAAGAAATCCTGCCCTGAACGCCGGGCCTCGATATCGACTACAGGGCGGGTGTCTACTTCTATCCGCTCCAGCCAAACCGGGGGGTCCCGGTCACCCTCGCTTTCCCTTATTGCACTTGCAAGGTCATCCACGAAACCTGGCTGCGTCAGCTTGCGATGCATCGGACTTCTCCCCGTCAGGGTAATCCGACATAATGCCGGACGGTTGCCTGCTTGGCCTCGCATTGCTCCACACAAACTCTCCACTGCGTGAATCAGCTCGTCCTCATTTCCAGCCTGTTCAATGCGCAAGGTCTCCCAGAACCAGCGGATCGTGTCCACCGGAACGAAATCCAGGGTTGAGTGGCCCTCTTCGTTCACACGAACGAGATAACATCCGCGCTCTTTCTGCTCACCAACATTGCATCCCTGGGGATTGCCTGGATATGCAATCACGGGGTCCTCCAGGCAGACGATTGTGCGGTTATGCACGTGACCCAGCGCCCAGTAGTCCATGCCCGCATTGACGAGGTCTTCTACTGTACATGGCGCGTACGGCTCATGTCCCGTGGCGTCACCGACACTGCAGTGAAGAAGCCCGATGGCAAACGGACCATCGTCAACCCGTGGAAACTCTCTGGCCAAGTTCCGTCGGATTTCTCGGGTAGGATAGCTTATGCCGTATATCTGGGCAAATGCATTGCCACTGTCTTCCACGACAACCCGCTCGACCTTCTTGCCCCCAAAGATGTGTACCCTTTCAGGCCATTCGAGGGTCGCGGCCCAACTGTCCAGGGGATCGTGGTTCCCATGGACCACGAAAGCCGAGATTCCCGCATCATCCAGGCGTCTGAGCCCGTCTCTGAAACGAAGCTGAGCGCGAAGGCTGCGGTCCCGGCTATTGTACACATCGCCAGCAATGAGCAGGAAATCCACGCTTTGGTCTATGCAAATATCCAAAATACGCTCGAAGGTGCGGAATGTGGCCTCGCGCAGCTCATCGGCGACCGACTCGTTCAGACGCGATATCCCGAGAAAAGGGCTGTCGAGGTGCAGATCAGCCGTATGGACAAACTTGAATGGTCTCACTTGGGTATCCTTCTGTGCACATCCTGACCGAGTGGCGATTCCTGAACCCAACCGTCAAGGCACGGACTTCCTGTTCCTCGATAACGCCAGCCGGTCTCTTGGCCTGGACTTATGTCATTGTAGCACGAGACATGTGTCCGGGCAACAGAGCCACATATAGTAGCTCGTAGCAGACCGTGTCGGGGGATTCAAGAAGATGACGGCAGTCCGTGCGTCAGTCAAGCGAACACCAGCGCGACGCAACAACACCCGGTACCGTATTCCAACGGAGCATAGCTGGCATGTTCGCCGTGACGGAAGTCGAGTTCGCGTCAAGTTGCCAAGTAGCCAGGGGGGCAGTCCCCCCGGATACTTGGCGCGTTATGTGACGTACTCCTTGCTCGTGATCATTGTTCGCCTCACCCTTGCTCACCCCCCCACCGAAGCTCTCCGACGTATTCCCGACCCATTGCACTGGAAGCGCGACCGGGCACCCCCAACTCCGGTGAGATCAAGGCTCCGACGCCATCGCGGCAAGCCAGACACTGGCCTGCCTGGAATCCCCCAGCCTGACCTTACGGCTCCAGTACCACCTTGATGGCGCCCGCTTTCCGGTCACGCGCCACGGCGAAAGCCTGCTTCACTTCCGCCAGCGGGTAGCGGTGCGTGATCAATACCCTGGCGATGGTCGGATTTTTGGAAAGCAGCATCACCGCAACGTCAAAGTCCCGGACCGGACCGCTTGCGGAGAACAGGGATGAGGTTACGATCGTCATCTCCTTCTGCTGTGCAGCCATTTGGGGGAATGAGACCCCCCCCCAATGGGTACCGAGCATCAGGAGCTTCCCATGGGGCCGACACAGTTTGACTGCCTGATTGACGGCCTTATCCGTTCCGGCACACTCAACGACCAGATCATACTGCCCGTCAATCTCCTCCGCCCCAAGTGCTCTGCCGGCAGCGATTTGGTGGTCGTACCGTGCCGACAGCCCCACCGTCGCATTGCTTGCCTTGGCGACTGCTACAGCGCAGAGGCCGACGGTGCCTCCCCCTATGACGGCCACACGCTCGCCCCCACTCAGACCGACCTCGCGCATCCCATGCACTGCAATCGCCAGGGGCTCGGCCAGGCAGGCATCTCGTGGATCCACGTTCGATGGCAGATAGACCAGACAGCGTTCCGGAACACGGAGCTCATCCGCCATGCCCCCGTTTCGACCAACACCCAGGATCGTAGCCGGGCTGAGCTCACACAAGTTGTAGTCACCGACCCGGCAGTATGCACACTCGTTACAGGGCACACAGTTCTCCACGGCAACAGGCGTCCCATCGTCAAGCACACCGGCGATCTCATGCCCTGCCACGCATGGTATGGGGTATTTTATATCAAGCATGTGCAGATCGGAGCCGCAGATGCCGATCGACCGCACATGTACCCTTGTCCCTTCGTCGCAAATCCCATCGATCTCTCGCAGCTCCAGCTCCCCGTCATTGAAGTAAACAGCACGCATTCTCTTTCCCTTTCAGCAGAGTAGGATCGCTCAGATACGCCCGGTCATCTCTGTCAACCCGAAATCGGCCATCATCTCCCGCAGCCGGTCCAAATCGGTCCAAGGTGCAGGGCCGGGCTCAGCTAGGGGGTAGACCATGCCGTACTGGGGATATTTTGAGACTCCCAGCCTGTGGTACTGTATCAACTCGATCTGCCTGTAACCCAGTCTGGCTACGAACCTCGCCATGCCTTTGATCTCCTCCAGAGAGTCATTGCATCCCGGGATAACCGGAATCCTTATGATGACGTCCTGGGGGTCTTTGACGGAAAGGACTCTCTTGAGGTTGTCGACAATCAGCTCGTTCGACTGACCGGTCAACTCCCTGTGCCTGACCGTGTCCAGGTGCTTGAAGTCCAGTTGCAGCAGGTCGACGTGGCGGAGGACCGTCTCGAATTGATCCCAGGGTGCATGCCCACAGGTCTCGATGGCAGTATGGAGATATGCCTCCTGGGCAGCCTCGAGGATTTCGGCGGCAAACCTGTGCTGCGCCAGCGGCTCGCCACCCCCAAGCGTGATGCCACCACCTGACCTCCAGTAGAACGGCCTGTCTTTCTCGACCTCCGCCAGCACTTGGTCAACGGTCATCTCCCGGCCGACCACCTTCAGGGCATCCTTGCTGCATGCCTCAGCGCACAGCCCGCAGGCATCGCACCTCTGCCTGTCGATCACCGGTTTGCCCTGGGCGCTCAGGCGGATCGCACCGACGGAACACACGGACATGCATGGAGCGCCACACGTCTCAACCCCAACGCAGCGGGCCTCGATGAAGCCGAGCTCGGGGCCGGCCTTCTGCGACTCCGGATTGGAGCACCACAGGCATCTCAGCGGACAGCCCTTGAGGAAGACGAGTGTCCTTATCCCGCCGCCATCATGTATGGAATACCTTTGAATGTCGAAGACCCGGCCGGTCGTTCCACCCGTCATGACACCTTTACCGTGCGACTAGACCGCATGCTCCGTCCTGCTGATGATGTCGTCTTGAACGGACTTCTCCAGCTCAACAAAGAAGGCGCTGTACCCGACAACCCGGACCACGAGGTCTCTGTACTTCTCCGGGTGTTTCTGGGCTTCCCTCAAGCTCTCGGCGCTGACAACGTTGAACTGCATCTCCCACCCTCCCAGATCGAAGAAGGTCCTGATCAGATTGGCCCACTTCGTCATGCCTGCACGGGTCTCCAGCGAGGCGGGATGCATCTTCATATTGAAGATCGTGCCTTGAACAAGGTTCACGTGTTCCAGTGTAGCCACAGACTTGATCGTGGCTGTCGGCCCCTTGACGTCTGTGCCCTGGGCCGGAGAACAGGCGTCGTTCAGTGGCACTCCCGCCTTTCGCCCGTCCGGTGTGGCACCGCAGTACAGCCCAGCGACTATATGTCCAGCCACCGGAGAGATCGTGGCCCCATAGCCCTGGCCCGGTGCAGACTGGTGCTTCCGCAGCTCCTTCACAACGATGTTCAGACAGTCCTTGGCTATGTTGTCCGCGTATGGATCATCATTCCCGTACTTGGGAGCGCGAAGGCACAGCTCCCGGATTTCAGGGCCGGTTGGGCTCGTTGTACCGTCCTCGAAATCGGTCTGAAGCGCGTGCTTCAACTGGGCCATGGTGATGACCTGATCATCAAAAACGAGCTTCTTAATCGCGGCGATCGAGTTTGCAAAGGTTGCGATTCCGGTGATGCAGGCGTTTACGGTCCAGTTCCCGTATATGGCCCCACCGTCGAAGTAGCTCTTGCCCCTCGAGATGCAGTCTCTCGTAATCGACGAGAGATAGGGACACGGCCGGTACCTGGTGTGCGCCACCGCTACCGGAAGGGCCTGCATGAACATGATCTTCGAGAACATCTTCGCCTGCTCCCTGTAGGCAAGCATCATGTCATCGAAGGTCTTCCAGTCCAGCATGCCGCTGACGCCTGTCGTCAAAGGGTCGCCGGTGAAGGGGTCCATCCCCTCCAGCAAGACCTCCAGCAGCCTGCCCATGCTCAGAGAGTGATAGGCAGGTCCCTCCGTTCCCTTCCCGGCAAAGGCAATCTCCGAGCACCCGATGATGCTGTAGTCGTAGGCATCCTCCTTGGTAATGCCGGGTACATATGCCAGTTGACTGGGGATGACCACCTCGTCATTGAACAGGGCCGGGTGTCCGCCACCGTGGGCCTTTATAGCCTCACAGCACTTCATCAGGAACTTGTCCGGGGTCCGCTTGTGAATCCTCGCCGATACCGTCGGCTCGTGTAGCTGCATGTTGCTGGACACGTCCAGCATCAGGTAGGACAGGTCATTTGTGGCATCGTATCCGTCGGCGGTCTGCCCCCCGATCGGCACCTGCACCCAGAAGGGGTAGCCATAGTGCATGCGGGTGAGACGAGCCGCAGCCACCCGGTTCGACTCCGCCAGCTTGAGCCACAGGCACTCCAGGAGCTCCAATGCCTGTTCCCTGGTGATCACCCCCTCCCCCAGGTCCCTTTCATAATAGGGGAAGCAGTACTGGTCCAACCTTCCGGTGCCAATGGATACCCCGTTGGACTCGATCTGGACCGAGTCCATGACAAAGGCGACAACCTGGAGTGCTTGCCTGAAACTCCTGGCCGGATTGGCCGGCACCCAGTCACAGGTTTCCGCGATCTGCTCCAGTTCCAGTCGTCGCCGTGGGTCCGGCTCGACGGCTGCTTTCTCGCGTGCCAGGGCTGCAAACCTTCCGGCCCACTTGATCACTGCTCTGTCAGCGATGATCACAGCCTTGAGGAAAGGCAGCTTGGCATAGTCCTCCGGATTGGTGAGGTCCAGGCGATTGATGTGACTCTCCGCCGCTTCAATGAGCCCATTGAGGCCGCGGGTGATGACATCTTCGATCCCGGGCGCAATGTGGCCGATGCCTCCCTGCTTGCCCATGGTGTAGTCGACCTGGATGACTCGTTCACCCCGCTTCACCTCGTCCGTGGTAAGAGCGTTGACGATGGCAGCGAAGTTCTTTCCCGGCCAATAGTCGGCGTAGCTCAGCCACCAGGCCTTGTCTTCGTCAGACAGAAGCCACGGGTCGCCCTCCCTGGTCGAAATGGTGTCCAGTTCCCTCTTCAACCAGGTGTCATCGTACTCAGGGAACAGGTAGATACCTCTGGGCCTGGAAGCAAGATTGCCCACAATCAGTTCATCGTCCTGTATCCAGATAGGCATCTCACTCAGTACCCTGTCAAAGGCCATCGCCTGTCTGAGGACGGGAGGCATTGCCTCCGTATCCCTGTACGACGCGGTAACCGATATGCCGCGGTCAACACAGATACTCGGCCTGTGGTCCATGTAGGCCTGCTTCAGATTCCAGGTCCTCTGCGTGCTGGGCCCGGGTGCTGTCCGGCGCGCTTTCGTCATACTCTCTACTGCACACATGTTTCCCAGACTCCTTTCCTCACAGTGCCACCTGCGCCCGGCCTGTTCTTCTGAGAACGCCGCGCCGGCACGTTGACCTCAACGTCCGGCGAGGTGTGGCGACAGCGGTCTTCGGACAACGGCTGGAGCAGCCGCACTCGCCGGCTTGTAGACATCAGCAGTGCACAGCCTCACCCTCTTGCTGCGAACAGTTCCCTCGGATCGCTGCCGCAAGACAGTTCGAGGATGTATCCCAGGACCGCAGTGGTATCCACGTAGGCCCAGCCGTGAGCCCCCGTTAGCTGGTCCACTGGCTCGCCGCTCTCAATGCAGGGAAAGCCGGCAGCTTCCATTGCCTGGACGGCCTTGTCCAGATCATCCACCCGGACATGTCCCAGGTGGTGTACGCCCTCTCCATTCTCCCGGAGGAATTCTCGATAGATGCCATCTCCTTCCAGCGGTTGGAGCAGCTCGATCATCATTGGTCCCGCCATGGCGAAGGCTGCCTTGAAACTATGCTGGGATGGTTTGCCCCGGTAGGTCATGTGCGCCATGGACGGACCAACTGTGAAGGGCATCCACTTGTCAATCCCGAGCAGGCTCCGGTAATGCTTCATGCTCTGCTCGACGTCGCGGACCACAATGCCAACCTGGAAGAGCTCTGACACCTTGACGACGGGGGGAATCTCAGTTGTCATTCTGCCTCCTGCTATCGACGATTCTAAGACGAAATTGACAATAGTGTCAATATGCTCGGACTGTAGGCGATGAAATGCATCAGATGGACGGTGCAAGTTCGTGATATGGATCATCAGGCCAAGGCAGCATGTACCCGTGTCGCTTCCAGCGCTTCGCCCCATTCCCCCACCTTCCCTCGAGCACAACAGGTTGGGGGCACAGTCGACCCTGACGACCGGGCCGCAGCGCGTTGCATGTGGTCTGTGTCTCCGTTGACAATCAGGTCAGCATGGTGGTGCAACTTGAGGGAAGATGGTATCATAGAAAGCCGTGAATTTGCCAATATGGATCATGCCGTCACACATGGCGGTTGCTTCTTCGTTTGTCATTGCGAGCGAAGCGTGGCAATCTCCGGGTGGGGGTGCCGAACGACCTACAACTGCAATATCCCCACCCCGAGGCTGCCACGGTCGCCGGTGGCTCCCTCGCAATCGGTCATGTCTCCTGTCGGACACACCACGATGTATGAAAATGAGGATTGTCCCGATTGGCGCCGAGTTCGCACGTCATTGGTACCGAGAACCCGCATTTTCATGGCAATCTGTCACGTCTCTTCAGGGACACACCACGATGTATGAAAATGCATGCCAGGACAGCAGTTGGGTAGCGCGCCCGACGTCGGGCGCGCTACCCGGCGATATGAACGGGGAAGCGTACGGATCAAGGGACGACGGCATACAGCGAACCCGTATTCTCGTAACAATGACGGGGTCACTCTGCCTATCGTTTTCATACTTCGTGATGCCTCCATCGAGACAGGTGATGATTCCGTGCTTGACGCGGAATCCAGAGGGGTGGGGCAACCAAGTCACCCTTCCCGACTTGTGTGGTGCTCTCCCCATTGTCGTTGTCACTCCCACCCCCCTCCAAGATTCCCGCCTGCGCGGGAATGACGTTCCCTGCGCCTCGCATTCCTGCGATCCCCCTCCAAGATTCCCGCGTGCGCGGGAATGACAACAAGAGTCCGGCCCTCATCGGCTGCCGTCGGGGCCAGGTCGGGGACCGGAATCCGCTCGCCCAACAATACCCCATGAGCGCCTACAATGGCTGAGCGGCAGGCACCAGGGATTGATGGTCTCGACCTGCTGCTGATTGAACAACTGGAACGCGATGGTCGGCAGAGTGTGGCCAGCCTGGCGAAGACCCTGGACCTGAGCTGGTCCACGGTCCAGGACATGATCAAGCGGCTTGAGCAGGAACGGATCATCCGCTTCCTGACGCTGGTTGACCCTCCGGCCATTGGCTACACGGGGCAAGTGCTGGTGGGGATCAACACCCCGCCGAGCCAGATTGACGCGGTGGCCAAGAAGCTCGCCGATGTCCGGGAGATATATCACATATCTATCCACACCGGCAGGTACGACATGCTGGCATCGGTCTCGCTGCCCCAGACAGCCGATCTCTGGCAGTTCGTGAATTCCGGACTGGCGCCGATTACGGACATCTCCAGGGCCGAGGTGATGGTCGTCCTCAAGACCGCCAAGTTCTCCCTCTCAATGCTGGCGAACAGAAGCATACTGCGCTCTGACAGAGAGCGGCCAAAGCAGGGTCTCGACGATCTCGATTACCGGCTGATGCGGGAACTCCGGGCGCATCCCCGGGCCAGCTATCCCAGCCTGGCAACGTCAGCCGGGTGCAGCAAAGCCACGGCGCGGCGGCGGCTCAACAAGCTGATGCATGACCAGGTGGTGCAGGTGATCGCCGTGGCCGATCCCGTACGGCTCGGCTACTGCGTCAGAGCGACCACAGGACTCAAGGTCCAACCCGGCATGATCAGTCAGGTTGCCACGGCACTGGCCTCGTCCCCATACACTCATCACATCATCATCACCACCGGGTCCTTTGACCTGTTGTTCACCACGTTCTTCAAGACCCATGATGACCTGTCAAGCTTCGTGGGGGACTTCCTGGGCATAATCCCGGGCGTGATCAGTCATGAAGTCATGGTCTTGATGAAGGTGGCCAAGGACACCTTCGGCGCGGACTGGGGATTCACGACGCAGCTTTGAAGAGTTGCTGTATGGCTGTCAAAGGCGAGCGCATCATCGCGGACCCTGTGGCTTCATGGTCGCGGCGTGGTGATGTGTGCCAGACGCTGCCGAATACCTCATGCCTCCAAATCATCGCTGAGCACACGAGCAACAAGGCCATTCGCATCCACAAGCTTGGTGGGGTGGATGCAACGGACGGCACGTGCGGAAGGCGAGGACGGGGCATTCAGCAGCGCCCGGATGTTGACAACCCTCGAGATGGTGGTGTACTTTGCTTTAGGCTAAGTATTACGCCCGGTTCGAATCGCCCCGGCCACAACAGGATCGCAGTCTGACCAAAGGGGACCGCCCTTTGCTACTCCACACCAACATATAGGAGGGCCAAATGCCAGAGCAACTGGACATCACCACCGAGAACTGCACCGTCGAGAAGGAAGGCCACGTACTGATCGTCACGCTCAACCGCCCGGAAGCCAAGAATGCGCTGAGCCCGGCCATGCTGATCGGCATGTACAAGTCCTGGCGCCGCCTGGACGAGGACCCCGATCTCTTCTGCGCAATCTTGACCGGCAAAGGGGACACCTTCTGCGCCGGCATGGACCTCAAGGTGGGGGCGGGGCCGAGCGACGACGCCGAGGAGATCCAGCGGTTGATGCAGGACGTGCCCAACCTGCACTGGCAGGCGCTGCTCAGGGAAAACCGCCCCAACAAGCCGATTATCCTGGCTGTCGAGGGTTACGCCCTGGCAGGCGGCACCGAGATACTCCAGGGCACTGACCTGCGGCTCGGGGCCGAGGACGCTATTTTCGGGGTTACCGAGGTTACACGAGGGCTTTACCCCCTGGGTGCCTCCACCATCCGGCTGCGCCGCCAGATCCCCTACTGCCTGGCCGCGGAGATCCTTCTCCTGGGCCGCCGCGTCACCGCCCAGGAGGCGCTGCAGTGGGGCCTGATCAACCGCATCGCTCCCAAGGGGAAGGCCCTGGAGGAGGCCATGAAGATGGCGCAGCAGCTCTGCGAGAATGCCCCCCTCTCCATCGTAGCCATAACACGCTCGCTCAGGGAGATCGACGAGTCGGTGGGTGAGGAGGAGGCAATGAAGCGGCAGGATGAGATCGGCTGGCCCATCTTCGCCACCGAGGACTCCAAGGAAGGTATGAGGGCCTTCAAGGAGAAGCGCAAGGCCAACTACCAGGGACGCTGACAGGGGCCCGGGGGCAGGTCTGGTGTCGCCCCCGCACCCGGGGCCGGCGGTATCCGCTGTGAGCCGCTATCCCCACGCCGATGCGCTGCATCTCGGAATAAGACCCCAGCCCGGCGGGGTCGCGCCACTGGACCGCGACAATGCCTCGCCGCGGTGGACGACGTTGGCGGTGATGCCACGGCGGCGGGTGTTGCAGAGAGCTTCACCATGTTCTCCCTTTACGCCCCTTGCAGATGGATATTCCGCCAGCAGAGGCCATGGCCGTGGTGTACGTGAATGTGCAAGTGGCGCAGTTGACCCCAAGACTAAGGAGGCAGAATGAAAGACAACCGCATCTGTGAGCTTCTGGGCATCCGGTACCCGATCGTGCAGGCGCCAATGAACTGGATAACCGGTGCTACCCTGGCCGCAGCAGTGTCCAACGCCGGCGGTATGGGCACCATCGGGCCGAACGCCGGTGCTACCACCAAGACCGAGGATGTCGTAGAGACCGGCGAAAGGCTTCGGAGCCAGATCAGGAAGGTCAAGTCGCTGACCACAAAACCCTTCGCCGTCAACTTCCCTATCGGAGTGGAGGGAGTCGAATCGTCGGAGGGCGGACGCAAATTCTCACGACAGTGCGTCCAGGTGGCAATCGAGGAGGGGATACCCGTTGGCATCACCTCCGTGGGAGCGCCCAACGTGTACACGGATGTGCTCAAGGAGGCCGGGGTGAAGGTGCTGCATGCTGTCTCCACAGTCGGCCAGGCCATAAAGGCCGAACAGACAGGCGTCGACTGCGTTGTCTGTGAGGGGTACGAGGGAGGCGGGCACAAGGCGCTCACGGAGATGACAACGCTGGCCATGATTCCCATGGTGGCCGATGCCGTGAGTATCCCTATCCTGGCCGGTGGTGGAATATGCGACGCCCGGGGCATGGTGGCCGCCCTGGCCCTGGGCGCCGACGGCGTCTATGTCGGCACGCGCTTCATGGTCGCCCGGGAGTCGGATGCCCATCCGGCAGTCAAAGATGCGGTGGTAAGGGCGTCGGACACCTGCACAGTGAGCGTGTTCAAGTGGATGGTGACAGGACGGGACCTGAGCAACTCCTTCACCACGGAATACACCCGACTGAGGCAAGAGCGCGCACCGGACGAGGAACTGTTTAGGGCGCTGGGGGAGCATACCATGTTTCAGGCCCTGGTCCAGGGCGATACCGAGCAGGGCGAGTTGCCCTGCGGGCAGGTCGCTGGCCTGATCAATAGCGTCCCCGGCGCAGCCGAGGTAGTCGAAACCATGATGGCCCAGGTGCCGTCCGTGCTGGAGGCGCTGGGAGCGAAGCTGCAAGGGACTACGAAGTTGGGGTGAGGGCGGGGTCCTTGCCGCGGCGGTTGCCCTAGCCTGGACTTCCCCCCTGATTTGGGCCCAGAATAGGCACGACTCAGGCACAGAAGTGCACGCCAAAATGTAGCCGGGAAATGGACCTGTTGACGAACGGCGCACGATGTGCTAGTCTCAGCGCAAATCCTACCTGCTAGGAAGGAGGCGGGATGGCACAGGCCTATTGCGTGAAGTGCAGGAACAAGGTAGAGATCAAGAACCCCAAGAAGGTCACCCTGAAGAACAAGAGGCCCGCAACTACTGGTGTCTGCCCCAAGTGCGGGACCAAGGTGTTCAGAATCGAGAAGGCATAGTAACCCTGTGGCTCGGGGTGGGGGGTCATGCTCTGTGGTCCCTCCCCTGTGGATTCCTCCTCACTGACTGAGACGTGCACGACCCGGCGCACAGACGGCCAGTTATGGCTGATGTGTGTTGCGGGGATAGTATGTCCTCATGATCCCCCTGCGGGCCGAAACCATCCGCCATCAAGCGAAAACCTCATAACAATCAGTTGATCACGCAGGTCACCGTCTCCCTTCGGGTCCCCCATTCGTCCCTGTCCCCCATTTTCAGAACGTGATGCGCTTCGCCAATCCCGGCTCACGATGATATGATGGGTCCATGCATCAAGTGACGGGAGGTGATCTACATGTCTGACCTGGCGGAATTGGAGGCGAGGGTCAAAGTGCTGGAGGATATCGAGGCCATCAAGAGGTTGAAGTACAGGTACTTCCGCTGCCTGGACAAGGGGCAGTGGGAGGAACTGGCGGAGTGCTTCACTGAGGACGCGGTGACCAGCTATTCCGGAGGCAAGTACTCTTTCCAGGGAGTGGAGGATATCATTGGTTTTCTGAAACGGGGTCTGGGCGCTGACCATATCGCTGCCATACACCACGGCCACCACCCCGAAATCGACATCAGCGGCGGCACCACCGCCACGGGCACCTGGGCCCTGTACGGATACCGGATCGACACCCGCCACCAGCACGCCTTTCGGCATGGAGCGCTGTACCACGATGAGTACGTCAAAGAGGGCGGCAGGTGGAAGATCAAGTCCACCGGCTACGTGAACATCCTGGAGGAGCTGTGGCAGCGGGACCCGGCGATCGAGACCTCGCTGGGCTAGCGGCTGAGCGCGGCCGACGTGGCCTGAAGGTCGCGGGGGCACGTGTCCAACGGGGACTGCCACCTTCGCCACAAGCCAAGCAGGATGAGAGCAGAGACTGAGGACTACATCAAGTTCCTGGGTACCGCCGGCGCCCGTTTCGTAGTAGCGCGGCAACTGAGGGCTTCCGGAGGGGTGTTCATAAGGATGATGGGCAAGAGCATCATCCTGGACCCCGGGCCGGGAACCCTGGCCCGCTGTGCCAGGTCCAGGCCGCCCGTCGACCTGTCAAGCCTGGACGCCATCATAGTGACTCATACCCACATTGACCACAGCACGGATGTCAACGTACTCATCGACGCCATGACGGATGGGGGACTTAAGCGTCGGGGCGTGCTCTTCGCCCCCAATGAGTGCATTCATGGTGAGGACGCTGTCGTCCTCAGATACCTGCGCAGCTACCCCAGGGACATCGTGGTGCTGGAGGCCAACCGGCAGTACCAGATCGAGGGATTGTGCTTCTCCACCTCCCGGCGTCACCTGCACCCCGCGGAGACCTACGGGCTGATCTTCGACCTGCACGGTCGCAGGGTGTCCTTCATGGTGGATACGCGGTATTTCCCTGAGTTGGTGGAGGACTACAGGGCCTCGGATGTGCTGGTGATGAACGTGGTGAGGTACGATCCTCACCCCAGCGCGGAAGTGATGCATCTCTGCGTGGATGATGTGAGACGGATCGTCTCGGAGCTGAGACCGAGGCTGACAGTGCTGACCCATTTCGGGATGACCATGCTGAAGGCGAAGCCCTGGCAGGTAGGCGCCGGATTGACCCAGGAGCTGGGCGTTGAGGTGATTGCTGCCTCAGATGGCATGACCGTGGGCCTGGAATAGGGCAAGGGGCGGGCACCCGGCCACACCCCCCGTGCCAGATCCAAGCGGCCAATCCGGCAGTGCACAGTACCAGAGGCTATGGGCTGTTACGGGGGAAGTCACTAGCCTCTCTGACCCCTGGTAGTGGGATTCTGGGTGTCCTCTTCCAGGGGACACCCAGAGATGAACAGTGCAAGGTTCCGTGACGCCTATCCTGCAAACCAGGCTGTTCTCAGCCCCACCGGATATGCGCCGAGTTCATCATACCCCTGCGGTGTGCCCGGCGCCTCTGGTACATGATCCCGTAGACCAGCAGGATGAGCAGCAGCACGGCTGCTATCGGCGTGCCCAGGCCAATGATGACCCATAGCCACAGCGATATCAGAGGCTGATCGTCCCCTGCCGCTGCTCCCCGTTCCGGCACCATGATGATCCAGCGGCTGAATCGGTCCGTCGTAGCCGTGAGGGTCATGGCTGCCTCGTCCACAGTGGTCGGGAGGGCCACCCACTCACCGGGGTCTTCGTCGTAGCGACAGAGCGTGAGCAGACTGGGGTTGCCTCCCGCAGCATCAAGGTCGTCCTGGGTGTACCTGACAGTAATGGTAACTTCCTTGGAGAGCGGGTTCAGCTTGTCGATCACGACGAGCGATTTCACTTCCTCGATTACGAATGACGTGGCACCGAACTTGAAGCCCGCAGGGGCGGCAGGGGCGGCTGCAGTAGTGGTCTCACGTACGATCACCTGGGTCTCCGCAGACGTGGCACCGGCGGGGAAGTGGACCGAGACCTTGCCATCGTATGTCTCCACCTTCGACTCCACTTCGGGTTGTACAGTCTTCACGGCTACGGGAAGGCCGCCGAACCACACCTGGACTTTGTGGGTGCTGTGCGTGTAGGCCAGGGAAAGCCCGTAGGTGTCGGGGTATTCCTTGAAGGAAAAGGCCATCTGCTTGTCGTCAAGGGTTACCGCGATCCGGTCAACGCTCGTCCCGATCTCGGCCAGCATGGCCTTGGGGATGAAGATGTTGCTCTGGCCCTGGCTATGGTCCGGGCCGCTGACCTTCATGCCCAGCACGTCCTTTGAGACCCCGACGTTGTCCAGTGTCTGCGAGGTTGTCAGGACGAGGACGTCCCAGCTCGTACCCTTCGCGCCAGTGAAGGAGGTCGTCTTGCCGGTCCATTCCTGCATCATCGCCTTTATCGTCCCCACGTCCGTGGCAACGGTGGCCAGGCGAGCCTGGACGTCGACGATCTTTCCTTTGATGGTTTCCACGTCGGTCTGGATGACGGCCATGCCGTCCTCTATCGCCGTGATGGAGGCATTGATCACGTCCACGTCCACCTGGATCGTCCCCATGTCCGTCTGGATGGTGGCGATGTTCCCGTTGATTGTGGTGATGGAGGCGTTTATCGCTGCCACGTCCACCTCAATAGCACCAATGTCCGTCTGAATCGTGGCCACGTTGTCCTCTATCGCCGTGATGGAGGCGTTTATCGCCGCCACGTCCACCTGAATCTCGCCGATGTCTGTCTGGATGACGGCCATGCCATCCTCTATCGCCGTGATCGAGGCGTTGATCGCATCCACGTCCACCTCAATAGCACCAATGTCCGTCTGAATCGTGGCGATGTTCCCGTTGATTGTGGTGATCGAGGCGTTGATCGCTGCCACGTCCACCTGAATCTCGCCGATGTCGGTCTGGATGACGGCCATGCCATCCCCTATCGCCGTGATCGAGGCGTTGATCGCATCCAGGTCCGTCCGGATCAACCCTATGTCCGTCTGAATCGTGGCGATGTTGCCGTTGATCGCCGTCATCAAGGCATTGATCGCGTCCATGTCCA
>Ga0180432_10003793_pt1 | contig 21293 bp, 11 predicted proteins | sample SS_ome_10_FD_132414 | JGI IMG/M metagenome (GOLD analysis project Ga0180432, IMG submission 132414) | Hypersaline lake sediment archaeal communities from the Salton Sea, California, USA - SS_1_MS_2 metaG | ecosystem: Environmental > Aquatic > Non-marine Saline and Alkaline > Hypersaline >...
CAAGGAAGGCGTGATCAAACCATCGCTCGGGGCAGGCTGGCTCGACCTGAAGTTGGATCATGGGAAGGAGTATTCGAACTACCGAAGGACTCTCGATCTGGACAAGGCTGAGGTGACGGCGACATACGTTGTCGACGGTGTGCGCTACGACTATCAGGCCTTCTGCAGCCATCCCGACCGCGTGATGGCCTATCGTATCTCTGCGTCCAGGCCGGGAACGTTGACGCTCAGTGTTACCCTCAAAGGTCATACGTCGCACAGAGTTACGGCGAGCGGCACTAACGAGCTTGTCTTGGCAGCCACAGCCGGCAAAGGTGGCGGCATGCGGCTGAACTGCAGACTCAGGGCCGTTGCAGAAGGGGGGAAGACGACGGTCGAGGGCGGGACCATTTCCGTCAAACGAGCCGATTCAGTCCTGCTGTTGCTTACTGGAGCCAGCAGCTACAACGGGAGCTTCAGAGATCCGGAGATCGCGGGTAAGGATGAGGCGGCGATAGCAGCGCGGCAGATGACGGCAGCGGCTGGCAGGAGCTGGGAACAGTTGCTGGAGAGACATCGTAAGGACTACCGGGCGCTGTTCCGGCGATTCTATCTCGAGTTGGGCCCGCGTCACGAGGCCAAGATTGGCAGCGTTCAGCAGGGATGCAAGGCGGGCCAGCCGCACGCGCTAATCACCCAGTTGTGTCGCTACACACTGATCGCCGGGTCGCGCAAGGACACTCCGACTCCCATGACACTTCAAGGGATGTGGGGATGCACCGAGACGGGGCGATGGAGCAATGCCTACCATCTCAATGAGAATACGCAGAAGAACTACCATTCTGCGGAAGCCCTTGCCCTGCCTGAACTGCAGGAGCCCCTCTTCAGACTGATCCGCAGGATCAGCAAACGGGGAACGGAGATCGCAAAGCTCAATTACGGGATCACTGGCTGGTGTGCTCATCACCAGACGGACATCTGGGGCGCAGCCGGCATCCGGGCGGCACGTCCCATGTACGCCACATGGCCGTTTGGCGGCGCCTTCCTGGCCCAGTATCTCTGGCGTCACTATCGGTACAGCCGGGACAAAGAGTTTCTAAAAGAGTACTATCCCATCATCAACGGCAATGCAGAGTTCTGCCTGGGTTGGTTGAGCGAGAACAAGGATGGATGGCTTGTCTCTGCTCCGTCCACCTCGCCCGAGAACGTCTACCAGGTGGAGCCAAGAGGCAAGAAGTTCGAGGTGACCTATGCCTCCACGTGTGACATGACGCTGATCCGGCAGGCGCTCAAGGAGTGTCTCTGGGCTTCTGAGGAGTTGGGGGTTGAGAGCGGACTATGTAAGCGCATCCGCAAGGCCCTGCCGAAGCTCTTCCCCTACCCCATCGGTTCCGAGGGGCAACTGCTCGAATGGCCGGAGGAATTCCACCTGATTCGCAGCAATCACCGCCACGCGTCGGGCTTGTTCGGCCTGTGGTCCGGGTCTGAGATCACCATGCAGCACACGCCAAAGCTCTTCGAAGCCGCCAAGATCGCCGCTGCTTTCAAGGGATCGAAAGACAGGTTTCCGGGGATGGCCGTGGTGTGGGCACGTGCCCGCGACGGGGAGCGGGCCGTGAAGATGCTTGGGGCACCCTCCTATCCGGAGTATTGGCCGGCCACCATATTTGCCAACGGGGTAGCGCAGATCCTGCTGCAGAGCCATGCCGGCGAGATCGACGTGCTCCCGGCATTGCCGAAGCTCTGGGGCGAAGGACGGGTCTACGGCATTCGCGCCGAAGGCGGCTTCACGCTGCGTTTCTCCTGGAAAGGCGGGAAGATCAAGACGTTGTCAATCTTCTCCGCCCGCGGTGAACTGGCGCAGGTGCGCTGCAAAGGGATCCTGACGACGGTTCGCTGCGACGGCAGGCGGATCACGGCCAGGAGCGTCTCGAACGACGTGATCCGGTTTGAGACCGAAAAGGGAAAGTGGTATGTATTGACCGTGAGACAGAAGTAAGTGTGGCTGAGAAAGAGAGCACTACTCCCCAGTACCCGCATGTGTACGGGACACCGTGGTTCGCAGCTATCGACTTGCCAGACCAAAGGAGTATGTCAGCCATGAAGACATGGGTCGCATTCTGGGCCACGATTGCTGTGGCCCTTGGACCGGAATCGGTTACGGGAGCCGAAGGACGCCTGGGCAAAGACGGGCCGATCGAGGCGTCAGGCGTTCGTGGGGGCGTCGTGGTGCAGTTGGGATGTAAGGGTAAAGCGTCTATCGCCGACCTGCATTCCGGCGAGAAGTACCTGGTCTACGGGTTGGATACGGATGGGACTGTCGTGAAGTCGGCAAAGGAGCGCATTGCGGCCAGGAACATCTACGGGCGCGTGTCCGCCGAGAAGTACGATGGGAAGAACCTGCCCATTGGCGATAACATCGTCAACCTGGTGATTGTTGAAGACCCTTCGAACGTGAGCGGCGCTGAGATTGAGCGCGTGCTGGTTCCTAAGGGTGTGGCCCTGGTCAAACCCGGGTCAAGGCTCCTGAGCCCTTCAGGTCTGGAGAAGGAAGGAACGGCCGGGGGCCGGGACAAGTATCGCAAGCCCTGGTCCAAGGAGATCGACCAGTGGACCCATTACCTGCACGGCCCCGACAACAACGCCGTCTCCCGTGATAGAACGGTCAATCTCCCCCGCACGCTCCAATGGGTCGGCGGCCAACGGTGGAACCGCACGCATGAAGAGCTTTCCAGTATCAGCGCGGCCGTTACTGCCAACGGGCGCCTGTTCTACATCGAAGACTGCGCGCCCGCGGCCGACATTCGATATCTGCCCCAGTGGAAGCTGACCGCTCGTGATGCGTTCAACGGCATTCTACTGTGGCAACGGGACATCTCGACGTGGGTCGATCACATGCGCCATTTTCGCGCGGGCCCCTCCCACCTTGCCCGCCGGCTTGTCGCCGCCGGCAATACCGTCTACGTGACTTTGGGACTCAACGCTCCACTGACATCCTTTGACGCTGCCACCGGCAAACAGATCAGAACCTATGACGGAACGGAGTGGACGGAGGAAATCCTCCTTCATAAGGGGATACTCTACCTTCTGGTCGGGAGTTCCGAAGCCGAGCGCTCTGGCGGCGGGCTCGCCGAGCGGGGGGAGCCGGCTCGAAGCAAGACGCGAGAGTTGATGGCTCTGGAGGAAGGCAGCGGCCGGATACTGTGGCGGAGAAATGCCAAGGCAGAGGATTACATCCTGCCGCTGGGGGTCGCCGTGCGCGGCGAGAGGCTCTATCATCACAGCGTCAGGGGGCTGACCTGCCTGGAGGCAAAGACCGGAAAGCAGCTCTGGTTCGTATCGAGGAGCACTCCGACAAGGCGCTATGCCGGTTCAACGTCCACCCTAGTCGCCACGGACGATGTTATCCTGCTCGCCGACCATAACAGCCGCAACGCGACCGACAAGCCAGGCGATATTCAGTGGGCGGTCAACGGCTGGTACGAAAAGGGGCTCGGCAGGACCCCGGCCTGTACGCTTACCGCCTATTCCTCCGCAGACGGGCAAAAGCTATGGGCCAAGCCCTGTAGCGAGGGATTCTACGTTCCGGTCGACGTATTTGTCTGCGACGGATTGGTGTGGACCGGCCCCTTCAACAGGAAAGTCTTCAAGAAGGAAGGCTGCGATCTGAAGACGGGCGAGGTCAAGAGCACCATCAACATCAAGGGACAGGCCGTTGGCATGGTCCACGACCGCTGCTATCGCAACAAGGCCTCACTCGATTACATCTTCACCTGCCGCGACGGCATCGAGGTCATCGACCAGAAGACCGGATGGGTGCGCAACAACAGTTGGGTGCGTGGTCCCTGCCAGCTCGGCATCATGCCGGCCAACGGCCTGATGTACGCGCCGCCCGACCCCTGCGCCTGTCACCTGACAAGCAGGATGCAGGGCTTTGTCGCCCTCTCATCGCGGCGTCTGGATTCCGTTGGTAAACCGATTATCGAAGAAGGCCGCCTCGAAAAAGGCCCTGCCTACGCGAGAGAAGCCGGCGCCCCGGCCGGAGCGAATGCCTGGCCCACCTATCGGCATGACTTCAGGCGCGGCGGATTTGCCTCAAGCAAGATCGCCGCATCGCCCAAGGGCACGTGGACGGTCGATATCGGAGGCCGACTGACTCAGGCTGTCTCGGCCTGGGGGAAAGTGTTTGTCGCCTCCGTCGACAAGCACGCCGTTTGCGCCCTGGATGCCGAAACCGGGAAGGTGCTCTGGAGTTACACTGCCGGCGGCCGGGTCGACTCGGCGCCGACGCTCTACAAAGGACGCGTTCTGTTCGGTTCGCGTGATGGTTATGTGTATAACCTCGACGCGGAGACCGGGAAACTTGCGTGGCGTTTCTTCGCCGCGCCCGAACAGTACATGATCTGTGTTCAGGGACAGGTCGAGTCCGCCTGGCCGGTACACGGCGCGGTGCTCGTCCAGAACGACGAGCTCTACTTCACCGCCGGGCGATCTACCTACCTGGCCGGAGGGATCTACTTCTACCGCCTGGACCCGATCTCGGGGAAGATGCAGGCAGCCAACGTCATTACCCATATTGACCCGAAGACGGACAAGGAACTTGGGGCCCAGCAGCGGGCCTTCAACTCCGAGGGCGCCGTCAGCGACGTGCTTTCGGGCGACGGGGAGTCCGTCTTCATGAACTACATGACGCTGAACAGGGACGGACGGGAAGAAGACGTCATGAAGCCGCACCTGTTCTCCCCGACGGGTATCCTCGCCGAAGAGTGGTTCGTCCGAAGCTACTGGACGGTCGCCACCACCGTCAAGGGCGCCGGGTATACGGGCTGGACGAAGACGGCCGACCGATTCCCTTCCGGACGCATTCTCAGCTTCAGCCGGGACCGGCTTTACGGATACGGCCGGAGAACCGTGAAGCCGATGAAAACCGGACACCGCTCCAATTCGTACCGACTCTTCTCGTCGGCAAGAGACGTTCTCGCCGTCAAGAGCGAGCCGAGAGTTCCGGTGGCTCCCCCCAAGACGGGAAAGCCCCCGAGACAAAGAGGCAGGCGAAGAAGGAAACGGGAGGCCCCGGACGATTCGAAGGAGGTCGGGGTCGAGAAGAAACGGCGTGCCAAGGGGGCTGGTTCCGGCTGGTCCAAGGGCGTCCCCTTCATCGTGCGAGCCATGGCGGGCACCGGCGACAAACTGGTCATCGCCGGGGTGCCCAGCAAATCGAAAGCCGGCCCGGGAACCGGGCACATCATCGCCTTCAGCAACCCGAAAGAGGCGCTTGACGCATTCGAGGGAAGGCTCGGTTCGTTCCTCTGGATCCTCTCCGAGAAGAACGCCGGAACGCTATCGGAAATCAAGCTGCCCGCCATGCCGGTCTTCGACGGCACTTCCATTGCTGACGGCCGGATATACGTCAGCCTGAAAGACGGAACGCTCGTCTGTTTCGAATAGGAAGGGTCTGGGGGATTTCCTGCAATCTTCTGCGGTGAGTGGACATATATAGGGTGAGCGTGCCAGTCGCGGCCAGCAGCGAGTTCGTGGTGTCTTCGCTCTTGCTGGTCGTGCCGATAAGACCGCATGGATTCGCATGAGCTATTCCGTCGTCAGTGGGTCCGGTGGCAGCCGGCTATCTACGGGTACGTCCGCACCATGGTCTTCAACCGCAGCGATGCCGAAGACGTGCTTCAAGACGTGGCCGAGATTCTCTGGCGGAAGATCGACCAGTTCCAGGAAGGGACTCGATTTGACCAGTGGGCCTATGGCGTGGCTCGCAACGTGACGCTCAACTTTCGCAGGAAGGCCGGGCGACAGCGCGTGAGCTTCAGCGACGAGCTGGTGCGCCAGTTGGCCGATGAGGCGGCCGAGGCCGCCGCGGAGTCACGAGCGGAGATGGAAGCCCTCGAAGCATGCATTGATAGGCTGCCCCCCAACCAGCGTGCGATCGTACGCCGGAGGTACGCACCAGGGGCGACCAATCGCAGTGTGGCGGCCGAGATGGGTCGGTCGGAGTCTGCCATCAGCAGGGCCTTGAGCCGAATCCATCGTGCGCTTATGCGCTGTGTATACATTGCCCTGGGCCAGAGCGTGCCCGTGGAGGTGATCGAGTGAACACTCCACCGATTGACTTTAACGAGTTGGCCGACCTGGTAGATGCGATTCGCGAAGAGCGGATCACGGCAGGACAGGTGGCAAGGCTGGAGGAGATCCTCCGCGAGCACGAAGCGGCGCGTCGGTACTACCAGCGTGCGATGCGACTGCAAGGGTACCTCGAGCAGAACGCCGCGGGAGCCCTGGCTCCGGCGGCCCCGCCGACGGACCGGACCCGCCGGGCGGACGGGATTCCCCTCGCCGAGACAGCGGCAAGCCCGGGCAGGACCCAACGTCGATGGCGTGTCGCCGCTGTGGCGGCTGGGGTGCTTCTGGCCGTTGGGATCGGGATCTGGCTGACCGGTCCGAACAAGCCGCCGCCAGGGCCCGACGGGCTACCCTCTGTCCCCGCGCCTGTTCGAGTGGCCTCCTTGGCGCCCGGGTGGCGGGCCGAGGGGCGCCGGGCGGACTATCAGATTGTCGAACCGGGGCTGGTTCGACTCCAGCGGGGAGAGCTGTACGTCGAGTCGGTGCCCGGTGAGCCGGCCGACACGCCGCGGGGAACACTGAAGATTGAGACGCCGGCCGGCGTCGCGACGGCGGCCGGGACGAAGTTCTACATCGGGGCCCACGCAGAGGCCCCACAGAAGAAAGGAACACCGATGACACGCATGACACGAATCCTGGTAGTGGCGGGGCTGGTCACGCTGGCCAACCCTCTGGGAACGGTCACGGGCGGGGCGAACGACCTGCTGGCGGCCGAGGTGGACGCGGCGCCCCTCAAGCACGCCGTGCAGGCCAACAGCGACTTCGCCTTCGACATGTACCAGCAACTGTCGAAAGAGAACGCGGGCAAGAACCTGTTCTTCTCGCCGTACTCGATCTCGTCGGCGTTGGCGATGACGGCCGAGGGCGCCCGCGGCGCCACGGCCGTGGAGATGGGCAAGGTCCTGCGATTCCCCAAGGCGGCACGTCGCATCGGCGCCGACGCGCAGCTCATCCCGTGGCGGACGAGCCTGATCCACACGGGCATGGCCGATCTGAACACCCGCCTTGCGGGCGGAAAGGACAAGGCCGCCCTGTCTGCCGCCCGAGCAGAGATCGCCAGATTGCGAAAGGTCCTCGCGGCCGCCAAGGCGAAAACGCAGCAGCTCCGCAAAGAGAGAAAGTGGAAGGAGTATCGCTCCGCCATCGCCGCCGAGAAGAAGGTGGCTGCCAAGCTCAACAAAGCCAACGCCCAGGTGGACCAGTACGAACTGCGAATCGCCAACGCGCTGTGGGGCGAGAAGACCTACCCGTTCCTGGATGACTACGTCAAGACGATCGCGAAACACTACGAGACCGGCGGCGTGTTCCCGTCGGACTTCAAGAACAACTTCCCGGCCGAGCGCAAGCGGATAAACAAGTGGGTCGAGGAGCAGACGAATGACCGCATCAAGGACATCATCCCCAAGCTCCCGCCGGACGAGGCCCGGCTGGTGCGGCTGATCCTGACCAACGCGATCTACTTCAAGGGCGAGTGGTCCACGCCGTTCAAGGAGGCCAGCACCAAGCCGCGGGACTTCACTCTGGCCGGCGGCAGCAAGGTGCAAACGCCGATGATGAACGCCCAGAGCCTGGAGGTCGGGCGCTACGGGGCCTTCAACGCGGACGGCTCGTGGTTCGACACGCCCCGGCACGTGCAGCGCGGCGGGCCTGTGCGGCGCCGGCGGAAGCAGAAGGAGCAGAAGCAAGAGCTCTATCCCGACAAGGACGGCTTTGCCCTGATGGAGCTGCCCTACAAGGGCGACGACCTGTCGATGGTGCTGATTGCCCCGAACTCACCCGACGGCCTGGCGGCGATCGAGAAGAAGCTGGATGCGGGCAAGCTCGCCGCCTGGGTCGGGAAGCTCCAGAAGCGGAAAGTCCACGTCTTCCTGCCGAAGTTCAAGATGGAGACGGACTACAAGCTCGGCGATTCACTGAAGGCCATGGGCATGGTGCGGGCGTTCACGGACCCGCGCGATCCCGTAAACGGCGCCGACTTCACCGGCATGTGCGCCTCCAACGACCCCATGAAACGGCTCTATATCACCAAGGTCCTGCACAAGGCGTTCGTGGACGTCAACGAGGAGGGCACTGAAGCCGCAGCGGCTACGGCGGTGATGATGGCGGCTCCGGCCTCCGCCCGGCTGACCGTGCCTTTCACGCCGACGTTCAAGGCCGACCGCCCGTTCCTGTTCCTCATCCGGGACCTCAACACCGGCAGCGTCCTGTTCCTGGGCCGGATGATGACGCCGGAGAAGTAGTCTCACAACGAAGCCACGCGCCGTGGGGTGCGCCTCGCGCCCCGCGGCCGAAGCCGGGACGACCGATGAAGGCCTCGCGAATCTCTCACACCTGAAGAAGCTCTACCAGCTCTATCTGGGCGGCAACGCCGGCATCACGGATGCGGGCCTCAAGCATCTCTCGCCGATCCTGGCCGGCCGGATCGAGATTCTAGGCCTTCAGAACACCGGCATCACGCAACGCGGGCTGGCCGCCCTTCGTGAATGGAGCCGGAAGAAGAAGCGATCCCGCCCCCAGATCAGCCATTCCCTGGTCACGCCACAGGTGTACAAGTAGGGGAGCGTTGTTCTCTACATGCTAAGCGGCAGGAGTAACATGAACGGCAACGAGGTCCCGGAACCACCGTGTTGAACCATCGGGGTTGATAAAGACGCCTTCAATGCCGTATCCTGTAAGAAGATCAGTCCGGCAATCTGCGCTGCTGATCGCGGAATCGGCGCCAGGACAGTGATAGAACCATGAGAAGAAGAGACTCATTGATCAAGGTGATCCGGGGGTGCTGCTTCCCAGCCCTTCTATACACTACGTTCGGTATAGCAGGGCCGCTGACCGCGGATGACGGCCGGACACAATACGACTATCCGGGACGAATAGCAGGCGGCATAGCATTCGATGACGACGGCGGGCTCTGGGTAGCCGATGGGGTCAGGAGCGAGAGCGCAACAAAGATATACTACCTCAAGGACAACAAGCTGATCAGGACAATAGACGTACCTGTCAAGTGGATTGGCGCGTTGACTTACGGCGTCGGAAAACTGTGGGCAACAACCGGACAAATCGTCCAGATTGATCCCGCGACGGGCAAAGTCCTCAAGACGACAAAGGTACAGGAGCCGACGGAACACACGGGACTGGCCTTTGACGGGAAAGCCCTGTTGTATTGCCTGCGTAAGAAGATCGTCGTTGTTGGCACACGGGCCAGAGAAGTCTCGCGGCGGAGAGGCACGGGACTGCCCAAACATTACAGAGCGGGAGGCCTGGCCTTTGACGGAAAAGACATGTGGATGCTTTCACATGATTACGGCTTGATATCCCGCCTTACTGAAGGAGGCATCGCTGCGGAAAAAGGCCTTGTGATTCCTCCTGACAAGAGTGATCACAGGATAGGGGATATAGACTGGGACGGCAAATCCTTCTGGATATCCCTGACAAAAAGAGTCGGCATAAGCAAGCATGACAATACCATCGTAAAGGTCGACACGGTTGATCATAAACTCGATTCCGCCATCCCGCACGCAACGGTGAGGATAAACACCCCCTATGCCGGGTCGCTGGTCCTGCAAAGGACAAAAGGAAGCCGGCGGCCGCGGTATTTTCGCTCGGAGACGGGCGAATACTCCATACCGGAGGGGGAATACCGGGTTCTCGAGCATGCCTACTTGAAAACAGATAACTCCAACTACCAGTGGCGTGTCAAAGTCCTGAATCGCGGTGCGTTGACTGTTAAGGCCGACCGAAAGGTTCGAGACATCAAGATCGGTGTCGGGCTGGCCGGCAAGCTCACCATGCGTCCTCCCACCCGCAGGTGGCAGCAGGGCAGATACTCCCTGCACCTTTCCATTGTGGACAGCACGGGAGCTAACGTCCAGTTTCGCCGCGTCCTGAGAACACCCGACGCGAGTTTTGTCATGAGAGACAAGAGCGGCCGGAAGGTCGCATCAGGCCACTTCGCCGCCGGCGTGGACTGTTACTTGGGCTATCATGTACGAATACCCAGGCAGGCAGAGCTTCCCCTGTCCGTTAAGTTGTCTCTCGATTCGGGGCCCTTCGATATCAAGCTCGATGAAGTGACAATCAACGAACTGCCGAAACAATAGCCTTGGCCGGTTGTTATGTGCTGTATGGAGAGAGCGCACCATGAGTACTGTCAACAAGAAGACTAGTGGTTTGCTTACGTGTACTGCGGTGGTTTTGGCATGCCTGGCAGGCTCTTTGCCGACGTCAGCCCAAGCCGCTCCGAAGAAGAGAGCTCCAGCTTCAAAGAAGAAGAAAGCTCCAAAAAGCAGTGGATGGAACACTCCCGGCGCTGACTGGGGCAATGTTGACGATTGGCTTGTCAAAGACCCCAAGAAGCCCAAGAAGTCAACCAACCTCAGACCGCCCGCGCAGATCAAGTCCGCCGAGACGATGGTTCCCATGCCGGCCTCGGGATCGATCTTCATGTCCCAGAATGAGCGCAAGAAGCCGCCGCCGCCCGAGTACCTGATGGGCAAGGTTCATTGGGGTTCATTCAAGGAGATTCCAAGAGCCGGGGTTGTGCACGATTGGAACCTCGCCCGCGGGGATATAGCGATCCTCTCTCGAATGGCCAGGAAGCAGGGGTTTGCCTATCTGCATACCCAGACGAAGCTGGAAGACTTCGAGTTCAATCCCAAGCGGCTCCCGGCACTGTTTATCAGCGGCGTGCGCATTCTGAAGTTTGAGCCCAGACACATCAAGTCATTGCGCGAGTACGTTCTCAACGGGGGGATGATCGTGTGTGATTCGGTGTATGGTTCTCCCTGGTTCTACAGGGCGGCACGGCATCTGTTCGACGAGATGTTTCCCCGGTCCGCATTTCGCGTTATCCCGCAAGATCATCCCATCTACCACGTGCATTCTGACATTACTGCGGTCCAGTACGCATATGGCGAACTGCCGGAAACCGGCAATAAACCGTTTCTTGAAGGCCTCTATATCGGCAGTCGTATAGGTGTGCTGCTTTCCCGTTACGGCCTGGGCTGCGGCCTGGAAAGCCAGATGAAGCCTCTTGATATGCTGGTCAAGAAAGGATTGAAGCCGAGTGCGTTCGGCCCTGAATCGGCGAGGCAGATCGGTCAGAACATCACGGCCTACATCGTTGGTTACGGGCAGGTCGGGGAGATCGAAGGGAAGCCTGAGCTTTTCGGTATAACCGACCAGAAGGAACCGACCTCGGAGTTTGTCTTCGCGCAGATTCGCCACGGCGGCGCGTGGAATGTCCATCCCAATGCGGCCCAGGCCCTGCTCAAGAAGCTTGAACGGTACTCTTCGATCAGGGTGAATTACAAACGGGTCTCCGTTGATCCGAGAAAGGGGGATTTCTCCCGCTATCCATGCTTGTTTCTCAGCGGCCAGGACGACTTTGTTCTGGATAAGGCGGCCGTAAAGAACCTGCGACACTACCTGCGCGAAGATGGCGGGACGCTGGTGATCAACAATGGTCTCGGGCTTGGATCGTTTCACCAGGCGGTCAAACGCGAGTTGGGCCGCATATTGCCAGGAGCAGCACTGAAGCGGCTGAGCGTGAATCATGAGTTGTTCAGTATCTTTCATGATGTCAGGAAAGTGGGGTACACTCGCACGCTTGCGAAGAAACGGGCTGAACTGAAGGATCAGCCCTGGTTCGAAGGCATTACCATCAAGGGGGAACTGCGCGTGATTTACAGCCCCTATGATTTTGTCGCGGGATGGAATGAGGTCAACTATCCCCTGATTCGCGGTTACGGGCCGTCTTCAGCGCGAAATCTCGGGATGAACCTGATTACGTATGTGATGACTCACTAGAAGATCGGGGAGTTGCTGAATGCCCGAGAAGCGTATCCCTATTCGATGGTTTGAATGCAGTATCGTGATGTAAGCCACGGCCGAAACGCTCGGCTGGAGCAATAAATGTAGATTGCGGCGAGACTCTCATCGTCACCGACGAACTACTGGCCGCAGATGAGGTGACTAGGAAATCCGAGGAGACTATGCCTGAGAAGAACATGCCCGATGAACAACAGCCCGGGGACACCGGAAAGGCCGTGGAAGCGCAAGTCGCAGGCAAGGCGAACGAGAAGCATGAGGCAATCTCGGAGGACACCGAGCAGGCCGTGGCGCAACTGGCGGCGGCTCGCAAGCGGGTGCTTGAGGAAGTCGGCAAGATCATTGTCGGGCAGACCGGTGTGATCGACCAGGTCATGACCGCCTTCTTTGCCCGCGGTCACTGTGTGCTGGAGGGTGTTCCGGGGCTGGCCAAGACCCTGATGATAAGTTGTCTGGCTGATAGTATGGCCTTGGGGTTCAAGCGAATTCAGTTCACTCCCGATTTGATGCCTACTGACATAACCGGTACAACGATCATCGAGGAGGACGACCACGGCCGAAGGCAGTTTGTCTTCCAGAAGGGGCCGGTTTTCACGAATATCGTTCTGGCCGACGAGATTAACCGCACGCCGCCGAAGACACAGGCGGCACTCTTGGAGGCGATGCAGGAGCGGCAGGTCACGGCGGGCGGCGAAACGCACACTCTGCCGAACCCCTTCCTCGTGCTGGCCACGCAGAACCCGATTGAACTGGAGGGCACCTATCCGCTGCCCGAAGCGCAGCTCGACCGGTTCCTTTTCCTGGTGAAAGTGGATTATCCGAGCGAAGCGGAGGAAGACCGAATACTGCTGTCGACCACGCTTGAATCGATGCCTGAGCTGGAGGAGGTGCTTGATGCCGATGCGATTGTCCGATACCAGGATCTCGTGCGTCGCGTGCCCGTCAGTCCGTACGTGGCGAACTACGCCTCGCGGATCGCGCGGTCCACGCGGCCTGGCAATCACGACGCGCCCGACTTCATTCGCAAATGGGTGCGGTGGGGCTGCGGGCCGCGCGCCGGACAAGCATTGTTGCTCGCAGCCAAGGCCCGCGTGGTTCTGTCCGGGGGGTTTAACGTCTCGTGTGACGACGTGCGGGCTTTTGCCCTTCCCGCATTGCGCCACCGCATTGGACTGAATTTCGCTGCAGTCAGCGAGGGGTATGGCGCTGACGATATTATAGCCCGGGTGATCGATGCCGTACCGGAAGAGAAACCCTGATCCTTAACGGTCACAGGCTCCTCGTGTGGTTTGAGAATACGGAGACCGAACCACGATCCAGAGCACCGGGACAGTGAGTATCGCCGCCTGAATGAGTCCGAACATGGCCGAAGAAGGCATCTACAAGTTCCTGCCTACACAACTGGCGGACCGTCTGCGAGGGCTTGGTATCGCGGTATACAAGCAGATGGACGGCGGCATGCAGGGATTGCATCGGTCGCCGACCTTCGGTTCATCGGTCGAATTTGCCGAATACCGCTCCTACGTGCCGGGTGATCCCGTATCTCGCATCGACTGGGCCGTATACGCCCGAACGGATCGCTACATGATCCGGCGGTATCACGATGAAGTGAGTATCCGTTCGCACGTGGTCCTCGATATCTCCGAGAGCATGCGCTATCAGCAGGGCGGGCCGATGTCCAAGATGGACTACGCCTGCTACCTGGCTGCAGGGTTCATGTACCTGATGGTCCAGCAGGGAGATTCGGCCTCGCTGATCACCTGCGACCGCGGGGTGCGCGACAGGCACGATCCGGCCGGATCACTCGGCGGGCTCAAGTCGATGCTTCTTGCGTTGGAGGACATCGAACCCACCGAACCGGGCGACATCGAGCAAAGTCTGCACGACGTGGCGGAATTGGTGCCGGGGCGCGCGCTTGTCGTGGTCATCTCGGACCTGCTGCAGGAGCCGGAAGAGCTGTTGCGGGGCATCGGTCACCTGGTGCATGACGGAAAGGACGTCACCGTCTTTCACGTGCTTGATCCGGGTGAACTGCATCTGCCTGTCGATGGGTTGTACGATATAGAGTTTCTCGAGAACCATCCTGGCATGGTGGTGGATGTGACGCAGGTGCGGGAGGCTTATCTGCATCGCCTTCGTCAGTACCTTGACGAGGTCCGTACCGGTTGCAGCAACGCCGGAGCGGATTACTTTCTGTTCGATACGACCGTCGACGTGCGCGATGCACTACTGAAGAGGAGCGTACGGCAATGATTCCTGGTGCAGCAGTGTTTCTGGCGCTGTTGCCTCTGGCGGCCGCCCCGGTGGTGTTTCACCTGCTGATGAGGCGAAAGAGCAGGAAGCTCGTCTTCTCCACTCCGATGTTCTTTCACAAGGTCGACCCCAAGCTGCGGTCGAAGCGACGCCTGCAGGAGATCTTACTGTTGGTTTCGCGCGTCCTGCTGATTGCGATGGTCCTGCTGACGCTTTCGCGGTTGTCCATCGACACTGCCGAGGACATCTTCGCCCTGGGTGAGCGGCAGATGGTGGTTGTTATCATCGATAATTCGGGATCGATGAGCGCGAAAACGCTTGACGGCGACAAGACCAAACTGCGAACGGCGAAGGACAGCGCCCGGGTGTTGCTGTCACATCTCGATGAGGACGCCAAGGCGGCCGTCCTGACGCTTGTCGATGACCCAAATGTCAGGGCATCCAGGGACATGAAAGACGACAAGAAACTGCTGGCCGAGACGATCGGTCGTATCGCTGCGACCGAGGCGACCGGCAGGCCCGCGGAGTCACTGATGCGGGCAATCTCGATCCTCAAAGCCGCCAGCACGACCGGCGCGGGCTCCGTTCATGTCTTCACCGATTTGCAGAACTCCGAATGGGGCGTCGGCAACATCGACAGAATAATCGACGCCGAGAACGTCCGAATCTTCTTCCATAATGTTCCCACGGCCCCGATGGAATCCAATGTCTCGCTGGTTCATGCGCAATTGTCCGATCGACGAGTGCTACCCAAGCAGCCACATTCCGTACTGGTCGAATTGCGCAATGACGGGAAGGAATCGGTGGCAGTCCGCCTGAACAGCCAGGATGATCAGCGTAAACAAACGTCCAGAACCGTCCTGGTTCCTGCCGAAACACGAAAAACGTCCAGCATTATGATTCAACCTGAGTCGAAGGGCAATCACTGGGTTCGTGTCTGGATTGAGGGTGACGGGTTTGTCGGCGACAACCAAGCGGTGATCGCGTACCTATGCGGATCCGTGGCCAGGGTCTTCCTGGTCGGCGACGGTTCTGAATTCGGCGGGCTTCCCCTGGCGCTTTCGCCTTACGGTGACGGCCGCTATACCTCGCTTGTTCCCGAGGTCGTTAACCTCGACAGTCTGCCGGGCAGGATCGTAAAGACTGAACCGGTCTTGCTGGTGATGACTTGGACCGAGGCGGCCCGGATCGCAAACGCTTCGGCAGGCCAGTGGCTGGAGAATTACGTTACCGGTGGCGGAAACCTGCTGCTTGTCCCGCCCGCCCGGAAGACCATGGGCGCCGTCCGGATACCGGGATGGATAGACGCGGCGGTTTCTGACAGGGTAAAGCTGACAAAACAGGCTCGCTTTCGCGTGCTCTCAGAGGCCAATTCCTTTTGGAGCGACCTTCGGGTTGCACGCGGGACAGTGAAATTGACCGGGGCGTTCGCTTACCAGTACCATCCCGTGCTGCTTCCTGAAGACGGCAGAACCGTGCCTCTCCTGGGGCTGGACAGAACAGGAACCGCATTGGCGTTGGCTGCACGCGGACGCGGACGGGTCATCTGCAGCGGAATAGCCTTCACCCGGCAATGGTCCCTGCTTCCGAAGATGCAGGAGTTCGTTGTGATGGCTCAGACCATGGCTCTCGGCTCCGGCAGTTCTGAATCCGCCCGGATCGTGTCGATGGTGGCAGGGCAGTCGCCGGAATCCTTGCCCGGCAAAGACAATGATATTCGGATAGTCTCACTGGTCGGCGATCCCATGGACTGGTCGGGCTCGCGCGATCAGTTCCCCAAGTTTGCGCGCAGCGGCGGTTACGAGATACGGATAGGCCAGAAACACTACGGCCTGTCCGTTCGGGCCTCGGCACAGGAGGGGTCCCGGGAATTCATCTCCGGGGAAAGTGTACCCTTGATGGGCAAAATCGAACATGAGGTAATCGCCCTGAATGATGACAAGGAGCTAAAGGAACTGCTGGCCGCAAGCCATGCCGGCATCAATTTGTACCTTCCGCTGCTGCTGATGGCCATGATCGCGATAATGGCCGAGGGAATACTCGGATCTCCCCGCCAACACAAGATGGCGCAGTCCGCGTCGAAGAGAGATGGGACCGAGTTATGATCAGTTGGCATCCACACGTCAGCCCCATGGTCAGCGGAGTAATCCTGCTTGTGTTAAGCACGTGGCTCGTGTGGGTCTATCGCCGCAACAGGAGAGTCTACGGCAAGACCCGGTCCCTGGTTCTTCTTGCACCGAAGATACTGATTGTCATTTTGCTGCTGGTCGCTCTTCTCGACCCTTTCATGAATGCCGTACGCCCACCTGAACAACGTGAGAAGGTGAGGGTAATCATCGATGTTTCATCCTCCATGGACGTCGAGGACAAGAAGGACGGCTCCCGGTTCAAGCGAGCGGAGGAACTGTCCGAACTCGCGGCCGACCGGCTTGAAAAGTGGGTGGACATGGAGTTTCGCACGTTCGACACACGGCTGCATGCTCCTGACATGAAGCCGGCCGATGCCCCTCGGGGAACAGATTTGGGCAGATGTATGGCTGCTCTGGCCGAGGAAGCAGGTATGCCCGGCTATGCCGCTGTCCTGATGCTGACCGACGGCGGTGACGAGCCGATCCAGGCGGCGCGCGTACCCGGCCCGCCTCTCTTTATCATAGGCACCGGCACAGACCCGTCCACGTGGAATGACCTGGCTCTGAGCAACGTGGACGCGCCGGAGGTGGCGGAAGAAAACACACCTTTCGAGGTGTCTGCGGACATCGTCGCGCACAGGGCGGATTCCGGCTTTGCGTCCAGATCGTCCATCGCGCGCCTGACCGTGTCGGAAGAGACCCCGGCCGGGTGGAAGAAACTCGAAGAGAGATCTGTCGATCTCAAGGGGGGGCGTGAGAGGATCACGCTCGAGATGCCGCCGGTCGAAAAGGAGGGGATCAAGCGATATCGAATGTCGATCGAGCCGGTTGCGGGCGAACTGTCGCTGTTGAACAACGACAGGATCATCAGCGTGGCTGTTCGTAAGAAGGAAGTCTACGTGCTGTTGTACTCCCGTTACATGGACTGGGATTTCACGCTGCTCAAGCGTGCACTCAAGGACGATCCGGCTATCAAGATCACGTCGCTGTATCGCAAGGGGAACGACACCATGGGGCGGGCCTTGCTTCGACTGGAAGGTGAACGCCGGGAAGGCGACGAGATTCTCAAGAGGGGATTTCCATCTGACGAGAAACTGCTGGCATCCTATCGCTGCATAATCATCGGTTCCTTTCCGGCCAGGGAGATGAAGCCGCCGCAGTACGAGGCACTGCTTCGTTATGTCGAGCAAGGCGGGTCGGTGATCTTCCTTGGCGGCCGAGATTCCTTCGGACGTGGCGGCTTTGGCCAGACAGCCATCGCCCCGCTGATGCCCTGGCATATCAGCCGCACCGAACGTGAAATGACCGCGGGGGCGTACCCCGTTACCGCAACGGCCCTGGCGATGGAGCATAATGCCACCGCGGCGGCGGCCAGGACGCTCAGCGAGGTCCCCGTTCCGGAGATCTACTCGGTGAACCATGTTGGACGGCTGCGGCCCGGCGCGGTCAGCCTGCTGGACGTCACCGTAGGCAGGCGTGTCATTGCGGTGGTGGCCCTTCAGCCTTATGGATTGGGCCAGACCATCGGGATCGCTACGGACACTCTATGGCGATGGGGACGCAAGGGCGGAAAGCTCAAGAAGGCCCACAGCCAGTTCTGGCAACAGGTCATGCGTTACATGTGCGGCAACCTGGAGGGAGGACGTTTCCTCTCGATCGAATGGGACCGGCCATGCTATCGCCCCAGCGAAAGGGCCGAGGCTGAGGTCCGCGTCATCGGACAGAAACAGATGTCCGGCCAACTCCGCCTGAAAGGCGAACTCGTGAAAGACGGGGTGACGCAAGAACTGGCTGTGGACCCGGTCCTGGGCAAAGAAGGCTATTATCGCACGCGGGTATATTTCGCCGGGCGAGGTCTGTATCTGTTCCGGCTCGAAGCGTTTATCGGCACCGAACGCCTGGACCTCTACGAGCGAGAATTCCGCGCCGAGCCAAAGGTCAACGAGGGGGCCAACCTGGAACTGGACGAGCCTTTCCTTGCCGACCTGGCAGGCCGCTGTGGCGGGTATTACGAAAACGAAAGCGACGCAGACAAACTGATAGAAGTCATTCGCAAGAGAGTCATGGCCGGGTCCGTCAGGACTTCTGTGCCACTCGTGCAGGAGAAGTTTCTATACTTGATCGTACTCATGGTGATTCTGATCGCAGAGTGGTACTTCCGCCGCCGGATGAACATCTTCTAGAGAAAGCTCTGCGGCATGAATGGTTCATGGTCAATGAGGAAGAACCGTGCTTCAGCACACAAGGAATTGTCGAGAAATGGAACGTAGAGTAACAGCATGGGCCGCCGTTGTTACGTTGGCGGTCTTCTGCTGTGCCTTGACGCTTCCGGCCGCCGAAAAGACAGTGAAACGGCAGGCGGAGGTGCACTTGTCCGATGGAACGGTACTTAAAGGATTGGTCCAGCTTACCCCCAGGAACAATTTCTACTTCTGGATCATACCCGACAAAGACAAGATAGTGACAACCGGCCGGAAGAAAGTCCGTGAGTTCAATTTCGATGTCGTTAAGGAAATGTCCTTTGCGCCGTTTACAAAACGCCGCAAGTGTACGGTGACCTTCAACAGCGGGGAGAAACTGGGCGGCATCCTGAAGAGCGTGGTCGTTTACCTGCATGTGCAGAAACCGGGCGACGTAATGCCGACCAGCATCAAGAAGTACGCGCTCAGAAGCCAACTGCGGGACAAACAGCTTATCAAACGTATCCGCATGGTCGGCGAAGGTCGTAAATACCAGGCAAAGACTCCCGTGGTACTCAAGAACGTCCGGATCGGTCCCCTGGACGAGTTGTTCGCCATTACCGCCAAGACGCTTACTCCTGTCACCGTTACGCCCAAGGACAGGTCCGGGCGTTACGAAGTGGCTTCGACCCTTGGCGAGGATATCTTTCTCGCCGCCCGTATAGGTGACACATACGTGGCCGGCTGGCCTGCCGAAGGCGCCGAACGCGACGATCTGTTTAGAGAGGTTGAAATCCACATGACGAAGATCGCGGAGTATTACAACGAGCGGAAACTGCTCGCGATCACGGTCAATGATACGGGCACGCTGGTGACGTCGCTGGTCAGACTGCGCCGGCAGGTCTCTGACAACGCGTCGGACGCCAGCGGCGGACAGTTTGACAAGGACGGCGCAATCGAACATTTCAGGTTGAGTGTCTGGAAATGGCGGCGTAATCCGGAAAACGGGGAGATGGCCCTGGTCAAGCGAGGCTCGTTCTGCCGGGTGAGAGTGAGCCCGCATGCCGAAACGCCGCCGGCAAGTATAGCCGCCGGACTCTGGCCTGTCGTGAACGAAGGCAAGAGGTTCGTGGTCGGGAGCGCTGAACAAAACAGGAAGGAACACTAAATTGGGTGCCTACACCAGTCAATATCGAGATCGTAGCGATTTGCGGTCTGTCATTGGCCGCGCGGGGAGAACAGTGTTTGTCACGCAATTGCTGCTCGGGATCCTCATCTGGACAGCGATATGCACGGGCTTGTGGATGGCGTTGTTCGCCTTGGACAACCTTCTGCGACTTCCACCAGCCATGCGATTCCCGCTTTCTCTCGGCGGGGTCGCGATAACGCTTATCGCGCTCTGGCGCTGCATTGTCAGTCCCGCATTCAAGAAGAGGACCCATGATCACATCGCCGTCATGCTTGAGCGCAAGTACGCTATTGCCGGCAACATCGTAATCAACGCCCTGCAGTTTGAAGGCAAGGCATTTGGCGAGGCCCAGCGCCCGTTTGTGGAGCGGACAATGGCTAGCGGTGCAGAACACCTGGGCATGGTGTCACTACGGGACCTCGGGGAGCCCGGACGCATTGTCAAATGGGCGGCCGCAGTGGCGATTGCAGTCCTGCTCGTGGGATGTTACGTTGCCATTGCGCCGCGATACTTCGACAATGCGCTGTCCCGGTATCTCTTTTCGTTGTCCGACGTGCCCCCCGCTTCCTCCCTGATGCTGTCAGTCACGCCTGGCGGTGACATCTCTATTGCGGAGACGGAGGATGTGGAAATCAGCGTGACGGTTTCCGGCTTGAAACCGGACCAACGTCTTGAGAATTATCCCGAGTTATACTGGAAGGAGGGGCTCGACGAGATACCGCCTGTTCGCGGAGCGGGCAGTCGCGTGGTTATGCATCCGGTAATGGATGAGAAGAACACCTACAGGCACAAGTTCGCAGGCGTGCGCAGCAGCTTCTCTTTCCGCGTGTTTGCCGCGGATACCTATAGCCGGAGTATCCGCGTAAGAGTTGCGCCGGCCCCCAGGATCGCAACATCACAGTGCCGTGTCACGTCACCATGGTACACCGGCAGCCGAACTAAACCCGTTCTCGGGCCGCCCAATCCGGTGGAATGCCTTCCCGATTCGCAACTGCTCGTTGAAGTCGAAATGGACAGGCAATGCCGCTCGCTTTTCTGGCGTACGGCGGATGGCGTCCTGGACTTCAATAGAACCGGCGACAAATGGCAGGTGCAGTCCAGGGTGAAACGGGGCGGACCATACGATGTGGAGGCCCATGCCGATGACCTCGACAAGCAGATCGTTGTCGCTTCGGGAGTCGTGTCTCTGCTGGCCGATGAACCGCCCTCAATTGACATCCTGGACGCCGTCGCAAATCGCACCGTCACGCCGGGTGAGATGGTCAAGGTGAAGGTTCGCGGCCATGACCATTACGGCCTGCGGGACATACGAATCACGGTAAGGCCGGCACTCGGCGGTCTCGAGCCGAGGGTTCTCCGTACGTGGCGTTACGGCCACTCGCGAATCGTTAAGATAGAGGGCAAACAGTTCGACCGCGCCGAGATCGAGAACGCTCTGCGTGAGCAAATGGGCGAGGGGGCGGACGGGGAATCGGTCAGAAGGGCCGTGGAGCACTACGCATCCATCGCAGACGGGATCGTGCGAGTGGACTTCCCACCCGGGAACAATGAAGTCGTTCATGAAACCATGCAGATTCCCATCGATGCGAGCATTTTTGAGCCGGG
>Ga0180432_10003794_pt1 | contig 21293 bp, 15 predicted proteins | sample SS_ome_10_FD_132414 | JGI IMG/M metagenome (GOLD analysis project Ga0180432, IMG submission 132414) | Hypersaline lake sediment archaeal communities from the Salton Sea, California, USA - SS_1_MS_2 metaG | ecosystem: Environmental > Aquatic > Non-marine Saline and Alkaline > Hypersaline >...
CCTGGGTTTCCGGCTGGCCCTAGTTCGGGTGGATGCATCCAGCAAGTAGAGCAAGCAGGTTAGCGAGCGGAGGTCGAACCGGAGGCATGCGCAGGCCCGAGCGGAGCCGGGCCGAAGCTGCCGCAGGTCCGGACCGGAGCGAAAAGGGAAGCAAGGTGCTGCTGGGTCCAGGGCGCAGCCCTGGTCGCGATAATTTTTCAAGCTGTTAATTTGGGCAATCTATGCAATTCAGGATGTACGACGGCCTTCCAAGGCCGTCGAGCAGCGGGGAAATCGACGGCCTCGGAGGGCCGTCGTACAGGGTCCCTCCGCTCCCACCGCGTCGTCTCCGTGCAGAAGGAGTTGGTCGCCGAGAGCGCGGTAGTAGGACGGGTCTCCCGACCCGTCTGGTATTCAGTTGCCTTTGCACGAGCAGCGTCGAGAAGCTAAGATGCAAAGGGTGGATTCGCTGATTTGGGGTACGGGAACAGATCTTATGCAAATGACGCTTGAAGAAGCCGGGCAAAGGTTTCCCGACGGGCCGCAGCCGGCGCCGTTGGAGTACGCCGGGCAGTGGGTCGCCTGGAGCAAAGACCGCGCGAACATTGTTGCCCACGGCCTGAAGTTTGGCGAAGTCCGCGCTGAAGCGATCGTCGCGGGGTGTCCGGAACCGCTGATGCAGCGGGTTGTGGGCACATCATTCGTGGGGGGAACATGAGGTTCCCCTACACTTTGAGCATTGTACCGTCCATCGAGACGGGTGATCAGGTCGTCTTGCTGCGCCCCGAAATACCCATTCGCGTCTTCGGTCCTGCGGGCCATGCCGACGTGCTTGCTCTGGTCGACACGGGGGCCGACAACTCGATTCTGCCGCTATCGGTTGCGCGCGACCTGGGAATCGAGACGACTCAGGGGAAGGGGCCGGGCGCGACGGCCTTCGGCGGCCAGCAGATCACACTGTCCTTTGCCGAGGTTGTTCTTGAGCTGTCGCAAGACGGCGCTGTGATTCGTTGGCGCACTCGTCTGTATTTCGCCGACTTTCCAGATGACAACGAGAAGACAGTCATTCTCGGTCATGAAGGTTTCTTGGACTACTTCACCGCGACGTTTGACGGCGAGGATTGTGTCGTCGAGTTGGAACCGAACGACAGTCTTCCAACTACGTGACTGTAGCGGCAGTTGGAACAACCACCCGGAGAACTGCCGGCTGGCCAGTCGCAACAACAACCGGTTCGGCAACCGGAACAACAACCTGGGCTTCCGACTGGCCCTAGCTCGACGGATAGTGGAGCACGTCCGCCGAACAGGACAAAGTCCCGTCCCCGAGCGGTGCGACTCACCGCCCGGGGCGAACCCGAGAAGTACGGGCGGGGTTGGTAGCCGAACCGGCGAAGACTCCGCCCGTGCGTTTTTGTTTGTGAAACGTACGGATTTCTGCCGGTTCCGGGCTTCGATCAGGAGAGGAGTTTTCCGATGGCTTCGCGGGCTTTCTGGAGTGCATCGGGGAGCTTTTCGGGGATTTTGCCGCCGGCTTGAGCCATGTCGGCGCGGCCTCCTCCTCCTCCTCCGACTACGGCGGCCGCTTGTTTTACCCAGTCGCTCGAGCTGATCCCTTTTTCGACCAACTCCCGACTGACGCCGGCCACCAACGTCACCTTGTTCTTTCCCACACGGGCGCCCAGCAAGACGGCGATGGGCGATGCTGTGCGGCGGAGCTGGTCGATCAGCTTCCGCATGACCTGGGGTGAGGCGCCGGGGACCTCGGCAACGACGGTCTTTACGCCGGCAATCTCGGCGGCGTTTTCCAGCAGGCTTTCGGGAGTCACCGCGTCGCTTGCGGCGGCCAATTGCTCTTGTAGTTGTTGAATCTCCTTGAGCAATCCCTCGACGCGGGCGGGGATTTCGTCGATCGCGGTCTTCAGCGCGCCGGCCGTTTGCGACAGGATCATCTCATCACGGACATCGTCGTCGCCGGCCGCGGGGGACGGCGCCGTCTTTGCTGTTGCTTCACCCGTTCCGGTCCCGGCGGTCACCTGCTTCTTCAGGTGACGGACCTGTTTGACGAGTTGTTCCACTCGGCCGGGCAGCTCCGCCTTAGCGACCTTCAGCAGGTCGAGGGTCTTGGCAAGCGCTTCCTTGCTTCGCTCGTGGTGCTGCCGGGCCGCGGGGCCTGTTGTGGCCGTGATCCTCCGCGTGCCGGCCGCGATGTTCTCCTCGGCGAGGATCACGAACGACTCGACGTCCCGGGTATTTTGGAGATGGGTTCCTCCGCAGAGTTCCTTGCTGAATTCGCCGATCGACACCATCCGCACGATGTCGGGATACTTCTCGCCGAAGAGCATCATGGCGCCGGATTTTCTGGCGTCGGCCAGCGGTATGTTCGCCGCGGCGATCGGTTCGGCGTCGCGGATCTTGGCATTTACTTCGTCCTCTACTTCGAGCACTTGTTCCCGGCTCAGCGCGGACGGGTTCGTGAAATCGAACCGGAACCAATCCTTGTCGACCTTCGAGCCCTGCTGCTGGGCGTGTTTGCCGAGGTGCTCTTGCAAGGCGTAGTGCAAGAGGTGCGTGGCAGAGTGAGCACGCCGGATTCCGCTGCGCCGATCGGTATTTACCTTTGCAGTGACCTTCCTGTTCAGCGTGATTTTCCCTTCGCGCAGGTGGCCGATGTGCAGGGTGAAGCCCCGATCCACTTGGGCGTCGGTCACCTCGAAACGGAACTCGTCGGCAACCAGCTCGCCGGTGTCGCCTACTTGTCCGCCCATCTCGCCGTAGAAGGGTGTTTTGTCGAGCACGAGGGTGACCGGCTGCTCGGAGTCGTTTTCCTCGAACCTGTCGCAAAGCTGATCTGCCGCGACAATACCAATTACCCTGGCATCGGCGACTTCGAGCGCCTCGTGGCCGAGGAACCGGCACGTGTGTTGGGCCTTGATCAGGGCTTCCAGAGGATCGTGCTTTTTGAAGAGGTCTCTGCGGTCCTCGGGTCCGCGCTGCCGGCGATGCATTTCTTCATGGAATCCTTCCCAGTCAAAGGTGAAGTTGTGTTCGGCGGCCAGCGTTTCGAACAGTTCAGGCGGGAAACCATAGGTATCGTACATGTCTGCGGCTTCGACGGGCGGCACCATCCCGCGGCGTTCGCTTTTCATCTGGTCGAAAACCTTTTCGATCCGGGCAAGCCCGTTGTCGATCGTGCCCATGAAGTTCGCTTCTTCCTGCTCGATCACTCCGGCGACGCGTTCAACGGTCTCGGTCAACTCCGGGTAGGGATCGTTCATCAGCTCGGCGACTTTGCCGACGAGCTTGTGCAGGAAGGGTTCGCGCACCCCGATCTGGTGACCGTCGAGCACGGCGCGGCGGAGCAGCCGCTTGATGACGTACTTCTCCTTGTTCGGGCCGGGATAGACGTTCTCGTGGATGGCGAAGGCGCAGGCGCGCACGTGGTCGGCGATCCGCCGCAGGCGGCGGCCGTTCTCGCTTTCCGGCTCGTAGCCGGCCGAACAGACCTCGGCGGCCGCTTCGACCAACGGGCGCAGGATGTCGATGTGGAAGTTGCTCTCGACCCCTTGCAGGACGGCGGCCGTCCGCTCCAGACCCATGCCGGTGTCGATGTTCTTGCTCTTGAGACGACGGAGGTTGTCGGGCGGATCGCCCACCCGGTTGTATTGGGTAAAAACGAGGTTCCATATCTCCACCTGGCCGTGGTCGGTATGGAAGTAGATTTCGCTGCACGGCCCGCAAACGCCGTCCGGGCCCTTGCTCGGGGCGCTGGCGGGCCAGAAATTCTCCTCCTCGCCGATCCGCTCGATCCGCTCCGGCGGGAGACGGATGTCCTTTTCCCAGATGCCGTACGCCTCGTCGTCATCGAGATAAACGGTGGCTGACAGCCGATTGGGGTTGATGTCGAGCCATTTCGGGTCGGTCAGGAATTCCCACGCCCAATGGATGGCTTCCCGCTTGAAATAGTCGCCGAAGCTGAAATTTCCCAGCATCTCGAAAAAGGTGTGGTGATAGGCGGTCCGGCCGACGTTGTCGATGTCGCCGGTCCGCAGGCACTTCTGGCAGGTGGTTGCCCTGGTGAATTCGAGCTTGCACCGGCCGAGAAAGTGGTCCTTGAACTGGTTCATTCCGGCGGGTGTGAACAGTACGGAGGGGTCCCCGCGGGGTACCAGCACGTCACTCGGGCGACGGACACACCCCTTCGTCTCGAAGAATTCCAGGTATTTTTCGCGTAGTACGTCGGTTTTCATGGTTCTCTGTCGCCGCTGGAGCAACTACCTCGTGCAGAACACTGTGGCGGAGACGTTCGCAGAAGAGCACGGGGGCCGACGCCGGCAGGTATTCTAAGTCCATGACCAGCAAGAACTTACGTTAAGTGGACAGGGCCGGGATTGAACCGGCGACACCTGGATTTTCAGTCCAGTGCTCTACCAACTGAGCTACCTGTCCCAAACGGGGGTCGCGTATCGACAAAACCCTGTCACTATAGGGGCGAAACCAATCAAAATATACGGTTAGGGTGTTTCTTGTCAACGGGAGCAGGCTGCCGTGTGCTTCGTCCTTGTGTCCCGCTCAACGACCTCTTTAGCGGCCACTTTGGGGGGGCGGATATGCCGCAGGCTTATTGACAGGCCAATTGGATAGCATTAAAATTCGGTTAGCCTTAGGAAATGGGTATACTCAACCCCGTTTTCCTCGTATGGCCGCGTTCGACCGCGAGGAAGGGGGAGGGGATTTTTCTTATCCTGCTTGTGAACTCTGTGAATGCAAGGAACAGCCCCATGAACAAAGCTATTGTGATCCGCTACCAACCTCTCGCTGCCATGCTGTCGGCGGCGATTCTGGCAATGGTTTTTGCTCCTCCAGCCAGCGCATTCAGGCCGGACAGCCCCGAAGTCCAAAAGATGGTCACGTCGGGCGTCAAGTTTCTTGAGTCAAAAGGCGCCAAGCAGGGCAGACCGGGGGCAACTGCGCTCATCGGGCTTGTGAAGTATAAGCAAACTCATGATGAGAAGGATCCCCTGGTGCTCGATGCCGTCAAGCATATTCGGAGCACCCTGTCGGGCCTCGACCCGAGGCACCTTGGGAAGGACAACATTTATGACATCGGGTTGATGCTTATCTTCCTGACGGAGTTGGATTCGGCGAAAAAGACGAGGGAATATGCGCCCGAAGTCAAGTGCATGTTGGAGAATCTTGCATTGCGCCAGAAGAAGTGCGGGGCCTGGGGATATGACAACCGGGGGACGGGCGATACGTCGATGACCCAATACGGCGTTCTCGGCTACTGGACTGCCATGCAGAACGGCTATGATATTCCGGTCGAAAGGATCGACGCCGTCGCGGATTGGCTGCTGAGGACCCAGGATCCCAGCGGGGCGTTCGGATACCAGGGCACCGTGTCCAGCTCCTACACGCCGGTGAAGCAAACCAATGTAAGGCACAGCATGGCGGCGGCAGGGTTGGGCAGCGTTTACATTTGCGCGGATATGCTGGGGATGAAATCCAAAGTGGAGGCGTCCAAAAGGCAAGACCTCGCCCCGGCCCTGAAACGGGTGGTGAAAAAGGAGCCCGAGAAGAAAGACGGGAATAAAAAGAAACTGAATTCGCGTCTTTCCCCCCGGCTGTTCCACCCCGTTCAAACTCGTGGAAATCGTTGGTTTGGTCCCAGCCCCAGGATCGATCCGCCGCAGTGGACGTACTATTACCTGTATGCCTTGGAGCGATACGAGAGTTTCCGCGAGCTGGCCGAAGGGCGAGTCAAGAGCGAGCGGGTTATCGAGCCGTCCTGGTACAACGACGGGATCGTCTTCCTCCAGAAGACCCAGAAAGAGAACGGCTGCTGGGAAGGCAGGGCGGAGAAGATCCCCTGCACGTGCTTCGCCCTGCTGTTCATGCTGCGGTCTTCGGCTCAGTCGATCGATCAACTCGACGACTTCGGCGAAGGCATATGTACGGGCGCCCGAGGTATTCCCAATGATACCGACCGCGTGGTCGTCCGTGACGGCAAGGTTATGACGAAACCGCTTCTGGGGCCTGCCCAGGAGTTGATCGGGATTTTGGAGGACGGCGACCGGGACATCGATGATTACGAGCAGATGATGGTTGCGTTGCCCGAGTTGCCGCCGACCGAAGTCCAGGCGATCGCGGTGAAACACAAGGACCTGCTTTACCAACTGGCTGGTCACCAATTGGGAGAGGCCCGGCTTGCGGCATTGGAGACGATGGAGAAGACCCGCGACTTTGACTACGTGCCGATCCTGATCTACGTCCTGATGACCGACGGGCAGAAGGACGGGCATACGAGGGTTGCCTGCAAGGCCCGCGATATTCTGCGGCGGTTTGCCCGCAAGCCGAAAGGGTTCGGAATGCCCGACCAGCCGGACGAGGCGGACCGGAGGGCCGCGGCCGCGGCCTGGAAGGAGTGGTATCTGGCAGTCCGCCCGGACGCGAAGTTCAAGAAATGAGTTCCGTGGGATCATGGGACCAGGTCTCGTCGAACGAATCTCGGGTTGACCGGTGAAGCCCGGATGGGGCAGGGGCGTGAGGGAAACATCATGAGCAGCATCAGCAGTAAGACAACCTCTTCCGGCGAAGACTACCGGCTGCCGGTTTCCAACTACGATCGGGTCTCCAGCATGCTCCTTTCGATGGTGATTCTGCTGGGCATCTTCGTGTTCATCCTGTTCATCATCTGGTTGACCAGCCAGATTTTCCTGCGTCATGCGGCGGTGCCGGTCCGGATGGTGGAGCTGGGCGAGAGCGATACGCCGATCGGCGGCGGCGACGAACTCGAGGATATCGAGGATTGGGGCCTGGAAAGCGACCTGATAACCCCCATGCTGCCCGAAACGCTTGCCTCGATCGCCGATGCGGTCGGGCCGCAGAAGGCCATGCTCGACAGTCCGCGGCTGACGGGCAGCGACCAGGCGGGCGGTACGGGTGACGGCCGCATGCCCGCCGGCGACGGCTTCGGCACCGGAATGGGGCGGCGATGGGAATTCCGCTTCCCACGAGGGCAATCCAAGGGCCGGTATGCCAAGACGCTCGACTTCTTCGGCATCGTGTTGGGGGTCGTCCAGAAGGGAGGCAAAGTCGAGTACGCCTATAACCTGAGCGCTTCGACGCCCAGTACGAAAGTGGGGCCGTCGAAGGCCGAGAAGAGATACTACATGACTTGGAAGGGTGGCACCTTGAGAAAGGCCGACGAGCAGTTGCTCGACGACGCCAAGATCAAGTCGCAGGGCCGGCCCATCCTGAAGTTCCTCTCCCCGGAACTCGAGAGCAAGCTACAGGGGCTCGTCGAGCGGAAGCAACAGATCGACCAGCGCCAGGCCGATACCGTGCGGCGCACGGAATTCGGTATTCGAGAAGAGGGAACGGATATGTTCGAGTTTTATATTATCGAGCAGTCCTACAAGTAAGATCACTACCGGGAGCCGGATATACCTGACCATAAATTTGAGTACTACTTCAGCCGTCTGCAGTACGACGGCCTTCCAAGGCCGTCGCTGCGACATCGCAACTCCTCGACGGCCTTGGAAGGCCGTCGTACAAAGTGTTTCACCATTCGGCTGAAATGTTACAAATTTGATCATTCCGGGTACAATAGAAGGCGAGCAAACAGAAGTTGAGTAACCGGGGGGCAACGCCGCGCGGGAGCCCCGTTCCGCGGGACCTTGCCCCCCGGTTACTTGAATGACAACTTGAATCGCAACTTGAACGACAACGAAGGCGGCGGCAACTTTCTTTTCTGTGGCCGGCGAATACAAACGAACCTTAACCTCCCAACCCCGAAGCTTTTTCTATGGACATCTCTGCGATCACGAACATCGTGGGCTACGTGATTTACACGGCCCTGGCCTTGATTGCCTTGTGGGGTGCGTTTTGCGTCATCATTGTCTTGCGACGCGTGGCACAAATTCGATTCCGCACCGAGCAGGAACAAAACGAATTTCTCGAGCATGTGGATGAAAGCCTTGCGGAGGGAGACTACCAGGCTGCGACGGAGACCTGCGACGTTGACCAGCGGGCGATGTCGCAGTTGGCGCTTCTGGCTTTGACCAACCGCCATCTCGGTTACGCGAAAATCCGCACTCTGCTGCCCGATCATTTTCAACGCGACGTCCTCTCCGACCTGGAGTACCGGCTCAGTTGGGTCTACACCGTTATCAAGGCCGCTCCGATGGTTGGCCTGTTGGGTACGGTCGTAGGCATGATGGGCGCGTTCGCCAAGCTGGCCAGCAGCGACCAGAACGTCGACCCGACGCAACTGGCCGACAACATCAGTCTGGCGCTGATTACGACGGCCGCCGGGCTGGCCATCGCCATTCCGCTGGTGCTGGCCACGGCGAGCATCAACGTGAATATCCGGAAGATGGAAGACCTGGTGTCATCCGGGCTTAGCCGGTTCCTGGAGTCGTTCCGGGAAGCGATGACGCACTTTCCTTACGAGGAGGAGTAGGTTATGGCGGAAGAGCACGCCGGCTACGAGATGCAGCTTCAGGAAGAACAGGGGCCGGTCCTGATCCGCCGTCCGGTCGAGGACACGGCCGATCTGGACATTACGCCGATGATCGACATCACGTTTCTGCTGTTGATCTTCTTCCTCGTGGCGTCGGTCCCGGACGCCTCGACGGCGGTGGACCTGCCGCCTGCCCGTTATGGGAAAGGGGTGAGCGATCGTTCGACGGTCATTATTACGATCGCGGCAACCGGGGAGGGAAAATCCCAGGTTTTTCTCCACGACGGCACGGGCGACGACCCGCTGGCCGACGACCCGGAGAATCCGGATGTCTTGGATGACCAAATCATCCAGTATGTGCAGGATGAAGTTATGAAGGGCGGCAAGTCGGGGGTGCTAATTAAGGCGGGTAAGCAGGTGCTTCATCGTGACGTCAACCGCATCGCGGCTGCGGCGGGGCGGATCGAAGGAGAGGGCGTACCCTTGTATCTGGCCGTGTTTGAGGTCCAGTGAATCATGTCACAAGCGAATTTCCCGTCTGAAGAAGGGCCGGAAACGGTATCGGTCGATTTTCGCCGTCCGGGCGGCCACGAGGACGTTGACATGACGCCGATGGTCGACGTCACGTTCTTGCTGTTGATTTTCTTCATGGTGACCGCGGCATTCAGCCTGCAGAAGTCGCTCGAGACCCCGGCCCCCGACCAGGACGAGGAAGCGAGCCAGGCGCAAACCATCGAAGAGATCGAGGAGAACGACGACTATGTGATCGTCAGCATCAAGGAAGACGACAGCGTTTGGGTCAACGATAGCGAGGCCCCGAGCGAGCAGCAACTCTTGATGAAACTTCGAGAGGCCAAAGAGCCGGCGCCGGGGAGCGATTCGGTGGGGCCCACGAGCATGTTGGTCCTGGCCGACGAGGAGTGCCATCACCAAACGGTGGTGATGGTGCTCGATGCCGGAAATGCGGTTGGTATGGAAAACGTTCGCTTGGCCACCGGGGAAGGAAGATGAGTTCTGCCGAAAAGTTCGTTGATATCCTGGAAGAAAAAGACCTGTTGCCGCCGGGTATGATTGAGAAGGTGCGCGCGCAGGTGACCGAATCGGAGCAAGTCGTTTCTGCTGCAAAAGTCGCCAAGGCACTGATCAACGCCGGCCATCTCACGCCCGCGCTTGCCAAGCGGCTGTTGGCTGCGGCTGAAGAAGCGGTCAAGGCGGCGCCGTCGTCCGCCGCGGAAGCCGCGCAGGACGACGACTTGGGGCTGGCCCCGCTGGAGGGCGAAAAGAAACCCGCCAAACCCGCCAAACCTGCAGAGGAGGACGATCTCGGGTTGGCCCCGCTGGATGAGAAGAAGCGTCCCGAGAAGGCGGAAGGTGAGGCGTTGAGCGCGTTGGACGACGAAAAGCCCCGCGCTTCGGAACCTGCGCTGGCCGACACGACGATCTATAAAGACACCGAAGCGGATGTTTCAAAGGCGAAGGAGGACGATTTGGGCCTGGCGCCTCTTGGGGGCAAGAAGGCGGCGTCCAAGGGCAAGAAGGCGGAGGATTTGGGGCTGGCCCCGCTCGACAAGAAAACCAAACCCGTCGCCAAGAAACCGACGCCGCAGAAGGAGAAATCCCAGCAGAAAGCACAACCGCAGAAGAAGGCACAGCCCCAGCAGAAACCGCAGGAGAAGCAGCCTAAGCAACCCCAAGCGGCACAAGCGGCCAGTGGCACCTCTTTGTTGGATGAGGAACTTCCCGATCTGGATGGGGCGACCAGCCTGGGGCCCCTCGACGGCCTGATGTCCGACTCCGAACTCTCCGCAGCCGCTGCGGGCGGCAGCGGCATCCTTGCCCCGGTGAAGAAAAAGCCAAAAGGAATCTGGGCGCTGTTGACCGGGCTGTTGAAGAAGAAAAAAAAGAGAAAACCCGGCAAGAAAGAAAACGTCTGGGATTCGTCGCTGCTGTTGATCGGTGGCGGGGCCCTTTTGTTTCTGGTGATTGCGTTCGGCGCCCTGTGGTGGGCGGTCCACCGCGGGAGCGGGGATGACGCGCTCGGACAAATCGTCGAGGCGTACCGTGCCGGGTCGTGGACCCAGGTGATTTCGAATGTCGAGCAGTACCTGAAAAAATTCCCCAACCATAACGGCGTGAGTAGTGCCCGGGTGCTGCGCGGCGTGGCCCAAATGCGCCAAAGGGGCCCCAGCGACCCCGGCAATGCACTTCTCCTGGCGAAGGAGGTGCTCACGGAGATCACCCCGGAGAAGGAATTTCCCGGCTCTGCTGCCGACGTGGGAGATGTTCTGCTCGCGATCGCTGAAAACCTGGCAAAGGATGCCCACGAAGACACCGATCCCAAGCTGGTGAGCGACGCCCACGAGACCGTAAGCCTGCTGGAGAAAGTGGTTCCCCCCCAATACCGGCAGCAGACCAGGTTGAACGAGATCAAGGCGTCGCTTGCCGAAACCGAGCACGATATTGACCGCGTTAATGCACTTCGCAAGGCGGTTGCCGATATCCGCGCAGCGGTGAAGGGGGGTGACACCGATAAGGCGTACGAGATTCGCACGATCCTGTTGCGGCAATTTCCCAGGCTTGCGGATAACGAGGAGTTGATCAAAGCGGTGGAGACGATTTCCCAGGCCCTGCAAACGTCGGTCGAATTGGTCGCTGAGGAAGTGCCGGCCGAGAAGTCTTTCCCTCCCAGCCTGATATCAACGACGGTAAGTCTGGCCCAGACGGTTAGCAAGGCAAAAGTGCCAAACGTAGAAGGGCAAACGGTCTTTGCCCTAGTGGACGGTGTTGCCCACGGGCTGGACGCGGCAACGGGCCGCCTGCTCTGGCGTCGGTTTCTCGGAACGGGTACGACGGCGCGCGGCGTTCCCTTTCCGCCGACGCCGCTGAGCCATTTGCCGGGAAGCGACGTATTGCTGGTGGACCCGGTCCGCAACGAGGTTCTGCGGATAGAGGCGAAGACGGGCCGGCTTCGCTGGCGCCATCCGATGGGAGGACCGTTTGACGCACACCCGGTCGTCGTCGGCGACGATATCCTGATTGCCATGCCTTCGGGGCGCCTGGTGATTATCGACGCGGCATCGGGCGAGTCTTCGAGATATGTGCAGTTGCCACAGGCGTTGCACGTGGCCCCGGGAGTCGATAGCGGGCGCGAGCTGGTTTTTCAACCGGCCGAGCAACTCAACCTCTTCGTGCTCTCGCTGGACGGCAGTTGCCAGCAAGTCGTCTACTTGGAGCACGAGCGGGGTACCATCACCACGCCGCCGGTGGTGGCGGGCAGCTATTTGATACTTGCGGTCAACGATTTGGCGGAAGATTCCAACTTGCACGTCCTGTCAATCGGCCAGGGCGGGCCCGGAACGCCGTTGTGCCGGAAGCTACAGAAGATTCGCCTGAAGGGTCATGTCGATGTGGCGCCGCTGGTTGCCGGCCGGACGGTCCTCGTGACAACCGACTTGGGCGCGATTTACGTGTTCGACCTCGGCGGCGGAGACCCCGGAGCACCGCTCCAAAAGGTCGCCGACAAGACGTCGACTACTCGCAAGACCAATCTTACCCGCTATGCCATGATGAAAAGCGGGCACTTCTGGCTCGCCGACATCGAGCTGACAAAGTACGCCATCTTGACGAGCCGCAGACGTCTTGCCCTGAAGTGGACCATCGACGAGCACAACGTATTCCTGCAAGCGCCGGTGGCGGTTGGCAACGCAACTTTCCAGGTTCGGCGCAGGGTGGGGATGCCGGGCGCGATCGTCTCGGCGGTGGCGATGGAAGAGCCGAGTGTCTATTGGGAAACCCGTATTGCAACTCCCCTGGCAGCAGAGCCGATCGTTAGCGCAGAGGGTTCAACGGTGACTGCGGTAACCCGGCTGAGTTCCTTGTTCCGTTTCAGTGCGGCAAGCCTCCGGGGGCAAATGGTCGCCAACCGCCCGACCGTTGAACTCCCCCCGGCCCAGGTTCTTCACCCTTTCACGGAGGTGGTGCAACTGCCGGACGGGCTGCTGGCGATCAGCGCAGGAAAGGGGTCCAAGGAGGTCCCGGTTTTCGATCCCCAGCTTACGGGGCGGTTTCACCATGTCGTGCTGCCCGAAGTCATGGCGTGCCATCCTATCGCGTTTGGTACAGGGCTGTTGGTACCGTCCGGACCGGGCCAGGTGTTTGTGGTGGACCCGAAGACGGGGCAGGATCTTTGTGAGCCGTTTGTTCCCCGGGTAGGAGGCGACACTCAACTGGCCTGGCTGAGGCCCGCACGGGTTTCAAAAGACCAGGCAATCGCCACCGACGGCCGCTCCAAGCTGTACCGCCTCGGCGTTCGCAGGGATCCGAAGCCCTACCTTACCGCGCTTGAAGAGGGTGATTTGACGGAACCGATCGTCACTCGCGCGGCTGTGCTCGGCAACGTCGCCTACATGGTGGACAAGGCGGGGATGTTGACCGGCTTTGGAGCCGCCACGCTCGTCCCGAGTCTGCAACGCCCACTCGCCGGCCATGTCGTTTGGGGACCGCAACGACTGGGTAACTACGTCCTCTTTTCGACCGACGATGAAAAACTGTTTTGCCTTGATGAAAAGAAAGTGCTCTGGGAAATCCCTTTGACTTACGGGCGTCTGGCCGGCGTTCCGCTGTCGTCCGGGAACAGTTTCACCCTGACCGCCCGAGGTGGCGTCGTCTGGACGGTGGATGCAGCCGAAGGCCGGGAGCTGGGGAAGATCGATGCCGGTTGCCCCCTGGCGACCGGGCCCGTGCTCAGCGGCGAGAAACTGATCGTCGGCGGCCACGACGGAAGCCTCTACGAAGTCAAACAGCCTGTAGCCGAACAGCCTGTAGCCGAACAGCCTGTAGCCGAACAGCCTGTAGCCGAACAGCCTGCAGCCAAACAGCCTTGAGCGGATGTGACCAACGGCCATGCACGACCGATTGTTGAAACTCTTTGTTTGCCTTCTCATTGTGTCGGGGCTCCAGTCGTCCCTTCGTGCCGACAAGCTGTATGAACGCGAGCCCTACGACCTTGTTACGCTCGACGAAAAAAACAACAATATGGCGTATCTTGTGGAGCCGCTGCCGCGGCCCTTGCCGAAAAACCCCCGCCCGAGCGACGTCCTGACGGTCAAGCTGTTTCACGACCCCGACAAGGCGGAATTCAGGATCGAATGGCACAATATCGACAAGGTCGAGACCTTCGAGCAACTGGTCTTGAAGGAGGCGAACAAACTGGTTGCCGCAAGACAGTTGGACGAAGCGTACGACTACTTCAAGTACCTCTTGGACCATCATAAGGACGATCTGCCCGAACTGGATAAGTCGATGCAGGTCTACCTTTTCGAGGAAGCCAAGGACCAGTATCAGAAGAAGTCCTACGACGTGGCCCTTGCGATGATGCGGGAGTTGCACCCGCGGAATCCCAAGTATCCCGGACTCGACCGTGCGATGGGCATGGCAACCGACAAGCTCGTTGCCCACTACTTGGCGAAGAAGGATTACAGGTCCGTCCGCCGGTTGATCCGCAACCTGAATAAGGCCTATCCCAACCATCCCGAATTTGTCAAGTGGGACAACACGCTCAAACAACAGGCAACCGTGCTGTTCAACGAGGCAAGGACCGCCGGGCAGAATGGCGATTACTCCAAAGCCGGGGATTTCCTGCGTGAAGTGAAGAACGTCTACCCCGCATATCCGGGCGCCAGGGCCATGGCCCGGAGTCTCCACACGCGCTATCCCCGGGCCATCGTAGGGGTGCAAATCAGGGCCGTTGATCCCCTGCCCGGCCGCCTCAACGGTTGGGCGGAACAACGTAGCGGACGCCTCCTCTACCGGACCCTGATGGAATACGACGGACCTGGAACGGCGGGCGGGACCTACTTCTGCCCCGTCGGCTCGTTCAGCATCGCTCCCATCCAGCGCCGCCTTGCGTGGGAGATTCGTCCCGACATCAAATGGTCCTCCGGAGATGCAACCCTCAGCGGGTACCACGTCGCGCGGCGGCTGCTCGACGTGGCCAATCCCGCGTCCGACGTCTACAGCGTCCAGTGGGCCAAATTGCTCGGCGGCGTGTCCGTCGATCAAGTGTATTCGGTCAATGCCGATCTAAAGTACAATTTCGTCCGCCCCGACGCCCTGCTACGGACTACGCTTGTTCCCTACGGCACGCCTGCGGCAAAGGACCATCCGCCGTTACCCAACGGCCCGTACATCGTCGCATCCCGCAAAGAACGGGATGTCGTCTATCAAGCCAACAACGACTACTTCGAACAAAGGCATCTGAAGGAAGTGGTCGAACGGCACTTTCCCAATGGAGCCACGGCCATCGAGGCGCTCAAGCGGGGCGAAGTCCAGGTGCTCGACCGGATCGGGCCGTGGGCGGTCAGCGAACTCCGCCGCGCACCCGGTATTCGCGTCGGCAAGTATGGAGTGCCGCAGGTCCACTGCCTGGTTCCCAACATGCGCGAACTGGTTGCCGAGGGGCCGATCCCGCTGGAGCGAAGGTTCCGCCGGGCGCTCACCTCGGATCGCTCGTTCCGACGGGCCCTGGTTTACGGGATCGACCGCCAGGCAATCTTGGAGAAACTCCTTAAGGACGAAGCCGTGAGGGACTGCAAGGTCATCAGCGGCCCCTTTCCCCCCGGTGTCGATTTGGAGGACGGTCTGGGCTACGCCGACGACCCCAAAATCCGTCCGAGGGAGTACGATTGGCGGATGGCGCTCTTGCTGGCCAACGTTGCCCTGAACAAAGCGATTGCGGCGGAGAAAAAGAGGAGGGAGATTACCGGGGAACCGGGAGCCGTCGAGGAAGAAATCAAGGAGATTCCCCGGTTTGTGCTGGCCTATTCCGGTGGCGAAATTGCCGAGACGACGTGCAAAGCCATTAAGGAGTACCTTCAGAAGCTTGAAATTCCGATAGAGTTGAAGCGGCTGCCGGGCCCCGCCCCCCAGCAAATCCCCGAAGACGTCGATTTCCTCTATGCCGAATTGGCGATGTGGGAACCGGTGGTCGATGCGAGGCGCCTCCTGGGAGAACGGGGCCTGGCCGGGGGTTGCAGCTCCTACATGAGTCTTGCCCTGCGGCAACTGGACGAGGCCGCCAACTGGCCCGCGGTCAGGGGAACCTTACAGGATATTCACCGTATTGCCTACCGCGATGTCACCGTGATTCCCTTGTGGCAGATGGTCAATTTCTATGCCTGCCGCGAGGGCGGCAAGAGGGGACTTGAGGAGAAAGGCTTCTTCGAAACCATGGGAAGAAACCCGATTACCTTGTACCAGCACGTCGAAGAATGGCGCCCCCCGTTTCTGTATCCGGAAGTTGAGGAAGAACAGTAGAATCCGATCATCGTTTAGCATTGTGATTGACCATTTCTCCAACAGGAAATCAACGATTCGTCGGTGGGGGCCGGCGTTTTGGATGGGGGTTTGCGCGGGTTGGATGGCTGTCTCGTGCAGCGCGCCGGCGGCAGGCCAGTCGGTCTGGGGCTTGAAACCGTACCGCATCTTGGTCTTGACGGCCTTTGCGCCGGAGCCGGAGTTCACGCCGCGCCTGCAAAATGATTTCATGACCGGTCTGATCAATCGCACCGACGCGTCAATCGGGGCAGCCTGGCGGATGACTGTTGTACCCGCCCGGACCGAACCCGACGACGACGGCCAACAGAACGGCCAACAGAACAACCAACAGAACGGCCAACCGGCCATTCCGCCGGAACTCGCACGTGAGATGCTCGCGGCGCTCGATTCAATCACGATCGAATCGCTTCCGAAGAAGCTGTACAAAAAGTTCGACAAAATCATCCTGATGACGGTGACCGGGGAACCGGACTCCAGCCGCGTAACGTTACGCGAGTTTGACACGCAAACCCAGCTTGGGTCCACGATCGTCTCGCAGCAGGCGTGGCAACTGGCCAAGCTTTGCGACGTTGCGTTCAACACCATTCTGGACGGCTTTGCCCCGCTGGCACTCATCGAGCAGGTGAAGGCCGGTCAGGTCAAGTTGTGGTTGAAGGCCTCGAGCTTGCCCCCGCGGGACCCTTCGGTACAACTGGTCGCGAAAGGGGGCGCCTTTCGGCCGGTCATTCGTTTCGAGCATCGTGACGGCAGGCCCAAGAACATCACGCCGATCCAGTGGAGCTATTTGACGGTCGAGAAGGTTTCGGGAGGGAAAGTCGACTGCAAGTTGATAACGGGCTTGCGAAGCCCGTTGGCGGGCCGCCGCCGCGGGCGGGTGCGACAACTGGCTCTGGCCGTTGTCCCGCCGCACGAGCCGAGCACCTTGATCCTTCAGACACGTGAGAAGCAGGTGCTCCCGGGCTACGATGTCTATGCGCGTCCCCCCGATTCGCCAACCACGACGCTCGTCGGCCGTAGCGACTGGAAGGGGCGCGTCACGGTGCCGCCCGCAGCGAATCCGATTCGTGTATTGATGCTCAAGAACGGTGGTGCGCTGTTGGCCCGCTTGCCGATTGTGCCCGGCCTTCAACCGACCTTCGTCGCGGAGATCCCGGATGACGACGTGCGACTCGAGGTGGAAGGGATCATTACCGGGTTGCAGGAAGAGCTGGTCGATCTGGTTACCCAGCGCGAAATCCTCATGCAACGCATAAAAACCAAGCTCGAGAGGGTGGAACTCGCCGATGAAGAAGCTTCGAAGCCTCTTCTCGCCGAAGCCTCGGAGCTTCTTGATGAATTGGACCGCATTCCGAAAGCCGACGTTTTCTCCCGAAGACTGAGGACCGAAAAGGAAAAAATCGTTAAGAAACTGACCGACAAGCACACAACCAAAAAGGTGGAAGACCTCTTCGGTGATACGGAAAAGGCAGCCGTGCAGTTTCTCGGACGGAAAAAAATCGAGGCACTCTGGGACGCATACCGCCAGGCACGCAGCAATGCGGAGAAGGGAAAAGGGGAAGAGTCAAGTTGAAAAGACTGCGCAGCAGGCTGCGAGTTCAAGACCAAGGCAGGCAGAAAGTCGCGTCATAGAAGCGACTTCAGCATCAGCCAGATTACCATGACGGCGGTGACCAGCATCAGCGGAGCCAAAACCAGCAACAACGGCGGGAACATCGATGATGCGGGATGTTCCGGTTGACCGCCCGGATGTAACTCAGGCATCGCCACTTCCAGGCTCGCACTATCGTCTTCACCTCCCTCCTCGACATCGTCGTCGGACCGCGGCAGCTTGGCAATCGTGTCGTGGGTGTAGACGTTGCTGGCCGAAAGGGAAGGCATTTCGCCCGAACTCGGCGGCATTGTCACCCGGGGAGCTACCGGTGGCGTGGCGAGGCGAGGCAGACCCGGCGACGACCGGGAAGCTATTGGCGGCCCGGCTGGTGGCGGCGTTGCCGAATGCGGCCCCGGCGGCGGCGAAGCGACCGGCGGCATCGCCAAATGCGGTCCCGGGGGGGACGAAGCGACCGGTGGTGACGCCAAGGAGGGCGGCAACGCCTGTGGCGGAGAGGTCCCGATTGCGTTCGATCCCAACCGCAACGGTGACGGAGGGCTTTCGATGATCGACGGTGCAAGCAGTGAAAGGTCGGCCCACGGCAGCAATCGCTCCATCACCGCCGCCGCTGAAGGAATCCGCTGTGCCGGGTCCTTCGCCATCATGTCGGCCAACGCATCCACGAATTCATCGCTCAACCCATTGTTCAGCCGGCGAGGATCCAACGGTCGGAGCTTGCAGTGCGCCCGGGCTTTATCCGCCGTTGTCCCCCCCGGAAAAGGCACTTTACCCGTCACCGCGTAGTAAAGCGTGCAACCGAGCGAGTAGACGTCCCAGGCGGGTGTCGGATCCCACGGCGATTCGACATGGTCCGGTGGGAGATAATCGGCCGTACCCACGATTTTTCCATAGCGAGGATCGCTCTCGGCATCCCCGTCCACCGGTCCGGCCAGCCCCAGGTCCGAGAGCTTTGCCTCGCCGTTTGGCGAGACCAAAACATTTCCCGGTTTGACGTCGCGGTGGATCAGCCCGTTCTGATGGGCGTGGTCCAACCCCGCAGCCACCTGGTAAATGATGTTGGCTGCCCCCTGCATGTTCAAGAGGTTTCCACGGCGGACGAGTTTCCGCAGATCGCATCCGGGCACGTACTCGGTGACCAGATAGTGGACGTTTCCATCTTGGCCGTAGTCGAGTGCGCGAACCAGATTGCGGTGGTTCAGGCTGGCGAGCACCCGAATCTCGCGCATGAAGTTGCTCACGGCCTCGGGCGTGGATTTGCTCAGCGGCAGGACCTTGATGGCCACGACGCGTCCCATCACGCTGTGTTCGGCCTTGAATACCTGGCCCATGCCGCCCTGGCCGATGGAGTCGACAATCCAGTAGGGCCCCAGGTTGAACTTGGTCCGGCCGTCGAGCAACTGCTTCGACTGCCAGAGGTTGAGCCAGCCCAGCTCGACCAGGCGTCCGGCCAACTGTTCGTCAGTAGGGGGAGATTGGCCTTCCGACTCGTCGTCACCCTCCGACCACCGCCCGCCCGCCCGAGCGGCGTCGAGCTGTTGCTCGGTCAATAGACCGCTGGCCAAGGCATATCGTTCGAAATTGGATCGTTCGGGCTCGTTCACAGGACCGTGAATTCCGGACTGAAGAGATAGACCCTCATTCTCCCCACATTAACCCGGCGCAGGACGGGCCGCAAGCGCAGGATTCACCCATCCAAGTTAACAGATTGCCACCCCGCAGGCAAGGGGGCATCGAGCTGTAATGTTTCGCCCTTTGTGGGGTGGGCGATTACCAGCCGGCGAGCGTGTAGCGCGATGCCCGACGGCCAGCAGGACCGGCTCCCATATTTGCGGTCCCCTACGATTGCCCAGCCGCGGTGGGACATCTGAATGCGGATCTGGTGTTTCCGCCCTGTTTCCAGGATGACCTCCAGGAAAGAATTGCGTCCCATCACCTGCAATCGCTGGTAGGACAGCCGGGCCTCTTTGGCCCCCGCCGGTTCCCCCCCTGCGATGTGCATCCGGCGACGACGTTTGTCCGGAGCGACATAATCTACACATTCGCCCGCTGCCGGCTTCACAATCCCCTCGACCAATGCCCAGTAGACCTTTTCAACTGCGTGCGTGCGGAATTGTTCGGTCATGCGCCGGGCGGCTTTCGAGGTTCGGGCAAGAAGTAATATGCCCGTCACCGGCGTGTCCAAACGGCTTACCACTCCCAGATAGACGTTCCCGGGCTTGCGATATTTCTTTTTGATATGTTCTTTGGCAATCGACAAAAGCGTAGGGGTTCCCTTCGGCGCGCCCATCGTCGGAATGCCTGCCGGTTTGTTTACCGCCAACAGGTGGTTGTCTTCGTAAAGAACGTCGAGGGATGCGAGATTCATACCGCACTTCTACAAGAGGGTATCAAGGGGAGCGCCGAAGCCGTATACTGTCGGGAGCTGCAATCCATCGTACCAGATGGTCCGGTTTTCGACGACATGCCCGAACAGCCGCAAAGATTGATTCTTGCCAGCCGGTCGCCGCGCCGCCGGGAACTCCTTGCATCGGCGGGCTACGCGTTCGAGGTTGTCCCGCCGCACGACACGGCCGAGAGCGGAGAGCATTTCCAAGAGACGCCGGCCGAGCTGGTGGCGCGGCTCGCCCGTCAAAAAGCCGCCGACGTTGCCCAACGAATCGACAAGGGATTGATCCTGGCCTGCGACACGGTCGTCGAGTGCGACGGCCGGATCCTTGGCAAACCGAACGCCGAAGCCCATGCCAGGACGATTCTCCAGTTGCTCAGCGGACGCGAACACCGGGTCTTCAGCGGGTTGTGCCTCTGGAAAGTCCCCGGCGGCCAGCCCAACATCCGTACCGCGGTGACCTCGCTGTGCATGGACCGCCTCGACCCCGGACAACTCGACGAGTACTTGGCAAGCGGCGCCTGGCGGGGGAAAGCCGGTGCGTTCGGATACCAGGACCGTCTCGGCTGGGTCCACATCGTCGAAGGCAGCGAGTCAAATGTGGTAGGACTACCGATGGAACTCCTGGCCGAAATGCTCAGCCGCGATCCACCTCATTGATAAAGACCTTAGACCTTCAAACATCCTGCAAGAAAGCCGCTCGCCGATACTCCATCCATGCAAGGCACAACGGGTGGAACCATCGACGAGCGGCTTTCGACGAATGTCCTGCCAAGCGCCGCTACTGTTTACTGCACCATGTCTTTCAGGTTCTTCAAGGGGCGAACCTTGACCTTCACAGAGGCCGGTTTGGCGGGCCTCTCCTGGATCTCGCCCGTAAACGGGTTTCTCCAGTTCTTCTCGGCCGGCCTGGCTGGGACCTTCTTCTTCTCGATCTTCACCAACCCGGGGATGCTGAACACGCCAGGTCCGCGGGGGCCGAGACTCTTCTTGATCTCGTTTGTCAAGGCTTCCAAGACGGCGCCCACTTCCTTCTTGCTCAACTCCGTTTTTTCGGCGATGTTGTTGAGAATTTCCGTCTTGGTTGGGGTCTTCTTCGGTTTCACTGTCATGATTCCTACCCTCCATGCGAGGTTTATGTTGGGGTAACAAACTGCGCGTCCGTTAAGTAGACCCGATGATTAAAGTCTGTTTTCCGAAAATTGCAAGACGAAAACGCCCTAAAACCCGGGAAAAAGCCCAAAAAAGGGCGTCTGGAAGGGTTTTTCCCCCGGATTTCGTGCGTTCCGGACGATTTCGGCCCTCCAGGTGCCGTATTTTGAGCGAGAACTGCAAAAAAATGGGGGCGGAAAGCCCATCTGGTGGGAGCAAAGCCGGGCTCCCACCGTCTATTTTAAGGGTGCGGGCTCGTTTCTACGTTCCCCACTTTGTCTAAAGGCCTCAGTTTGGCGTTTTTCGTTAATTTTGCTGGTTTTGCGAGCACTGTCTCCCAACAAACACGAATCGATTTAGTGTCTCAA
>Ga0180432_10003795_pt1 | contig 21289 bp, 24 predicted proteins | sample SS_ome_10_FD_132414 | JGI IMG/M metagenome (GOLD analysis project Ga0180432, IMG submission 132414) | Hypersaline lake sediment archaeal communities from the Salton Sea, California, USA - SS_1_MS_2 metaG | ecosystem: Environmental > Aquatic > Non-marine Saline and Alkaline > Hypersaline >...
CTTTACTGTGTATGAATTAGTAGCAGTAGTAAATTGTTGTAGTGCAATTACTCATTCTTCATATACGAAGTCAGCATTGATATTGAGGTTACCTGCTGGGTCTAGATATAATACTCTGTTGGGAGTTCCTCAACCAATATTATCTCATATGCTAGCCCCTCCAGTAGAGAAGTCAGATTGTTTTAATAGTCTCCAATTCAAAGGGTAAGAAGCAAGCAAAAAATATCATCTTTTATCATCTAGTTCTATAATAGAACCGTTTGTTAATGCTTGTTCTACTCAAGATGAATCTTCCTCTTTTACTGTTCAGCTTCATGTGTATTTTAATAGCATTATATATTATATAAGAAACTAAAAATTATTTTTTCGTTATTTTATTATTTATCTCTGTGAGTATTCCTTTCATCTCAACAATCTTTGTGTCGATTTCATCAACAGGTTCTCAAAGCTCCTGTAAAGCCATTTTTCTCAAAGCCAACGCTTCAGCTTCTTTGATTTTTTGTTCTTTTAGCTCCTCGTCTGTTGGTTCAGGTTCGGGTATTGGCTCAGGTTGTGGAATTTCTACAACTTTCTTTTTCTCCACATCAAACCTATGTGTCTTTGCTTGTAGCTTACGAGCATCGTTTTCGTTTATATCTAATACCTCTATAGCTTTTTTACTAGCTATTCAGAGTAGGTATTCGTTGTTTGGTAGTATTGATAGTTTCATAGGAATATTTATAAATAAAAACTATAATGCTTGACGAGGTTGTGGTGAAACCCTATCTCATCTTAGCCTAAAGTTTCTAACTGATACAAAATAGTCGTTGTCGCTAGTGTATCACCAAACTTCTATTGTATCTCATGCTGATGCTTCAATATATTCACTAAATCAAACCCAAGAAGTTCCTGTTGTTGTCCTAGGCGTACCAACTGCAGCTCAGTTTATATATATAGTAAATGTTCAACTGTATGATGGTCATCACACACCCTCCCTTATTTCGAAATATACATTATATAAAAAGTCTCTATCAACTTCTATAGATTTACACATAACGGCAGTTGAGCCAGAACTATTAAGTATAGATACCGAAGCGTCGTCTGAAATCATATTGTAATTTTCTCAAGGAACATACAAATCTTCTCATCAGTCAACATACAGCTGTGTGTCGGATATAGAGTGTCAGATTACAAATCTATTCGTACCCTCAGAAGCACCAATTGTTCATGGGGTGTCTTGTAAGAAATAAGTAACAGGTCAATCGTAAGACAGTCAAGAGAAGTTTTCATTTATCCCATACGTAGTACATATTACATTTTCTCATTCACTTTTTGTTTCTGTGGCTGCTCTTATTTTGAATGGTAGCTTATACTGATATGTTGCATCAGCTAAAGACAGCAATATTTCGTGCATCATAGAACTATCTGTATATATGAATTTATCATCGTCTATAGCACCATAGGAACCTCCGTCATATAATATAGTTCATCTTGTTGTTGTATTGTCGTTGCTGTATCATACTATAAAATAGTTGGCAGCATTTACTGTTTCAGAACCATATGTTCATTGGAATAATACCAAATAACACGGTCAATCATAAGAAAACGACCCATTAAATGTCAGCGATTCGTCTGCAGGTATTAGCTCAGTATCTATACTAACAATATTATAACCATCAGAATTATTTAATCCTCTCAAACTTCAAGTTATATAATCGAAGTTAGTTCCAGAAGGAAATGAAGCACCACCATCTCTTGCTCTTGTATAATTACCGAGGTCATCATCAACTTCAACCCTGAAATAATCCCCACTATTTATAACAGTATTTCAAGAGAAAGTAACGGTGGTACCAGCAAAATTTGTAGTTTCTTCTAATATCATACCATCGTCATTTTTTATCATACCACGAGTGGCTCACGACACATTCACATCTAATTCCAAGCTTTTTATTCTTATATCTCAATTAGCTTGTAGTCTATATCAACCAGCTCATTCATTAGAAGTTGTAGAACTATGATTATTACCATTTGCGTCCGTTACTTCATCACAATTCGTCAAAGAACCAATAGCAACACTACCTTCTGCGTTAGGGTCTACTAAATTTCAACTAGGTTCAGAACCACTGACGGTTTCTACCCTAAATCAAAAATCTACGGAAGGAGTTCACTTATATCAAACAGCTAATTTTAAGTCATCTCAAGATACACCATTCATGAATATTTTTTTAACAACTCTAGTGTTAGCAGAAACATCTCATACATTTTGTCGTCTATTTACATTACTATAAGCTCTTTCTATCTCTGGAAATAACACATCTCAAGCCGTTGCATCTTCTCATAATTTATATGTGTCTTTATCTACCAAAGATTCAGCTCATGTGGCTTGCACTATTTGGTCATCTACATATTTCTTGGGAGCAAGTTCTCTGTCATGAACAGGAGCTAAATAAGCTTGTTGATACAATCTTAATGCTGTTACTATTCCTGAAAACACACCATTAGCTCATTCAACATTACCTGAAGTAATAATGCTTTGTGTAAGATTAGATAGGTCTGCTAAGTCTCCCTTTATCTGTGGATAATCTCTTAAATCAACCTTTGTCGGTCAACTGGTTATTTCATATAATTTTATATAGTTTCAATGACTAGGATAACTCGTTTCGGATTTTATAGTACCAATATTAAGTCATTGTGCATAATCTGTACTTGGTGGAGTATCCTCAATTAACGTTGGGTCTTGAACAAGGGCATCATCAATCTCAATAAATATCTTTCTACCAACAGAAACGTTAACACTAACTGTGTCAGAACTTTGGAATATTACATAGAACTCTTGGTTTGCTATTGGCTGGCTTGCTGTTCTCGTACATTTAACTATAGCAGTTCCAGCTGAAAGCTCTCATGCTCACAAATCCAAATCAAACTCAGGCTTGCTAGACAAGTCGCTAAACAACACTCACGTTGTAGCTCATTGTAAATACTTCTGTATTTTAGAAAAATCGTAATCTGAGTTCAACTGCGTATTGTTGCTGTTTATCATAGAAGTTCTTTGTACCATTTCTTGTTGTAATGATAAAGTTATTTTTAGTATAGGTTTAGAATGTTTACTTTCAACTAGATTTGCAATAGCTTAATGTTCTTTTTAATGCCCCTAAGAAACGAAACCGTATCAGACGGTGTTGTTACAAATTCTTCCAGTTCGTATGTTGTATTAAAGCTTCAATTATCTATTGTTGTGTTTTTTTTCTTAACAAACACGCTTCCGTTAAAATCAAAGAAGCTGTTTGTGTTTTCCACCACAAGCTTTATTTTATCTCATATTTCTGCGTCAATAGTATTCTGTTCTACGTCTACACTATATGACCTTTGAAGCCTATTAACCTTATCTAGCTTCTGTGTTATCTTGTCCGATAGGTTTCAGTCCCTGAATACTTCATATTTCACGCCATATAGAACACTTGAATACTGCGAATTATCTACAGATTTACTTCAGCTAGAATCTACACCAACAACAACATTTGCCCTTAACGCCGTTCAAACCACGTCAATAGAAGCTATATTAGCGTTGCTTGGACTTGTTCAATTATACACAACCTCTTGATAGTTTGAGCCAGTAGACTTATCCTCACCTATCTGCCTTTTGAATAATATTTCTCAGTTTTCTATCTTTCGTTGAGCTTCACATTGTTCTGCGAGTTCATCAAGTATGTCGTATAGGTTATCTCCAGTCTTAACGTCAATACTAACATTCTTTGTGAAATCTGTATCTACTGTCCGATTTTCTCCATAAGAACTGTTATAAACAGAAACCAGTCATTCCAATACGTCCTTAATGTCGTCAGAGGAGTAAGATGTGTCTGAGAGTACCAAACGCCTGTAGAGCATCGCCTTCTCTGCTCTAAGTGTTATTTCCATCAATCAGAACTGCTGTCGTATCGGTTTTATTTGATGTATATACCCCCTGAATATCAAAATATCTGTAACCTGAACGTTATATAGCTCAACAATAACATCTTCTTCCACACCATCTATAATTGGCATAGTGAAGTTTGCGTATCAGAAATATTCTAAATCTTCGACAATATCTATTGTACTATCTATTTGTTGTTGTGCTATTACTGTATCATCTCGCAAAGATGTTATGAATTTTGCGTTTATCATAAGACTACGTTAAGAAATAAGAATCTCTCCAAGTTATCGTTACGCTTGAACTGTTTGGGTAATCATCAGCAAGAACAACAAGGTGGTTCTCTCAAGGTTCTAGGAATATATCTCCACCCTGCGTTCTGTATTGTTTTATATTCGTTCATTGGTCAGTAACTATTAGTTGCTCAGTAGGACTGTTGTCTAGGTTTCTGTTGTCGTAAACAAGGTTAGTAGAAGTGTATGGATTACTTCCGTTTCCTATATAGTATTTTTGAGAGTTTGTTGTGTTTATAATTCTAGGATTATCACAACTACCAACTACATTAACCTTTATGGGTGCTGGTCGATTACCTTCGTTTGTACAAGATATTGCTCATGCATATCAACTGAAAGGAGTTGGTAATGGCGTAGATAATGGAGTACCAATAAAAAATCATATTCAACCTGAGGCTGTTTTTTGTGTTGGCTCGTATACTTTCTCACTTTCTGCATATAGAGAGAAGGTAAATTCTATAATAGGGTCATCTAATCAGTTTGTTGCTTCAGGAGCTTGATAAACCTTAGCCATTGTTGTCATCTCTATTCCTCAGTCGGTTTCCCAAGTAAGTTCATAGAAGCCCCTGTTGTATGCGTTTGGATTTGGCTCTGGCTGAATAACGTCAATAAGTTTCTTTCGCCCAGCTCGCCTCTCAGCTTTTGTTTCTCCGAATATCTGTCCTCTAAATATAAATAGCCTACCTCAAGCCAACGTTGAGCTTGTGTATGTTCCGTGATAATTAGCCCTATTGTATAGCTGTGTTCTCAAAGGTATGTTTCTTACGTTATCTATAAGAACTATGTCGCTTTGAACGCCATCTGTCAGGTCTAGTCATCTATAAGCAAATTTTCTTCAGAGCATAATGTTATATATTAGTTAAAGTTTTGTGTAGCATTTATTATTCAGTCGGTAACTATTTGAGCGTCAGCTTCGTTATTAACATTATTGTTTATGTTATTGTTAACAACAGTAGAACCTCCACCAAATCAACCAGCTTCGGCTGCTGCCCTTGCAGCTGCGGCGATTCTGTTTAAGGCTTCTATTCTCTTTGTAGCTTCAGCTTCTAATACTGCAGTCTGTTTTCTTTGCTCCAATGTGAACTGTTGAGTGAACTGTTCTTCTATTTTTATTCTCAAATCAGCAAGTTCTTGTTGTTTTTTCAACTCAAAATCAATCTGTTCTTGTATCTGAGACTTCTGTCTTTCTAGTTCAGCCTCTTTGTCTAAAAGCTTTTGAACTTCAGATTTAGCCTCTTCTGCTCTTATCTGTTCGAGTGCTTCAGTAGTTATATTTTGTTTAGCTAGGGCTAGCTCCTCCTCGAGTTTCTGTCTTTCTTGTATGAGTTTTTGGTATTCAGTGTTATCTAGCTCTCATTCGTTTATCTCTGTATTTATTTTAGATATTTCTCTCTCTATTTCCAAAGCCCTTTCCCCAATACTTGTTGCAACATCTTCGAGGTCATCATCTATCTTACCTATACTATCTCTTAATTTGTCAACAGTCTTAACGCTTTCTTCCGTTGCGTCGGCAATTCTTTCAAAAGCCTGCTCTCATTTTTTCGCAAGTTCGTCGTATTTTATATCTGCGGTTTCTTCGGCGTATTCTTTCATTTCTTTTTTAAGCTCTTCCACAGCGTCTTTCTGTTTCTTGGTCGACCTCGTCGTTTTTCAAAGTATATCATCTTGTTTCGTGAACTGCTCTATCTGCTCTGCAAGTGTTTGTGCCTGTTCTTGTTCTGCTTGCCTTAGCTCGCTTGTTGCAGAACTTGTTGCCTTAGTTGTGGAAGTAGCTTCCTCAAGTTTGTCGTTAACTTTTGCTATTGCTTTCTCGAAAGCAGAAGTATCCCTACCTAAAGCCCCGTATACTGAACTCAATCCACCCAAAACAGCTTTGAATGTATTAAGCAAACGCCTACCTAGCGACTCTCATATCGTTTGTGCTAAGCCCTCAACCTGTTCTTTTAATCTTATTATCCCAAATCACACATCAACTAAGAATCCACCAACTTTTGTTCTGAAGTTATTAAACCTATTGGTAAGTACCTGAAGTTTTGCGGAAGTTGTGTCTGTCGCAATACTTACGGCGTTTGCAAGAGAACCTTGTGCATCAGTCAATTCGTTTGTAGCTTTTGTGAATTTCTCGTATTGGGTTGTTCAAAGTGCGGCGATAAGTATTTGAGCTTCTCTTTCTGGTATAAGTTTTCTTATTACAGCAAGGTCTCCATCGGTAGCCTCCGCAACTTCCCTAATAACCTCTCAGAGTCACTTCTGTTGTATGGCAGCTCTTCAGGTTTCTATACCAAGTTGCTCAAAAGCTTTTGCAGCCTCTGGTGTTGGTGCAATCAAAGACTGTATAGCTCCTCTCAACTGTGTTGTTACCCTGTTTGCGTCACCAGTAACTCACGTCAAAGTTGAGTAAACACCAAACAACTCCTCAAGAGATACTCAAGCCAACTTGGCTGTAATTGCAACCTGTTGTATACTACTCGCAACATCTCAAACTGTTGTTTGTCAAAGTTCGTTAGTCTTAAAAAATAAGTCCGCAACCCTTTGAGCTTGTTCTAATTCAAGACCATACCCCTTAATTACGGCTATTATACCATTAAATGCAGTAGTCACATCAGTACCTGCACCAACAGCAACTTCACTAGAGAGTCTTAATATTTCTGGTATCTTCTCGAACTCAACTCAAGCTGAAGCTATATTAAATGCAGCGTCAGCAAGCTGTTCTGTCGCGACAGGTAAGTCGTTTGCTATAGCCTGTATCTCCCTTCAAAGGTTTTTTATTTCGTCGTCAGAACGTCTAGCTACGGTATTAACTCTAGCTAATGCTTGCTCAAAGTCTGCAAATTTCCTAACAGATTGACTGAAAAAAGAAGCTATCCTATCAAACGCAAAAGCACTTGCAAATGTCACTCAGATATTCCTTATCTGATTTCAGAGCCCTTGGAAGGCTCTACCAAATCTACTAACCTCTTTTTTTCAAGTATTTACATAGTTTCTTAATTCACGCTTAGCTTCAGTAAGTCACCTCTGTAACCTGTTTGTTTCAACCCTTAACTCTATCTCAGCCTCTTTGTCGTTTGCTTTTTTTGCAGCTCTTAACCTTTTTCTTGCATCATCTAACTGACGTTGAAATTTTGCTACTCATAATTCAAGGTTAACAAGCGTATCTCTGTCTAGCTTTTTTTTAGTATCTTTTGCAAAAAGCTCAGCATTCTTAAGTTGCTGTCTAAACTTCACATCACTAGCTTCAATCTCTACTCTAATTGGTTTTGCCATACTTCCTATAGGATATAAACCTACATCTTAGTAACAACCTTCTCGTGAATAGTTTTTCAACTGTCTGGTATCCTAGCCAATCTCTTCTTGAGGTCTGCCATTTCTTCAGGCGTTCTTTCTCTCGACTTTCTTCTCAAGTTAATAGCCCTGTTCTTTGCCTTACCTGACTTTTTGTCCATCAAGTTTATATTCCATTCAACAGCATCACTAAGATATGCTACATCTTTTATAGTGCACTTCTCGTATAAATCAATAATACTTGTAGACGTCTCTTTTGCAATAAATGCCATATTCGCTTCTAATGGAGCTGTGTCTAAATGTTGTGATGATAAATTAAGCTCTCAATCGTTTTCTTTCTTAACCTCTGGCTTCTTTTCAAAGCATCAATCAAAGTAAGAGGACAATAACGTAGTTCGTACCGAGTAGTTTTTTACTAAGAGCGTCTCACGTTGTCGTTTGCGTAGCTTGGTGCTTGAGTGTTCTTCAACGAAGCTTAAAATTCGTTCATCGAGAGAAAATTTTGGTCTTTTTGACTTTCCAATGAAAATCATCAAATCTCTTATATTGCATTCTAGATATTGAACCTTAATCGTAGACTTTCTTCGTGTGAACTTTTTTCAGAAAAAAGAAAAAGAGCGTGTTAATACAATGTCTAGGTTGTATGTCTCACGCTCCAAAAACATTCGATGTTTTTAAGTAGATAAACGAATATCTACATTTAAGCTATTCTCTGGTCATTTACAAGGACAAATCCTCATTTCTTACCAGCGATTTCAAATGGAGAAGCTGGAAGGTCTCCTGCTCTTACAATGTCTAGGAATGTGAACTGAAGGTCAGCGTTGATTCCTGCGTTGTATAGATATACAGTCTTAACCTTATTGTTTTCATCTGGTTCAGTAACTACCTTAACGATAAGTTCTGGAATAGTTCTTGTGTTAAGTTTCATTCCATAGTCTACTGAGTTCGGCGAACCAGCAACATTAAGTGAGTTAATACCGAGAAGGATTTTAAGAGCATCAACATCTCCTGTTTCAAACCAACTTCCAGTAAGATTAACAGCAGGTTGTGAGAATGTCTTAAGAATACCATTGTCGTCTGATTCAACTTCCACAAGATTTTCTTGTAGGTTTATAGACATAGTAAGGTCGATAATAGAAGCTACTCTAGTATAAGTGAGTGCATCTAGTTCTCCTCTTAGTGTTTCAGCATTTGAGAGGTCGTTTAGGAACTCTGCTGAAAGGTCTACTCTTGACGCTACATATAGCTTAGCTGCAACGTCTTGTAGTGCATTTGGATTAGTAGCTGGCATAGGTTATATTATTTACTGAATAAAATCTTGTCTGCCTTTGCGAATGGACTCTTTTTTAACTCTTCTATGGTGCGTGGTGATAGTCCTTTCACCCAACCATCTTTCATACTATATGTTCTACCAGCAACATGGGTCTGTTCTACGAACATAACCTTGGTGTCGCTACTAGACTTTATACTTTTGTCTGCATAGCTTTTCAACTTCTTATTTGCATAGCCTTTTTTTGCCATTTTGCCTATTAACTAACAAAGTAAAATCTCATATCTTGTATTATGTTCTTCTGGTTTTTCGTGTCGTATCATTGCCTAACACTTTCCTCAATTACTCCGTATACTTTCATATTACCGAAGTTTCTTATTCAGGTTAGTTGGTTTATTACAACCTCTCTAATATCCATAAGGTTTTTGAATGTTGAGTTGGCATCAGCAATGTATCTAAATTCTAATAATGTTCATTTGCTATATTCTTGGTTAACTTCACTGACTATATTGATTGTTATATAAGGTCATGAGGTATCGACTTCATCGAAAGGCAGACCAAAATAGATTCTATTTCAAACAAGATTAGTAATAGGTACTAATGTATTCATGTAATCTATTATTTCATCTACTTGTATTTGGTTTCTTGCCATTGAATAGTGTTTATTCTAAAGCCTTATCTATTTCGTTGCGTATCAAGTCCTGACTTTCGTCTCTTGCCCTCGTAAACATTCTTGCACCAACTCAGATGTAATTTACTGTTCACTTTGGCTTATGATACCTATACGCCTTTCACTTAACTCAGAACTCTACGTATGCAGCATATTCTGTGTCGTTCTCTATAGCACCAACAACAGACGGTCATTGTCTTTGAGCCGAAACTATTCTATTATTCTGTAATAGTTTCTTGGTGTCTTCTGGCGTTCTTGCGTCCACCTCTCTTTGTAATACACCCAAAGCTTCATTGACGCCGTTAACGAGTTTGTCGGACACTTGTCTTGTTTCCTCGTCAAACATACCCATTAGAGTTGCTTAGCTGTTAAAAAGACGTGATTGGCTGGCTGTCAATCAAACAATACCTGCACTTTTACGTCTTCGATTAAGAAGGTTCTATCTACTCAATCTATAGTTGCTTTGTCTCATTTCTGAACGTCTTGTTTATTGCCTTCGATTATTATAGAGTATGTATTCTCTTTTGTCTCTACGGCAACCTCTGTGTTTGTTAATTTACCCCTATTTCTATAATACCTACATTTAATGTTTGAATATACAGTAGAAAAAGACTTCTGTTGCTCACCACCCGAAGTAGTATAAGAAGTTCTTTCGATGGTTATTCTGTAGGGGAGCAATAATGATAGCATAGCAAACTAGAGTGTAAACGTTTCGTAATGAGCAAGTACGCTATTGATAGAGGCGATATTTGCTGATGTCTCAGCACCACCATCTGCAAGAGTGACACTAACATCTCAGACTTTATAAGACTTGACGCTCATACCTTTGTCTTCGTTGTATAGAAGTCATATAAGTTTGAGGACGGCAAATTTTAGGTCATCTGGGATTGGTGTAAGTCAAGCAGTATATTCAATAGTTATATAACAACTATTATAATCAATGTACCCTTCCAAAGACTTGAAACAAACCTTTCTGCTTTGTGGTTCTCTTATGAAGTAATCAGTATTAAGCACACCAGAATAGGCAGTTCAATTTATACTATCTACCTGAGTGACTCATATATTACTTAATAGAACACAAAGTTCTCAACAACCTTGATTAACTTCACAAACAGAAACTTGTTCTGTCTTAGTTCAAGGCTCAACATCTCCAATAACTTTTTTAACTATAGCATCAGCTGAAGATATAAGCAAGTTAAGGAAATCGTCTTGACTTGTGTCAGACGCATCAATTCTTAGGTATACTTTAACTTCTGATAGTGATACTAGAGCCATTGGTTTATGTTAAGAATTAAGTTTCTTTTTTATCCAAACGATTCATTCATCGTTTCTGTATCTGTTAGGCACTGGTTTTTTGAACACTTTTTCATATTCAGCCATAAGCGATTCCAACAATCAATTTATTGGTGCTGGTTTATCTTCTGCATCTTTGCAGCTTATATCTGCTTTAGTGTCATCGGGAACAGCTTGCAATGTATAATGATTATGTTTAACTTCCGTCTCAACCACTTGTCCGTTTTCAACACGAGCCTTTGGTCTTACGTAGTCTTCTTTTCGGAGCTTAACCATAGTATATTCTGTTCCTACGTATTTATATTTATATGTGTTAGCCATGATGTAATATGTGGTAGTCTATAAAAAAAGAAGAGGGGAGCCGAAGCCACCCTCGACTTATGTGAACTATACAGTCACGTTGATACCAGCAACTATAGAAGGCTCTGTGATACCAGCCTTTTTGTTGATGTTATCGAATCCGAAATACTGTCTAGCTTTGAAGAGTACACCTCTTTCGATGTCTCTGATGATATCGTATTCGAGTGCAGAACCGAATCCGTGTTGGATAACGTTTCTCTTAGCGATAACGATTTGACCCTTCGTGTTGTTTGAAGGAGTCGCACCAGATAGTTTACCATCAGCTTCAGTTTTTCTCATGTTTCTAGTAACAAACAAGTCCATACCAGCGATGTTCGTAAGAGCACCAGTAGTAATTGTTGATTGTCTACCATTGATAGAGAGGTCTTTGAAGTCTGAGAGTTTCATGAACGCATGGTAAGTAGCGTTGTCCATGATGATGATTCTATCCATTGGGTCTACGTCACTTCTGAAGTATCCAGCCAATGTGAAGATGTCATCAGTAGAAGGAGCTCCAATGTTAAGGTAGTCTACTCCAGCAGAACCATTGATTGGTTGCTTTCTTAGACCATTGTCGAAGAAGTATCTTCTGTCGAGTGCACCATCTGCAAATGTAGTAGTAGCCAATTGGTCATCAGAGTTGATGTTACCAGTTGAAGTTGCTGTACTATCTGCATTAAGTACGATGTCTTCAATGTTGAATAGGAATTGTCTAGACATCTCTCCTTGAAGTCGTGCAAGCACGTCAATAACTGAGAATTGTTCTAGCTTATCAGAGATACCAGCTGTGTAGATAAGAGGCTTCTGTTGGATAGTAGCTCTTGCTGTGTCAGCTTGTCTGATAGGAGTTCCGTTAGCGTAAACGCTAGATGAAGTATCCCATTCTTCTGCACCTCTAACGTTTCCTACTTCACCAGTGATTGGTTTTTCAGTAACGAGCTGTAGGTTAGAACCAACAAATCCTTCAGAGAGAGCTCCTAGGAATGTGTCTTTTCTACCTGAGGCATCAATAAGTCCTTGAAGACCTTGTGTAGTAGGAATAAGTTCTGCTCCTCCTCCAGTTGAACCAGAGTTAAGTGGTGCAGCTTTTTCCTGCATTTCCTCGAATTGCTTCATTTCTTCGAGTAGTTTTGCGTCAGCGTCAGCAACAGACTTTCCAGCTTTTTCAACTAGATGTCTTGCTTTAGCTTCCTTAATTTGTTCTGCTAATTGTTTAAGCATCTTTCAAATAAATAAGAATAAAATAGTTTTAAGACATTCCGTCTTTCGCAGCCTGTAAGTCCATTGCTAATTTGGACATAGGTTTTGCGTCGGCAGTAAAGAGTTGCCCCTTTCTTGCCCAAGTGTTTCTTGCTCTTTCAATGATTTCGTTTTTCACTTCAAGAGACTTTGTGAGTTCTGTGATAGTTTCACTAGACTCATTTAGAAGCTCTTTAGCTTCAATTAACTCGCTTTCTGCCTCATGGAGACTTTCTGTGAGTTGTTTTACCTGTGTTTCAAGGTCACTAATTGCTTTACTTTCGGTACCCGTATTCTCAGGGTTTTGTGGCGTATCTCAGCCATTCACCTTTCCTGTTAATATATTTCTAACATTTTCTGGTGCGTAATCAAGTTTTACTGAAGTTCATCTGTTTGCTGGAGTTGTCACAAACGAATATTCCAACCAATCCAACTTAGTAATTACCATTCTGTACTTCTCGTATAGTTCAAAGTATTCTGCGAACGTTTCAACTTCTTCCATCTTTTTTCTAAATTGGTCTCTTGTTATCATTTCACCTGTTTCTCTATCTTCGTATTTCCAATCCATTGGTATAAACCCAATAGAGAGTCATCTGTATAATCCCTTAGAAGCTTTGTTATCTGTGTATTCATCGTAGATATATCCACCAACCTTAACCTGTGTATCTTCTACCTTAACCCATAATGGCAATCCAATAGGGTCTGATTTGTTGTGAGACAATAGAATAACACCATTCTTAACAAAGTTATTTAGTTGCCCTTTGAAAGCTTCTGGCAATACTCTACTATCGTATCTATCTACACTGTCATCAGACACAACTCATTCAAAGTACATAGCACCTTGTGGAACTTTGTTTTTGTATTGTGAAGGAACTGGTATAAATTTAACTTCCTGTTCTACATCAAGAGTAGCTTTCGCCTCCTTCTCGCCAAGTCCTTGCGACTTCGCTTCCATAAGGTCTAATGTCTTAGCTTGTGTTTCTGGAGCATCTTCTGTTTCAGCTTCGTTTTCTTCATCAGCCTCAACTTCCTCCACTTCTTCTTCTGCATCTTCCTTATCTTCTTTTTCGTCACTATCGCCACTGGCTTCTTCTTCTGTTTCTTGCACTTCCTCTTGTTCAACTTCTTCATTATTTTCGTCAGCTTGTTCTTCTTCATTTTCTTTCTTTTCCTCCTCTACTTCTTCTGTAGGAGCTCCGTCCTCAGTTTCATCTTCAGGCTCTTCTTCATTTTCTACATCAGCAGGAACTTCTTCTTGTTCCTCTTCTTGTTCCTCAGTTTCTGTTTCTTGTTCTTCTTCTGAAGTCTCCTCTTCGCTTTCTTGGTTATCTTCTTCCGAAACTTCATGTTCGTTGTTATCTTTTTCTTCAACTTCCTCGTTAGAAGCCTCTGGCGTTTCTTCTTCTGATGTTTCAACAACTTCTTCTTCCTCAACTTCTTCCACCAATTCTACATCTTCTCCCATCTCTTTTGTTTTAGAGACAAGTGTTTTGAAACTCTTGTATAGTGGGAAGTCTTCTTCTTTTTCTACTTGGAACAATTCTTTGTATTCATCGTCAGACATTCCTTCTGGAATTTCATTTATGTTCTTAATAGAAGCTTTCGCATTCATAGGAACAGACACAAGAGATACTTCAAATAATTCAAGGTCAGTAATAACACGAACGTTATATCTTTTCCCATCAATTTCCATTGTTCTCTTTTCCGACTCTTTTACTCTGTAACCAAACGACATAGTCTTAATAACACCTGTTCTGAGTTTTTGGAATACGTTATCGGTATCAATCTTAACTATTCCTTTAACTCGAAAACCAACATCGTCGATACCAGCTTCAACAATACTTCCTACTGGCTTATTCTCATCGTGTTGTAAGAATAGCTGCGGATTTTGCATAAACTCATTCAACGTTTTCTCGAACGCTTTCGGTTCAGTAATGTCAAATCATCTGTCTGGGTGTTTAGTTGAAGCATACCCTTCAAACTCTAAACCCTTGTATTCATTTCAATCTTCTCAAATGTAAGTAACTTCTTTTATAGATGGGCTTCAATCGTTTTGTTTAATCCCAACTTTAAAGAAACTCTCCAATGCTTTTTTACTCATTACCATGTATAGTGGATAAAAACAATCGTATCATTTGGCGACCATGAGCAGTAATGCAGCCCACATAATACCGCAACCGTCATCGTCGCCATATCATAGGATTATACCCCCATAATAACTTTGTCGCATAACGCTTGCAACTTTTTTTAACTATCGCCGTTATTCCCTGCAATGCCCTGTCAGTCCATTCCGTTTTCTTGCCTTTCATCTATGAACTTCTCACTAGATGAGATTGTGAACTTAGACATCTCTTCTGGAAGTCCTTCGATAGGCATATCGTATTCTTTTCTAAATTCCTCCCTACTTATACAACCTCATCTAACCAATTCAAGAGATAACTTCATATCCTCGTATTCATTCGAGAATTTGTCGTTAACAGAAACAATCCTGTATCACTCAAACCCTCAGTTTGGGAAAAGGAATTTCTTAACACAAGTCGTAAGGAAGTTGTTTAGTATGTCGGCGTATTCAGAAATCTTAACGTTACCTTGTATTTGGGAAACAGAACTAATCTCAGCCCTACTTCCACCTCATTCAACATTATATCAAATAAGTCTTTTGTCCAAACCAAAAGTAAGTCAAACTCTTGTGTCAATGTATTTTCTTAAATCTAATAGTTGGTTTTCGTTACTCTTCATTTCAATAACCTTAACATCTTCTACTCAAGCAGAAATGATTGGTTTGTTGTTGTTCTTTGAGCCAGCATACTTCTCTCTCCATTGTTTCTTGAAGTTTTCAAGCTCTTGGCTGTTCTGTAATAGAGAGTCCGATAACCTCACTATCATTCAAGGTCTAGCGTTGTTCTCAAAGTAATAGAAATTTGTCTTGCTTGCTTCAGAGTCCGTCATAGCGTCAACCAACAACCCTTGGTACATAGAAACTCATTGATACGGAAGGTCGTGGTCATAGAAAACTATATCATCAACAATATCTTCTGGGCTAAATTCGTCAGCGTGTGTTCTGTCTGCTCAACCAGAATAGAAATACTTAATCGGTTCTCCATACTTGTTTATATCTATTTTCATTCCCCTGCTGTCTAGGACTTTCAGTTTCGTCTCACCAAGCATATTTATCTTACCAACTATACCGAACAGTTGCCCAGAACAGAAAGCCTGCGTATATACTTGTTGTTTCAATATATCTAAGTCTTGGTGTCATATAAACTTATATATCTCTTCCAATAGGCTTTCGTTGTCAACTATCTCGTTATTCATGTCATAAACAACAAATCCGTGTTTCGCGACCATCTTAACAATCTTTCTGTAATAACTGTTTATTGTTAGGTTATTCTTATGTATGTCGTAGAACGACTGTTTTGTGAAACGAACATTACCACAAGCTGAGAGATTATCTCCAACGTAGCTTCGGTTACTTCCCATTATACTGTTGTAATACTTTACTTCGCTTGTTCCTTGTGCTTTACCAGTCACAAACGATTTGATATTATCTATAATAGACATGTGATATTTTGATATAAATACCTTTGGATTACCTTCAATATACCAAGAACAGAAACCAATGCAATACTATTTATTATATACCATACTTTCTCAAATGCCACACAACCTTGTTAACGCTATACTAGACATTCCGTTAACAAAACTATATATCCACAACCACTGCCGTCTTCTTGCCTGTGTTCAAATACCAAACAACATAACGCATCGCATCTAAAAGGTGGTCATCACTTTGAGCTGGAACGTCCAACGACTTACCTGTCTTTTTGTCTTCTAACCAACAATATCCTGATGATTCTTTGTATAGGTTCTCTCAGTTTATATGTATTCTGTGCTCCTTCACTTTGTTAATACCCTCGTATACAGAGTTCTTTGGTTTACTTACCCCTATAATATTATATCACGCTTGCTTTATGTCTTCTATCATCTCTGGTCTTGCACTATCTGCTATTATCAGCTTACTCTTATCTATTTTAAGATTGTTCATTCTTATAATCAAATCTTTTGCTGTAAGCTCTCTTTCATACAAAAGTTCTTGTACAAACAAATCTTTTTTCTCGTCTATATCCATAATAGATACACCAACCAAGGCAGTAGGGTCGTTATATCAAAAGTCTAACCCATAATAATCAGGAACAATTGGGTAATCAAATACGTTGAACGACGGGTATATCTGTCACTTCAGCCCCTGTCCCCAAAGATTTAGTGCATATATCTTATACTTCTCTGGGTTGGTTATCTTCATTCTCTCCAGGTTGGCTAGATACGCTTCACCAACAAACTTATTATCTCGAGCAGTTTTCTCTATTCGTACTGTTGAGCTTTTGAAAGCCTCGCTATCTTGAATCTCTGTCTTAAGCCAATGGGTGTCAAGAATAGGATTGAACGTGCAAATGATTTTATGGTTAGTTCATCACCTCAAACGCAGGTCTAGCTGTGTGAACTCATCAAACGAAATCTCTGTAGCTTCTTCCACTCGTATTCGGTCAAGTCCTGCAACGGACTTAATCTTCTCTTCGTCATCTAGTCAGAACATATTTATAAGACCTCCCGACCTTGAATTAACAGTTAGGTTTTCTTTGGCTTCTACTATATCAGATACCTGCCAATCTCTTATAAGGTCTTTGAATAGCTGTAAACAAGAAGCTCTTAGTGTTGCTCTAATCTTTCTGAATACTCAAATTCTGTAATTATCCATGCAGTTCTGCAACAGTATCTGTCATACCAAGTGCGACTTACCTGCTCCAGCTCCACCCTTCAAGAAAATATATCTTACGCTCTCGTCGTATAGTGCTTTAGTAAATTCTTCGTACCAATCTACATATATGGAAGTGTCCCGAAAGTCTATACGTGGTTTTGTGTTTACTGTATCCATAAGATGATTTGATAGTAAATACTAATCGTCTTCTTCAGTCTCCTCATCTTTTGTATCTCGTCACTTTGGTTGTGGTGCACCTATCTTTCTTACCAATATCTCCATTGGTGCGTCTGGGTCTGAGCTTAGTTGGCTCTTTGGTTTATACCTCTTATCTCTTACCTTCTTCCATTTCATAGCCAAGTCTGCTCTTTTGTCCTTATCAACAGTGTCATCATTTATGGCTGAAGTTATGACAGATGACGTCAAAACGTGCATAAACTCCTTAGAACGCTTAAATTCGTCCATTAAATCCTCATCTCAGTTAATTCGGTTATAGAAAGTTTGCTTTTTGATTTTAGCGTACTTACAAGCCCTTTCAACAGGGACATCGTTTCTTATAAGAGCCATAATCTCGTTCCAAAGTGATTGACTGAACTTTTTGTTTCAGTGGCTACTTTCTGTAATAGGTGTTTTGTCTTCTTTCTTAGGCATTACATATGTGGTATAAGGTAAAAATATATATGTATTCTTACCTATATGTAATGATTTTGGTTAATCAAGCAAGCATTTATTCACCTTCAGTCTTGTGCCGTCTAAGATATCTAGTTGTCAAGATAGCATAGGTATATCATCTTCGGATATGGTTTTTAGTCTGTCTTTGGGAGCAAGCAAGTAGTTAAACTTTTGGCTATTGGCTGGTTTGTAAATAACCCTAATAACAACACCTGTACTACGCAGATGGTCAAATACTCAAATATTTCAAGCAAACTCTCAAGAAGTTACTATGTAATGCTCTCATTCCTCAAATTTAGGTTCATCTGCATTATCTACGTTTAGTCTTTGAAACATTTCAGTAATTGCTGATTAAAAAACGCCAAACTTTTATTTCTTATCTTTTTCTCGAAATATCGCTAGTATTAGACATATAGCCCAAAATAATCAAGACCATCATAGGAATAGGTTCAGTATCATTATCCCTTGTCTTCTTTTGGTGTCTAAGGCATACGCAACAAACGTAGGCACAAAGTAAAGCAGTAATCAGAATATTAAGAATACAATAGTTTCCATTATATTGTCATTATATAGTGATAAAATTTGTCGTCTGCTTGTGTGAGATATTCTCTCTCCTCTCTTGTGAGGTGATTGAGATAATCTTTTTCGATATAGAACTTATAATCAAAGTCTATTCATTTCTTTCTTGTTCAATCTCATCATCAATCTATAATTCGTCAGTCAACATCATTCTTAATTGGTACTACAACATTTATTTCTGAGCCTCATATGTTTAGTCAAGATTCTAATTCGAGCTTTGGGGCTTCTGTTAGCTTTTGTCTTAATAGTTCATCGTATGAAACAGTGTAGAAGCTACGATTCTTGTTTAGTAGCTGTCTTGCTATAATCTTTTGTGATATGTAGTATTCAGCAGCTTGATACAGGAATCCTTTATATGTTGCATCTGCCTTTCAGGTAGACATATATCTCTTGTAAGAATAGTATCGCATGTGTATTGGCTTTCGGACACTTACTATTATGTCCTCTTCGCCAAACTGTTTCATATCTGGCAATCAATGTTTTCGTCATCATTTTGTTATGCTGATTTCTCGTTCGGTGTTCTTTCTTAGGAGTTCTGTTACATAATTTGTTCAGGATTTTTGTAATCAATGAACCGTCGCTGTTTTTATCATGTGGTATTTGAGTTCTAATTAAACACGTTTTGAATTATGTTGTTTTTGATATAAAAAGCAAATCTTTTTTTGGTTTTTTGTCTGTCTTATTTCTTTAATTTCGGTGATTTTTGCCTTTGGAAATTACAGAACTCATCTAGTCTTGAAAGGGATATAGGCTCATTTCCATACTTGGTTTTTAGTTTTCATTCTTGAGCTTCTCCCTTGTGATATAAAAACGAGTGTCGGTCTTTCTTGCATATAAAAACAAAAGTCTCTCAATTGAGTTCAAGGCTCTCCAATTCTTTTATCCAAAAGCAATACTCCTTATCTGTGTTCCTACTGACGTATTGTTTAACAACTTTGAGTATTGGGCGTTGTATAGCTATTGTCTTGTATTCTACTATTCTTTTTTCTACAGGCTTCTCTTTATATAGAACAATCTTCTCTCCCTGTTGTTTTGTGTAAGGCTCTGCTAATAATAATCAATCTATGAAGCCCCTATCGTAGCTAGTTGGCTTCGGTCATTCTTCTTTTCTTTGCTTATAGTCAGCAACCTTTCATTTAAGAATGTCTTTGAATTGCATCTACCTACGATAAGTAAATTCTTCACCAAATATGTCATCGTGTAAAATGTTAAATCTGTCTTGCTTGCAAAAGTACGTTGGGTGTATTAACTTCACAGTCTCTCAGTTGAATTGTTTTCAGTTCAGGAATTGATTGGCAAACTCAGCATAATTATCTTCTCTAACAAATACGGTCGTATATCAGTTTTCGAACTCTATTCTTACTTTTATTATATCACGTAAACATCTCATTATCTTTGAGGCAGTCTCACTGCTAATTTCTTTGTTACGTAATTCTTCATAGGTGAGTTCTTCTAAATCTTTTTTTGTGTAGTCTGTTTTATCCATGTTGGAACTCTATTGGAGTAAATCATTGAGCTACTGCAGATTTATAGAATTGTTGATATACGTCTTTCTGCGTGTTGTAATTAGCAACTTTATCTAATCATAGCTGTGGGTCTGTGTTTCATCGAGTTCTTTTGTCTTCTGTCATTGCTGGGATATACGTATATATTCAATATTTTGAGGCTCTGTAACTTATTCGCAGTTCTTCTCAAGCACGTGGCTGAAAGTCTTTTGGAAATTGGTCAAACATATAAGGGAGTATATCTCTTGGGAAAAATCGACTGTGTCAGCTTATATCGACCCTTATAGTTGAGGCTGGTCTGTTTTTAGTTTCGGTTATTACTGTTCTATCAAACCTATTCTCTAGGCTTTTGAACAACGAACCTCGACTTCAATATATTCATGGGGTTGCTATACATTCTGTTAGACACTTCTCTAACCAATACTCTCATGGGATAATATCGTCGTCTACTACAAAGACATATTCAGAATTGCAGTTGAAAGCAGAATAGAATCTTGACCAAACACCAAGATTTCTGTTGCACATCATTATTGTTGTCTTGTCTCGTAATCATAATTCTTCTGTTATTGATTTTATTCTATGGTATATTTCAAATTCGACTTCATCTGTTGCTGAGGTGGAGTTTGCCCACACTATGTATTCTGACGGCTCTATGCTTTGTTTTTGTAACGAAACTAACTGAGCTTTCAGGTTGTCTATCCTCTTAAAAACATTTATTACAGCACAGATGTCTTTCATTATTCTTGATAAGTGAAATAAACGGTCTTGTTCTTCTCTCTAGAGAATAATTTTACATAACCTAATTGCAATATATATTGAAAAACCTCGTCGTCGTTTACCTCTACCATTAAATCTGGTTTATACAACTTGATTGTTTTCTCTCATCATTTCAGAACTTGTAATTCCACTCACTCAACATCAACCTTTATTAATTTTATCTCAGGGAAATACATAGAATCCAATGTTTTTGTTTTCATTATTTCTTGCCTTCAATCGTCTTTTATTTTTTTTATCTTGTCTCAGCCCCTATTGTTTTGGTTTACTTTTATGCCAAAGGGGGCTTCCCTGTCTAACAACGCTATTTGGTGTATGGTTATCTCGTATTTATCTGTATTTTTTACCAATAATTCGTAGTTATCTGGAGACGGCTCAAATGCTATTACGTCATTTCACTTTCTTGCTCGATATTGTGAATGGTTTCAGATGTTTGCTCATATATCGAGAATAACTCATTCTTTCTTACCAACTCTCTCTTGTGAAAATTTCAAATAATCTATTTCATAATAATCTCATTCTCTCGCTATATGTCTTCAAATATAGTCATTGTGTGTTTCTATTGTTATTCATGCGATGTTGTGTCTCATTATATTTGGTCTACTTTATTAAAAGTGTTTCTTCATTCATGGAAGTAGTTTCTTGTTTTCTTTCACATAATGTATTCATCTAATGTGCTTCAAACGTCTAAATACCTGTTCGTATCGTTTAGGTGTCGCAAATAATCTATC